>Ga0114980_10001136_pt1 | contig 19207 bp, 24 predicted proteins | sample S_140806_EF_Meta_FD_87018 | JGI IMG/M metagenome (GOLD analysis project Ga0114980, IMG submission 87018) | Freshwater microbial communities from Lake Simoncouche, Canada to study carbon cycling - S_140806_EF_MetaG | ecosystem: Environmental > Aquatic > Freshwater > Lake | place: Lake...
GCCAAAAGTTGAAACGATCATTATTCAGGGCGGTGGTCCTGAGTGGGGCGGTATCGGCGAGCCGACGATTTGTGTCGCGGCTCCAGCCGTGCTGAATGCCCTTTATCGTGCCACTGGCAAACGATACCGGACAGTACCCTTGAAAAAGCACGGAATCACGCTTGTTTGAGGTCTGATTGAAGCTTGGCTCCGTCGCCGCACTCTGCTGGGCGGCGCTGACCTGGCCTCTATTGGTGCAAGCGGATCCGGCTGTCGTTCATCAGGGCGTCGAGAGTGGCGTCGATTGGACCGTGCCGCTGACTACTCAGCCAGGCGACGCGGTTCGGGGCAGGGCGATTGTGGCCAGCCGTCAATCCGGGCTTTGCCTGCTCTGCCATTCCGGGCCGTTTCCTGAGGTGCGTTTTCAGGGCAACCTTGCGCCTGAATTAACCGGGATCGCGCAACGCCTTTCGGTGAGTATGCTGCGCGCGCGCATCGCTGACGCCCGTCGATTGAATCCGGAAACGATCATGCCGCCCTACTTTCGGACTGACGGGCTGGCTCGTGTGGCAGGTTCTTTTGCGGGCCAGACTCTTTTGAACGCTCAGCAGATTGAAGATGTCATTACTTACCTTCAGAGTTTGAAAACCCAAGCAAAGCCCACCGAGGCGTTCTAGATGACGACCCCCATATCTGCGCCTAGCCCTGCGCCTATCCAATTTTCTGTGCCCGCTATCTCTCGTCGTGATTGCCTGGGTGTGCTGGCCGCGTTTGGACTTGCCCCATGGTCGGATGCATTCGCAGAGGTCGAACAGGCTGATGCTGCAATCCGAGAGCTTGTGAGGGATGCTCGCGTGCGCTCTGGCCGTATCTCGATGGAACTTCCCCCGCTGGTTGAGAATGGGCACTCTGTGGTGTTGAGTGTCAATGTTCAGAGCCCGATGACCGCGCAGGATCATGTTCGCTCGGTCCATTTGTTTGCCGAGGGTAATCCGCTACCGGGCATTTTGACTGCGTACTTTACGCCGCGCAGTGGCCGCGCTGTCCTGACGAGTCGCGTGCGCCTCGCCCAGAGTCAGCGCATTTGGGCGATCGCGGTCATGAGCGACGGATCCTTCTGGCAGACTTCTGCCGAGACGCTGGTCACCTTATCTGCCTGTACGGAGGAGCGATGAGCTTGCCCTTGCGCTTGCTGCTCACCGTCCCGCGCACGGCTCGTCGTGGTGAGCTCATCGAGATCAAGGCACTCGCCCAGCACGCCATGGAAAATGGGTTTCGGCATGACCAAAACGGCCAGATCGTGCCCAGAGACCTTCTGCGGCAGGTGCGGTTTCAATACAACGGGTTTGAAGTGTTCAGAGCCGATCTTCAAACCGGCGTCGCCGCCAATCCCTTACTACAGTTCACGACGATCGCGACTGAAAGCGGCGTGGTCACCGCAATCTGGACAGACGACCTGGGGCTCGATGCCCAGACCAGCGCCCGTATTGATGTGACCTGAGGGCAGGGCATTGCGGCGGTTCTTGAGCCTTGTGTTTGGGTTGGTCGTCAACGCGGTCCTCTTGGCAGTTCACGATCAGGTCCTCGCTGCAGAAACGCCAGTGCGCCGATCTTCCACACTGGATCTTTCGCCTGAGACACGATCCATGCAGGAAGACGACGCCCTGAATCCGGCGACCTTCTGGCGTCTCGACGGCGAAGTGCTCTGGCAAACACCCGTTGGTGCGTCAAATCGGTCGTGCGCCAGCTGCCATGGCAACGCAGCCGATGCCATGAAAGGGGTGGCAGTTCAGTTTCCGAAGATCGTTTCTGGCGCTCTTCTCAATCTCGAGGCGCAGATCAACCGTTGCCGATCCTCACGTCAGGGGCAAGCGCCGTTTGCCTTCGAGAGCAAAGCCCTGCTGTCGATGGCGGTGTTTATCGGAGCGCAGTCGCGCGGCCTTCCGATTGCTCCGGTGGTTTCGAGCGCGCCAATCGATACCGGTCGTGAGTCGAATCTCCAGGCGGGTCGAACGCTATTCGAACGACGAATCGGACAGCTGAATCTGGCCTGTGTACATTGTCATGACGAACGTGCGGGGGCACGTCTGGGTGGTAGTGTTATCCCACAAGCCCATCCCACTGGCTATCCCATCTACCGTCTGGAGTGGAATACCGTGGGCTCACTCCAGCGACGCCTTCGTAACTGCATGACCGGGGTGCGGGCTGAACCCTTTCCTTACGGCAGTACTGAGTTGCAACAACTCGAGCTCTACCTGATGGAACGCGCTCGCGGCATGACGTTGGAGACCCCGGGTGTAAGGCCATGAAATAGAGGTCAATCGGCGGTACCATCATTGGTAACCCATCAATTTCAATCCAGATCATCAAACGGAAACTTGTTATGACAATCGGCACACTTCAATTTAGAGCACATGTTGCATCGACACTCGTCGCGATCGCGTTATCCGCTGCCGCTTCGGTGAGCGCCCAAACCGTTCAACTCTCCCTGAGCGGTGCGCAAGAGGTTCCGCCCGTTGCCACGTCAGCCAGCGGCACAGGATCCATCACAATCGGACCCGATCAGTCGGTGTCTGGTAGCGTAACCACAGCGGGTGTCGACGGAACGATGGCGCATATTCATCTGGCTGCCGCTGGGCAAAATGGCCCCGTTGTCGTTCCAATGAACAAAACGGCAGAGGGCGTCTGGACCATTCCGGCGGGGGCGAAGCTGAACGACGCCCAGTTTCAAAGCTTTAAGGACGGTAACCTCTATGTCAACGTTCATAGTGCGGCATTCAAGGGCGGCGAAATCAGAGGGCAGCTAAAACCTTAATGAAGCGTTATGGTGGAGGGCGGGTCGCTCGCGATGTCGTTCTCACTGGCTTAATAACCGCCAGTGGATTTTTCTCGAGCGCTGTCGCGAACGACCCGACAACAAACTGGATTCCGATTTCGACCAATCACGACCGGTCGGTGGTGATCTACGCGGATTTGGATCGGTTCAGACGCGAGGCCTCGGTCGTTCGGGTTCGGTTACTGTTCGACCACCTCGGGGCGGCGGAGGACCCTCGACGATCCTACGTCACCACACGTGAATATCAATGTGACCGCGCTCTTGCCCGAACTCTGGACGAGCAATTCTTTGCGGAACAAATGGGCGCAGGCAAAGTTTTGCCGGCAGAAGCATCCCCCGACTGTGAACAAAAAGTCGGGGGGCAGGCGGAGAGTACCGAATGCGCAGCGCCTTGGAGCGCCGTCTTACCCCGCACGGTGGGCAATGACGTGTTTAAGGCGGTCTGCAAGATGCAGGCAGTTTAGTCAATCGGGATATTCAGTCACCGTGCGCGTGGCCAGACCGTTCCCTGATCGCCAACTGGAATATTGCCGATGCCCTTGAAAACGAACTTTTGCAGTCGTTTTCCTTCGTAGGTCTCGGTTGTATAAATGTTTCCCTTGGAATCCGTTGCGATGCTATGGACCCCATAGAACTGTCCGGGTTGCCTGCCGCCATCCCCGAAGTTCGTGATTTCTTGCAGTGTTTCGCGGACGATCACCCGGATTTTTTCATTGGTTCCATCGGCTAAGAAGATGAATTTTTGCTGGGGATCACGCGAAAATGCGAGATCCCAAGCCGAGCCCGACGCGAGAGTTTGGCGCGCAAACTGGGCCTCGCGAACGAACGTGCCATCCGGTTTGAAGACTTGTATCCGGTTTGCCTGCCGATCACAGACGTAGATCAGATCATCGACGCTGCGTTCAACGCAGTGCACGGGATTGCGGAACTGCTTCGGTAGGGGGGCGTTCGGATCGTATTTGCCCAGATCTGAATCGTCTGGGCGGTTGCCATACGCGCCCCAGTACCGCTTCATTTTCCCAGTGTCTGCATCGAGCACGGCGATCCGCTTATTCTTGTAGCCATCGGCCACATAAGCCTCGTTGGTCTTTGGGTCAACCCAGATTTTTGCCACACGGCCAAAATTTTCCAGATCATTACTACCGGCATTGCCACCCGATTTCCCTATTTGCATCAAAAACTTACCATCCTTGGTAAATTTAAGAATCTGAGCATCCTTTTCGCCGTTTCCACCAATCCAGACGTTGCCCTTGTAATCGACGTGGATGCCATGATTGGAATCAGGCCACTGATAACCAGCATTGGGGCCGCCCCAGGCTCGAACCAATTTGCCAGAGGGGTCAAATTCCAACACGGGCGGGGCAGACGTGCAACATTCTCCGTTTTTCAGATCGAGCGCTAATTCATTAGGGTGGAGGGTCGATGCGCCCCGGTGAACGATCCAGACGTGGTCCTGATCATCGACCCAGATTCCAATCGTCATCCCCAACAACCAGTGATTTGGCATGGGTTTAGGCCAGAGTGGGTCGACCTCAAAAATCGGTGCCTGCACGGTCTGGCCTTGGGCCTGAACTTCGTTCACAGGGGCCTGCGGGCCGAGAAGCGTTAGTACGCCAAGACCGACCGCGATAGTGGCGCCAACACTTTTGATCGAAACCCATTTCATGGTCGTCTCCTTTTGTTATTGCTCTGGATCCTAGCGCAGACTGCCCCCATCATCAAGGTTGAGAAATTTCTTCAAAATCGATCAATGAGTGCAACAAAAAGCATCATCGGTGGTGTCCGGTACGTTGGTGGCAGCCGGTTTCTGGACGGTTTGGCTAGAGGCGTTTTGCGCGTGTCGTTTGGGTTGATGTTGTTATTGAGCCTCCAGCCCCTGATTCAGGCGCATGAAATTCCGTACGACCTGCGCATTCAGATGTTTTTGAAGGCAGAGGGGGATCGTTTGGTCGTTTTGGCTAGGATTCCGATGAGCGCGCTCGCTGAGGCGGATCTTCCATTGAGGGGGCCGGGATATCTTCAACTTGAGGCGATCGAACCCGCGTTGGAAAATGCCGCCGCTTTGGCGCTGCTCGATAATTTGGCCGTTCTTGAAAACGGAGAACGTCGACAACCCAATAAGGCGTTTCAAATCCGGGTTAGCTATTCCAGTGATCAATCATTCGCGTTGTTCGCTCGGGCTTTGTCTCATCTGGAGGGTCCCAGAATCCCAGTGACGGAGGATCTTTACTGGAAACAGCAATATCTTGATGTCGCGTACGACTATAGGATTAATTCCGCAGAATCCCGATTTGTCGTGCATCCCCGTTTTGAGAGGTTGGGTCTAAAAGTCGTGACAACCTTGCACTATCAGGCCCCTAATCAACCTGAAAGGGCTTTTGAGATCCATGGCGACGCAGGCGCTATTGAGCTGGACCCCTCTTGGATTAGTGCCGTTAAACGATTCAGCATTTCCGGGTTTGTTCACATCCTTGGCGGATGGGATCATTTGCTTTTCTTGATTTGTCTGGCACTCGGTCGGTCTAAGTGGCGGGATTTGTTTTGGCTGGCAAGTTGCTTCACCGTGGCCCATTCAATCACCCTAATATCAACCGCGTTGGGAGTATTTCCCGATCGATTGTGGTTCGGCCCCTTGGTCGAATTCCTCATCGCAGGGTCGATCGTCTTGATGGCGGCTGAGAATTTACTGAAATTGCCCGATCGATGGCGGATGGCACTTGTTTTCTTTTTTGGCCTGATCCATGGGTTTGGCTTCGCATTTTCCCTCAGCGATTCGCTCCAATTTTCAGGTTCCCATCTGCTTACCGCGCTCTTTGCTTTTAATTTAGGGGTGGAGGCCGGTCAACTAGTCGTACTCGGTGCGATGGTCGCGATACTTTTTGGCCTCTTCCAGGCCAGTCGCCCTCAGGGGTTTGTACTCTTGGCCTCCATGCTGGTGGCGCATACTGGGTTGCACTGGGCCGAGCAGCGGTTCGACGTGCTCAAGCCCTTTTTGCCGCTTCTTAACGCGATCAGTTGAGTTCGACCGTTTGCCCTTCAGTCATGGGGATGATCCGGATGGTGCTTCCCTTCATCGCTTCTTGAAACTCGGCCAGGGTTCCTTTGGTTAGCGGATTCGAGTTGTAGTGCATGGGGATCAGCATTTTGGGCTTGATCCAATTTCGGGCGGCATACGCAGCATCGTCTGGATCCATCGTGAAATTTCCGCCGATGGGCATCATGACCAGATCGGGTTTGTAGTGTTCGCTGATGAACTGCATGTCTGCAAACAAGCCGGTATCGCCCATATGCCAGATTTTGAAGCCATTCTCTAATTCGATGATATAGCCAACCGGTTCGCCTGCGGGGTGTGACTCGGGCTTTCCGGTCGCGGGGTTGGTCCACACGAGTAACGAGGAATGTTCAGCTTTAACTGCTGTTACCTTAATTCCTGGAAACGGTTTGACATGACCTGACTTGTTGAATCGATGCCCCAGTTCACTCGGGAGAATGCCCAGTGTCGTGAGCGGAGTCACCATATCGGCCGGGCCATACAGTACGGCTTTATGCAGTTTGGCAAGTGCCGGTGCATCACCAATATGATCGCCATGCGCGTGCGTCACCAGCAGGAAATCGACTTTCCCAAGGGCTCCGATATCAGTCTTGAAAGGCGCTGGCGTCTTGGGGCCACCGGTGAGCCAGGGGTCGATCACGAGGGTCTTGCCGCCCGGCGTCTTGATCCGAAAGCCAGCCTGGCCCAGCCACAAAATTTCCGCCTTAGCAGACGTTGGTGCCGAACTTTGTGGAGCGGTGGGGGTGGCGCCTGATTGCGCTTGCGCGACAGTAAAAGCTGACTGCAGCATGAAGAGCGCGGTCGACAGGAGCGCACTCATTCTAAGTTTTTTCATAGGGTGCACAGGAGGTCTCCGTGAGAGTTCAATGGTGGGTCGCTTCGTTGCGCCGCTTCGGTATTCTAGAACGAGACGCCGTTGAAGACTTGGTTCTTTCGAATCGGTTCAAGCGAGAAGGTGCGTCCAAAGCCAGTGCCCAAGAAGGCGATTGGGTAACAGCGTGAACAGTCCCGCGATGATTAATGCGCCGAAGTACAGGCCTTTAACGATACGCTTGTGTTTTTCGATACGTCCGGTCCTCGCCATGTAGATTCCAAGTGCCAGCATGACCAGGGTAAAGGCGGACAGACCGTGGATCCAGGAATAGTGACCAGAGACCCTGATCCAGAATGATCCGGCGGCGACGAAGGTCATGAGAAGGAACCACGTGCGTCCCATCCAGCGGTGCCACATGTCGCCTTTGCGCCGCCACAAAATGGCTGCTCCGAGGGGCAACGCCAACCCCGCAGCCAAGGCGTGCGCGGAAATCAGTGGGGTGAAGTGCGCGTTCGGCATGATGGTTTTTTGAAAAAAACCAACCTTCCCAGAGAACCTAAAAGCTCTCGATGTATCGGATGTTCTTGAGGTCGTCGACGTTCAAATGGGCATCACGGCCCGCCGAGTCTTTGAGGGTCCTCGGCGTCATGGACGCGATGCCGTCGATCGCTTAGTGGTTGTCGACGTCGTCGTGGTCGACGGTTTCGTCTTCAATCGCAGCCTGCTCAGCGTGATGAACAGCTTGCAGTTGATGGCCATAAGCCAGGTAAGCGTGGTGGGCGGTCGTGACCACGTCGTCCTTGTCGTCTGCTTTGGCAGCCAGGAGCTGGTGCTTGGCGGCAGCTTCAAAGTGGTGTGCCGCGGCACGGTGATGTTCTGCTGCTTCGTGATGAACTTCGTGTTCGTGTGCGGTTGTCATAATGATCTCAATGTTTTGAATGGAGCAATCTGGAAGATCCCAGGGCGTTCACGAAATAGGCATCAACCCATCTCGCGCCTACACTCTACGTGGTGAAAATGACAAACGGACGATCGTGGCGCCATCAAAGTGATTTTAGATGTAAGTATTAACCCGCATTGGGGCGGGCCGCCGCTTCAAGCGCCAGGAGTGTTCGCTTAGCGTCGACCCCGCCAGCGTAGCCAGTCAATGATCCGTTGCTGCCGATTACTCGATGGCAGGGAACAATGATGCAGATTGGATTTTTTCCATTGGCTGCACCGACGGCTCGCGTCGCGGTGGGCTTTCCCAGCGAGCTAGCCTGCTCCGCATACGTTCTGGTTTCGCCAAACGGAATCTGAAGGAGAGCCGACCACGCGCGCTGTTGGAACGGAGTTCCGACGGGTTCGATCGGCACCGTAAAACCCTGAAGTTGGCCAGCAAAGTAGGCGTCAAGTTCGGTTTTTGCGAGATTCAGGATTTGGTGGTCATCGGCTTTAGTCCATGCCTCATCCAAGAGCGGCACGTGCTTCCCGTGGCGCAGATGCACCTCCGTTAGGGCTTGCTCAGTTGCCACGAGTAGCAGCTCTCCCAAGGGACAGGCATGCAGGGAATAGGAATAATTCATCTCAGTAATAACCCTATCTTGAAACCAAGTTGTCACAGAGAGATCCTGCGCGGTCTGTTTTGCCTCGGCCTTGGCTTCTCCTCACTTCTTTCGTTCTGGATCTCTAAGATGATTTCGATTTGTCGCAAAAGTTTAACTCTGAGTGCGCTCGCGCTTGCCTTAGTCGGTTGTACCAGCGGGGACAAGGCCGACGCGCCCATGAATATTCTCTTTGTCGGGAACAGTTACACCTTTGCCCGAATCGCGCCGGCCATGCAATACAACGCCGCTAACGTTAAGGATATGACGGCCGCCTACAACACGGTCGATCCGACCGGCGGTAACAGTTTTCCGATCGGCACCGGTTTGCCACCGTCGCCATGCGCAACGCCTGATACGGGCTGCTTTGAACCACACCCTTGGGGCGGGGTGCCCGGGATATTTAAGGTCCTCGCGGATCAGTCGGGCCTGAACTACACCGTATCCCTTTCAACCCGCAATGCCGCGACCCTTCGCGGTCATTTCCTGAATACGGCCAACGCCAACTGGGACATGCGCGCCAACATCGCGCGTGAAAAATGGGACGTAGTGGTATTGCAGGGGCAAAGCGATGAACCGCTTTCGCCCGCGAAATCCAAGAATGGCAACCCCGTTTCTTTCAAAAATTATGCTAATTTGATCGAGCAGTACGTTCACACTGGCACGGGTGTGACGACCACCGAGGCCGAGATTTTTGGCGGACTTGCCAACTGTACTGCCGCGGTCACTGCGGCAGTCCCAGGGCCAGGATTGTCGACCGCCAACTGCAATACCAGTCGGGTCATCCCCGCCAACACCAACGCGAATCCGAGTGCAAAGGTCTACCTAATGCAGACCTGGGCGCGCCCCGACATGGTTGAAGCCCATAAGTGCACGATCGCTAATAAAAATTCGCTTGACGGGGCCCCCATCGTTGACCCAACTTGTTCTGCCGGTTCGAATGGCAGCGCCATCACAGGTCTTAACAACCTTTACTACACGAGCAAGGCCACGACGCCCGAGAACCTCAAGGACATGGCCGCCGATATGTCAGCGGTGTTCTATGGTTTGGCTGAGTCCAACAAGAAGTTCGCCGGCGTCGTACCTGTCGGCAATGCCTTCCAGCGCGCAGTGGATGTGAAGGCCGTGAAGTCGAGCAATTTCTACAAGGCCGACGGCACCTATGACGCTAGTGGGAGCCAAATGAATTTGTGGTGGATCGATTCCACGCATGCCAGCGTCTATGGGTCATATCTCAGCGCGCTGGTTTCGTTCGGAACGATCTCCGGACGTAATCCAACCGGTTTTGGGGGTAACGAAAAGGCGGCAAAAGATCTGGGCATTTCGCAGGGCGACGCGATACTTCTGCAGAACATCGCCGCTGAGACCCTGATCGCATCGGGCGTTGCCTTGCGTTAAAGTTTGCTGATACCGCGCCACGCTTGAAATCGTCATAGGAAGATCAGAATGGCTGCATTGGCTGAAAAGATAGCGATCGTGACCGGCGCAGGTGGCGGATTTGGCGAGGGGATCGCTCGCGCCTATGTGGACGCGGGTGCCCGCGTCATCGTTGCGGATATCAAGGCCGATGCGGCGCGACGAGTTGCCCATGAACTGGGTGCCGCCGCGTCCCCGTTTACGGTTGACGTTACCAATAAGGCGCAGGTCGAGGCGCTCGTACGGCATTGCGTCGATACCTTTGGTCCTCCCGACATTGTCGTCAATAACGCTGGAACGACTCACAAAAACCGCCCGATGCTGGAGGTCGATGAGGCAACGTTTGACCGCGTCTTTGCGGTCAATGTGAAATCGATTTATCACATGACTCAGGCCGTGCTCCCGTTGCTGCGCCAACAGGGCGGCGGGGTTATTCTGAATGTTGGATCGACTGCCGGAATCCGGCCGCGTCCGGGCCTGACTTGGTACAACGCCTCGAAAGGGGCGGTGAATCTGCTCTCCAAGTCGATGGCGGTTGAACTTGGCCCCGAGAACATCCGCGTCAATGCGATCTGCCCAGTCATGGGCGCCACCGGACTGCTTGAGGACTTTATGGGAGTGCCCGACACCCCCGAGAACCGCGCTCGATTTACGGGCACGATTCCATTAGGTCGGCTCTCAACCGCTGAAGATATCGCTACCGTTGCCGTGTTTTTGGCCAGCGACGCGGCGGCGTTTCTCACCGGCATCGAATTCCCGGTTGATGGTGGCCGGACGATCTGATCAAGCTGGTTTGAATTCGTTTCGGATCGCGTCACCATTCTGGTTCACAGCAGGCACCGGACGATAGCTCGACGGATCCCACTCGGTGATCCAGGGAAGTGCGGCGACCTCCACCGTTTTTTCACCAACCGGCATGGGTCGGGTCCGAAGCTGTGGGTGCTCGATCAGATCCTGGACGCCGTTGACGTTGCCGTAGGCGGTTTGGGCGGCCGCTAGACGTTCGATGATCACCGCGCTCGGGAGCGACGCAAACACCGCTGCAACGCGACCATCGACAACCGCCCGATTGTTAACCCGGAGGGCATTGGTCTTGCAGCGCTCGTCCTGCGCGAACGAAGGATCGAGCAAGACTTCTCTGCAGAAGTCGACCCACTCGCGCTCGTTCTGTATGGAAATCAAAATGTCGCGCCCGTCTGCGCAGGTGAAACCGCCGTAGGGCGCAATCGTCGGGTGTTTCAGGCCCACACGATCCGGCGCTTTGCCGCCATAGCGTGCCTGCAGGTAGGGCACACTCATCAGTTCGGCGGCAGAATCAAACAACGAGACCTGAACCCCCGAACCGTGCCCCGTTTGGGCGCGCATCATGAGGGCTTGCTGGATTCCAATCAGCGCATTCAGACCAGCGCTGATATCGCAAATTGAGACACCGATCCGGCCCCATTCACCGGGCGCGCCATTGACCGCGACCAGCCCGCTTTCCGCTTGCACCAACAGGTCATAGGCTTTCATCCGGGTCAGTGGCCCGCGATCTCCATACCCGCTGATATCGCAGGTGATCAGGCGTGGATAGCGCTCGCGTAAGAGGTTTGAGCCAATCCCCAGTCGATCGGTGGCGCCGGGTGCGAGGTTCTGAATAAACACATCGGCTTGCGCCAGCATGTGACCCAGCACTTCGAAATCGTCCTTGTTCTTGAGGTCGAGTGCGATCGATTCTTTGCCGCGGTTGATCCAGACAAAGTAGGAGGATTCGCCATGTGCGGCCTTGTCATAACCGCGGGCAAAATCGCCCTCGGGCCGCTCGATTTTGATGACTCGCGCCCCTGCATCGGCTAATCGACTGCTGCAGTAGGGTGCGGCAACCGCCTGTTCTAGAGCCACCACGAGCAGGCCTGCCAGCGGGCCTTGGGGCTGTGGGCCGTTCATCAGCATCTCCTCGTTTTCACTGATGCGGAGTATTTTCAAACGTGATTCACTCTTAAAGAATTGCTTTTGCGCGTATCCAGCATTGTCCGACCGTTAAGGCGATGTTGACGCGGACTTAACGCTGCATTGCCGCGTTTGAAATGGCCAACTGCGTTCAGCGTGGCCAGAGTGATAGGTTGAATCAACATAGGGCTGCAAGCGGCCCTCAAAGACGGGAGACATTCGATGACTCGAGGACAGCAACTGGTTGGCGCGACGCTGGCCGCGACGATCGCTTTGACCTTTAGCTCTGCGGCCTTCGCGCAGGAGAAGACGTTCAAGATTTACGGCTTTGGCGCGAAGAGCGGGGTCGTTGGTATCTTTGGTCAGCAAAGCGAAGTTGCCATGCAAGCGGCGGCCGCGATGATTAACAAGACCGGTGGCGTCACGCTGGGTGATGGAAGCAAGGCGAAGCTCGTCGTTGAGTATCTCGATGACCGATGCACTGCTGAGGAGGGGATCAACGCACTACGCCGCATCGCTGCTCAGAACGATGCCGTCGTCGCGATCGGGCCGACCTGTTCCAACGTCGCCGAGCCCGTCTTTGGCGTGCTGCAAAAGAAGGTTGGCGATGCCTCGGATTCCGGGCTGCAGTTCCCGCTTTATACCGACGTGGCGGCAAAGGGTGGGCTGGCGGCGATGTCGCAGTGGGCGTTCCGCAACGTCCCCAGCGAAGCCAACATGTACAAGTCTATTTTTGAATGGGTCAAATCCACGCGCCCTGATTTGCAGTCGTTCTGGGGCGGTGTCGAGAAAGATTTTGCCCACAGCAACGCAACTTTCAACGTCATTAAGACTCAGGCTGGTAACACCGGTCTTCAGGTTCTTGGCCAATCAGAGTGGTTGCTCAACGATATCAATTTCTCGAACCAAGTTCGCGAGATGAAGCGCGCCAATGCAGATCTCGTCGCGATTTCGGCGCATCCATTCACGACTTGCGGTGTGCTTAAGGAGATGGCGCGCCAGAACGTAAAACCGAAGATGCTGATCGGTCTGACGTCGTCGTCGAGCATGGAGACCCTGCAGGGTTGCGCCGCGCAGGCCGAGGGCCTCATCATCCCGACCAGTTTCGCACCGGTGACGGATGAGGCGCGCAATGCCGCTGCAGCGGTGCAGGCACTTAATCCGAAGTACAACATGGATCTGCACAATGCAGCCGCCTTTGAAAATATCTTCACCCTCAAGGAACTGATCGAAAAGCAAAAGATCATGGGCCGGCCTGATACGGTTCAGGCGGATCGCCAGAAGATGCGTGATGGCTTGGCCGCGATGAAGCAGACCACGGGTTTGTTGGGCAAAGTCGGTCGTACTGACGATCGGGAAGCGATTAAGCCATTCCTGTTCGTCCAGGCCAAGGGCGGGAACTGGACAGTTGCGCACACCCCAGCACAGTAAGTAGTCAACGCGAGTCCTGCTCTGTCAAGAGCCCCCGAATCGCCGCCGTATGGATTTTTTGTATTTCCTGGACCTGTCACAGTCCATCATTGACGGCGTGCTTTTCGGGGCGATCTATTCGCTCATTGGCATCGGCTTCACCCTGATTTTTGGGGTGATGCATAAGATCAATTTGTCTTACGCGGCCGCCTCGATTGGGGCTGCCTATCTGAGCCTGCTGGTCGTCAGCGCGGTCCCCGCGCCTCTGGTTTATGTCGCTGCAGCCATGATGGGCGGCCTACTCGGCTGGCTGGTCTACCTCATCTGTTTTCGATTTCTTCCCCTCGACAATCCGCTAGCGTCGTTGATGTCGACCGTTGGTATGTTGCTGGCGATTGAGGAACTCATTTCGCATGTGACGCGAGGGATGCCGCTGAATTTTCCCGCGCTATTTGCAAGTACGAATATCGAACTCGGGCCGTACTTTATCCGCGGCGACCTCTTGTTCGTGTTTGTTTTGGGTTGCATCGCGATGGTGGCGTTGATGCAGTTGCTCAAGCGGACGCGCCTAGGTCTGGCGACTCGGGCGGTGGCGCAGCAACCCGTTGCAGCGCAGTTGTGTGGGATGAGCGTCAATGCAACCAATGCCAGCACCTTCGTTATCGCTGGTTTGCTTGGCGGCACTGCAGGGGCCATGGCGGGCGCGGCGATCGGCGTGCTCTCCCCCCTGATGACGCTGCCATTGACCGTCAAGGGACTGGTTGTCACGGTGATTGGTGGTCTTGGGAGTATTCCGGGGGCGATCGTTGCCGGGTTGATCGTGGGGGGCGTCGAAAATCTTTTTCAGTTCTTGCGTGGTGTCAGCGAGCGCGACATCTACGTGATGCTGATGCTGTTTGTTTTCCTCGTCTTCCGTCCGGGTGGCCTGTTCGCAGCGCCTGGCGGTCGCGACTGACTCGAGATCGAGCGCTGCACCTATGGACTTTTACCTCGGACTGGCGCAGGTCATCGGCATTCATACGCTGCTCGGACTTTCCGCGTGGTGCGTCTTGCACACGGGGCAGGTGAGCATTGCCCAGGGTGGGTTCTTTGCGATCGGCGCCTATGTCGCTGGCATGTTGACCTCGATGTGGGGCTGGCCACTTGGGTTGGCGCTTTTGGCTGGCGCCATCCTGTCAGGGATCGTCGCAGTCGCCGTCGGGTTTCCGGCGCTTCGGATTAAAGGGTTGATGCTGGTGGTCGCAACGACTGCCTTCGCTGAGATCGTCAGGCTTGTTTTTTTCAATCTGACCTGGCGGGTGCAGACCCCAGCGGGGTTGGTGGGTCCCGACGGGAGCCTCGGATTTGGGGGGATTCGTTATTTCCCGGGCAATGGTTGGTCAATGCTGGAGATCAATTTTCTGATCTGGTTCCTGGTGGCCTTCGTGATGCTGTTTCTTGGTTGGCTCGATCGCTCGCGCGTTGGCACGCTCTGGAGGGCGGTAGGTGAAGACGAGCTGGCTGCGCAAAGTGCGGGAATCAATCTAACGGCGGCAAAGGTGTCGGCTTTTGGCGTGGGCGGTTGCATTGCAGGGCTTGCAGGTGGCGTTTTTGCGCATTATGCAACCCATATCGAGCACAACAATTTTGGCATTCTGTTGGCCACTTTCGCCATTGCTTATCCGATCATCGGCGGGCTTTCAAGCTTGGCAGGAACACTCCTGGCCGTTATTTTCATTCAGGGAATTCTGCTCGAAGGCCTTCGTTTTCTTGGCGACTGGCGCAGTTTGCTGTTCGGTGCATTGATTGTGGTGGTCATGCTGGTGCGCCCGAGCGGTTTTTTGCGCCGCTCGCTCGGCGAGAGTTTCGGACGGACCAAGCATGCTTGAACTGCAGAACCTGAGCCGTCACTTCGGTGGGGTCAAAGCGGTCGACCAGCTTGACCTCAATGTCATTCGGGGCGAAATTTTGGGTCTTATCGGACCCAATGGATCGGGCAAGAGCACGACAGTCAACCTCATCACGGGGGTCTACCAACCGACGACTGGCGCGCTGCGTTTTAAGGGTCAGGACCTTACCGATTTAGCGCCGCACCAGCGCACTGAGTTGGGCATCGCCCGGACCTTTCAGAACATCCGGCTTTTTGGGCATCTAACCGTTTGGCAGAACCTGTGGGCAGCGCGCGTCGTGCGTGATCGCGGTTGGAGCGGGTTTCGCGAGCGCTGGCTATCGGGCGCTAAGGCGGCCCGGGAACAGGCCGAGGAGTTACTGGTCTTTGGCGACCTTGCACACAAAAGGGACCATCTGGCGGCCAATCTCGCTTTCGGTGAACAGCGCCGGCTGGAACTCATCCGTGCTGCCGCATCGGGTGCGGAGTTGTTGTTGCTGGACGAGCCCGCGGCAGGAATGAACGCAGAGGAAATCGCAGATCTCGATCAGCGTATTCGTCGCCTGCGTGATCAGGGTAGAACCATTCTGCTCATCGAACATCACATGGAACTGGTGATGGAAGTGTGTGACCGCGTCGTGGTGCTGAACTTTGGTCGCAAGATCGCCGAAGGGTCCCCGGCGCAGGTACAGCGCGATGAGGCCGTCAGGTCCGCTTATCTGGGCGCGGACCATCATGCTTGAGATCAGTGATCTGGCAACTTCGTACGGCAAGATTGAAGCGCTTCGGGGCGTAACCCTGACCGCGCGATCAGGCGCAGTCACCTGTTTGCTGGGGCCCAATGGTGCGGGCAAGTCCACCCTGATGCTGACACTCGCAGGGATTCTCAAGCCTCTGCGGGGTTCGGTTAAGTTCGAGGGTGAAGAACTGGTGGGTTGCGAGCCCGCAAAGATCGTCGAGCGCGGAATGGCGCTTGTCCCCGAAAATCGGCTGGTTTTTCCGGGTTTGACGGTGCGCGAGAACCTCCTGGCAGGGGCCTACCGGCGCCGCGATATGGCCGGGATTCGTAATGACATCGACGCGATGTTCGTCCGATTTCCACGTCTCAAAGAGCGGGTGGAACAACTTGCCGGAACACTTTCCGGCGGTGAACAACAGATGCTTGCGGTTGCCAGGGCGCTGATGTCGCGGCCGCGTTTGTTGCTGATGGATGAGCCCTCAGTGGGCCTGGCTCCGATGGTCGTGGCTGAGATTTTTTCAATTATCGAACAGTTGCATCGCGAGGGTGTGAGTCTGTTTGTGGTCGAGCAGAACGCCCACATGGCGCTGAAGGTCGCGCAACATTTTTATTTGATGGAGCAGGGCCGCGTAAGCTTTTCTGGTAGCCCGGGGGAGTTGGCCGACGATACGGTGATTCAGCGGGCCTATCTCGGACAACAACGCGCAGAGCCCCGATCGGAAACATTGCCAACGTTGCCGTGATGCTGGTCTTGCAACTCGTGGTGGACGGCCTGGTCGATGGGGGCACCTATGCGCTGATCGGCTTGGGCCTGTCACTGACCTTTGGGCAATTGCGGCGACTCAACCTCGCCTATGGAGCCACGGCCATGTTGGCGTCCTATTTGGGTGCGGCTGCCTATGCGACTCAGCAGGTGCCGGTTTGGCTGGTGGCAGTCACGGTCATTGTTGCGGCGACGCTCATCGGGTGGTACGTCGAATGGATGTGCTTCGCTCGCAGTGGTCAAGAACCCGATCAGGGGGGCGCGCCGACTTTCGGTGCGCCGATCGCGGGTGCGGACGGTCGGGAGGTTGTCGCGCTTGCATCGAGCTTCGCGATCTGGATGCAACTTGAGCAACTTGCGGTCAATCTGTTGCCGCAGCACCTGAATGCTTTTCCCTCTCTGGCAGCCCAGCGCGACTGGTCGATTGACACCTCCTTGGGGGAACTGATGGTCCGCACGGATCGGTTGCTGCTTGCCCTTCTGGCAGCCGCACTGATCCTGGGGCTTGCGGCATGGCTCGAGCGAAGCCGCACCGGATTGTACTGGCGCGCATGTGCAGATCATCGGGTGGCTGCCCATCTGGTGGGCATGCCTGTGGCCCGACTTCAAACGGCTGGCTTCGCAACTGCCTGCGCGCTGTCAGGACTCGCCGCCTTTGCAGTTCTGTCGCTTGACGGGCAGGTCACGCCGATGTTTGGGATGTGGATGCTGCTCAAGGGGTTGGTGGCGGCGATGTTGGGAGGTCTGGGTTCGGTGCGGGGGGTTTTGTGGGGCGGCCTATTCCTTGGTGTGGTGGAGGCTTTTGCGCAGTCCGCGCTTGGTGCGCAGGGCCGGGAATTTGCCACCTATGCGCTTCTGTTTTTCGTTCTGGTTGCGCCGTGGAAGTCTCGCCAAGCGCTGGTCTTGAGCGCGGGGTTGCGCGGATGAACGAGATGGTCAGCGCGCATTTGATCGGCCTGTCGAGTGACATGGCGATCATGTCCTTGCTTGCGCTGTCGGCTTATCTCCTGTTGTTGGTTGGCAGAGTGTCATTTGGGCAGCAGGCGTTTTTCGGGCTCGGCGCTTACGCGTCGGGGGTGATGTCCGCCATGTTTCATGCCCCGCTGCTGCTCGCGCTGGTATTTGGTATGAGCGTTGGAGCACTTTGTTCATGGCTGGTTGCGTTGCCGACCATGTCACTTTCTGGATTGAACTACGCCGTCGCTACGCTGGCCTTCGGTGAGATGGCGCGCATCGCACTCAGCCTGTGGCACTGGCAGATTGACCGAGGTGCTGGTCTGGTTGGTCCTGCTGCAATCGACGGTTTTCGCGATATTCGTTGGCTCCACGAAAACGACGTTTCGCCGACGCAATATTTCGCGCTCACGGTGCTCGTTCTGCTTTGCATTTTGATTGCAATGTTGAGATCCGAGCACACCAGGCTCGGGGTCGCGCTTCGGATGACAGGGCAGGACGAAACGCTGGCCTCGACACAAGGTATCGATGTGGGTCGTCTGCGTCTCTTCAGTGCGACGGTTGCCGGAGCGCTCGCGGCATTGGGTGGTGGACTTTACGCACATCGGGCAACTTATATCGAGCCCGCGATTTTTGACCCGATGCTTGGCGTTCACGCCGTCGGGTATGCCTTGCTCGGGGGGGTCGGGACCGCGCTGGGACCTTTGGTCGGTGTTTTGTTCGATCTTGGGTTGCTCGATGCGACCCATTGGTTCTCGGGCTGGCGGATGGTGATTTTCGGTGGGTTGGTCGCTTTGTTTTTGCGCTGGCGTCCACGTGGCTTTCTCGACGAACGACTGGTCCATCGGTGCGGATTAATGTTGAACTCTAAGGGGCATCCATGACGTCAGGCATCGTTGCGAACATCCGAATCTGGGTTCTGGCCGGATTGGCCCTGTTGGTGCCGGCGGCGCTATTCGCCCAGACTGGCGAACGAGCGCAGGTTGGTCTGCAATGCGTTTCTTACGGTACTGGGCCGATGCTTGATTGCCTCGTGGATCTCAAGCGAAAGGACGGTTCGTCGCTGGACAATGCGCAGGTCATGCTGGGTGCGCTCATGCCTTCGATGCCCATGGCGCACACGATCAAACCCGTGCGCGCAGCGTCCACGGGCAAGCCGGGTCAGTACCAGGGTACGTTGGCGCTCGAGATGCCCGGCATATGGACAGTGGATGTCGAGGTCAGTGGACCCCTGCGCGACAAAGTCGGTCAGAACCTTATGGTCAATGCGTGTAAAGGCGATTCCCGTTGCGCCGCTGCACCCGCGAAACCCGGCGAAAAATCCCCGCCCCATGGTCATGGAAAGGGTCACGGGGGGAGTTGAGATCGCTGCTGTGGTCAGGCCCCCATCTCTGTTAATCGCATGATCAGGAAAATTCCATGAGTGCTCAAAATCTTCTACCCGGTCAAACCATCATCGTGACAGGTGCTGCCACGGGTATTGGCCAGGCTTTTGCGCTGGGTGCAGCAATCCAGGGTGCCCATGTGATTGTCGCGGATATGAATTCCGCCGATGAAACGATGGATCAGATCGCGCAGGCCGGAGGCAAGGCCACTTCGGTGCGGGTCGACGTCAGTGACGACGCGTCGGTTCGGTCCATGGCGGAGGCCGCGTTGAAGGCCACTGGGCGGATTGACGGATTGATCAACAACGCGGCTTACTTTCGCGAGATCCGGTTGACTGCTTTTGAAGATCTCGACCCCGAGCAATGGGAGCGAATTTTTCAGGTCAATGTTAAGGGCGTTTGGCTGTGTAGCAAGGCGGTGATGCCCGCGATGCGTGAACGGCAATCGGGGTCAATTATCAACATTGCCTCAGTGGTCGC
>Ga0114980_10001139_pt1 | contig 19158 bp, 11 predicted proteins | sample S_140806_EF_Meta_FD_87018 | JGI IMG/M metagenome (GOLD analysis project Ga0114980, IMG submission 87018) | Freshwater microbial communities from Lake Simoncouche, Canada to study carbon cycling - S_140806_EF_MetaG | ecosystem: Environmental > Aquatic > Freshwater > Lake | place: Lake...
CAAAGAACGCAGAGATTTGTCAGTTCAGAAAACTCTGCCACCTCTGCCCCTTTGCCCCTCTGCGGCGAAGCCTTGCCAGCATGAGCTTTCTCCCCCATCGACAGCCATGATCCGATTCCTTGCTCTTGTTTTGATGCTCGCCGGTGTCCTGCCCGCGCAGGATCTCGCCACCGAAATCCGCAGCGTGATCGATGAATACGAAAACGCCGTGCGTGCCAACACGCTCAAGATCATCAATGCTCCCACCGAGGAGGAGAAGAGCAAATACCGCCAGACGATTCCCAGCGCCGGACCTTGCGCGACGAAGCTGATGCAGATCATCAAGGCCAACGCCGACAAACCCGAGGTCGTGCCCGCTGTGTGCTGGCTCGTCAGCGGCGCGGCGAGCTTCCCCGAAGGCGAAGAAGCCAAGAAAATGCTCGCCACCACCTACGCGGGCAGCGCGGGCATCGCCCCCACCGTGCGCCAGCTCGAGTATCAGGGCCTCTTTGGCGAGCGCGCCGCCCTCGCCGTGCTGGAGAAAAACAAGAACCGCGAGGAGATCGCCGCCGCGCTCTACACGCTCGGAGCCATTCACTTCAAAAACTTCGATGCCAGCGCCGACCGCGCCTCCGCCGAGGCCTCCAAGCCGAAGTGCATCGACTACTTCCAGCGCCTGAACGCCAATTACTCCGATGTCGTTATCCAGGGCTTCAAACTCAGCGACCTCGCCGGCAAGATGCTCTTTGAGATGACCAACCTGCAAGCCGGCAGCGAAGCGCCCGAGATCGAGGGCAAGGACAAGGACGGCAAGCCGCTGAAGCTCTCCGACTTCCGTGGCAAACACGTCATCGTCATTTTCTGGGGCGGTTGGTGCCACGCCTGCCACGGCATCCTGCCGCTGATGAATGACACCGCCGCGAAGTTCAAAGACAAGCCCGCCGCCGTCCTCGGCGTGAACACCGATATCGACGTCGATGCCGCCAAAGCCCTCGCCACCTACCAGGTGACCTTCCCAAACATCCTCGACAACACCAGCAGCGGCCCCAACACCACGCTCTACAACCTGCGGAACTTCCCCACCCTCTACCTCATCGATCCGAAGGGCGTCATCCTGCTCAAGAATGCCACACTGGATGCCATGGTGGCACGCATTGAGGCGGATCTGGCGAAGTAGGGATTCACAAAGTGCACCTGGGCAGGTAGAATCGCACGCATCATGCCCGCCACGATCCACTTCCTCGTCTTGATCCTCGGTGGCGTGATTTATGCGCTGGCGTTTCCGCCGCAGGGTTGGTCACCCCTGGTCTTTGTCGGGCCGGGGATGCTTTTGTGGGGATTGCGAGGTGCGAGTGCCTCGCAGGCCTTTGGTCGCGGCATGGTTTGGGGACTCGCCGCGTTTGGGTTTGGATTGTCGTGGTTGGGAAACATCTTCTCCGTCTTCAGTCTGGTCCTCTGGCTCATCCTGGCGTTCTTCCCAGCCTGTTTCGCGGCTTTGGCAGCCTTCGCCGCTTCACGCGGACTGACACGATGGTCGCTCGCGGCCTTCACCTCCCTCGCCTGGTGTGCCACGGAGTTCATCCGCTGCGAGATCATGCCGCTGCGCTTTCCGTGGATGAGCGCGGGCCTCGCTTTGGAACCTTGGCCGCTGGTTTCGTGGATCGGCGTGTATGGATTGGGAATGGTGATCGTGTGTATTATCGCAGGCACTTTGCATGCGGGCTGGAAGACCCTGTGGTTATACCCCATCGTCCTCATCGTTTGGGCCTCGGAACCACACTTGTACAAGCATAGAGGGTTCCCCGTGGCGCTCGTTCAGGCCGAAGCCGCTCCTTTGAGCCGCTACCTCGAGCTCAGCGAAAAGACCTCCGGCATCGCCAAACTCATCGTGTGGCCGGAATATGCCGTTCCGAAGGATGTTCGCGCTTCCAGTGACCTCGCCACGATTCAGGCTTTCGCGGCGAAAAGGAGGGCGATCATCGTCTTCGGCACTCAAACCGGTCTCGGTGGCGACAAATGGCAAAACACGGCCCTCACCGTCGATGGCACTCGAGTGCTCGGCGAGCATGGCAAGCATCACACCGTGCATCTTTTCAATGATGGGGAGGACGGCCCGACGATGAAGGCCATCGACACACCACTTGGGCGTATGGGTACGCCCGTTTGCTTTGATTGCGACTTCCAGGACGTGGTGCGCCACATGACACTCGATGGCGCGGAGTTCTTCGCGGTGCCGTCGATGGACGCGACACACTGGGGCGAGAAGCAGCACATCCAGCACGCGCAGCTTTTCCGGCTCCGAGCGGCGGAAAATCGTCGTCCGTTCATTGTGGCGGCTTCATCGGGAGTCTCGCAGATCATCAGTACGAATGGTCGGTCGAGCCTCCGCCTGCCTACGATGGCCGCAGATGTGCTTGATGGCCTCCTAATACCGGAAAAGGACGTGACCTTCTTCACGCGCTGGGGCTGGCTCACGCCCTGGCTGGCGATAGTGAGCGTCGCGATGTGGCTCATGCGCCTCTGGCAGACTTACAAATTCGCGGCGTAGGCTTGGAGTTCGCGATATTCGGCGAGGATGCGTTTCACGGCGGCGATGGTGGCTTTGACCTGGGCCTCCATGGGGGCGAGCGTAGGCGTCTCGAAGACGATTTCGAGGGCGTGGGGTCGCTGCTCGGCCGGGGCGCTGAGGATGCCAAGGTAGCCTTCTTACATTATGCCGTGGCGGGCGTTGAAGCCGTCGATGATGGGGGCTTCGTTGCGCGGGAGGAAGGCGCTGGCGGCTTGCAAGGCAGGCTCCAGGAGGTGCTCGCTGAGGAAATCGCCGCTGACGAAGCCGTAGCAGCCTTCGGAGGTGTCGTCGGAGTGCAGCTCCTCAGGTCGCTGCTCCGCCCAGCGGATAAGCTCCTGCGTGGCGAGCGTGCCGGCCTCTTCATCCCCGTGAATGCCGGAAAAACAGCCTTTTGGCAAGTCACCGCGTCACACGCACGCGCATGAAGCGTTTCACGCCGCTGGTGACGGCGATGGTGTCGCGGACGACGAGCTGGTTGGCGGTGTTGGTTTCGATGAGGAGACCGGCGCTGCTCCAATTCGTGAGGTCGCTGCTGGCTTCGACGATGAAGGTGACATCGGTGGCGGCAGGGTTTTTGGGGATGGAGAGGCGGAGGTATTGATCGCCGCTGACAGGGGCCATGGTGACGACTTGCGGGCTGGCGTTCTGGATGACGCCGTTGGTGCCGATGGCGTATTCGAGGAGGTTCACCACACCGTCGCCATCGGCATCGGCGGTGGCTTCGACGGTGGGGTTGTTTTCATTGCCGGTGCCGCTTTGATCGAGCCACTGGGCGAAGGGCGTGGTGTAGGCGGTGAAGTTGAGGTCTTCATAGGTGATGGTATCTCCATCATCAGCTTTTAACCGCAGAGTGTGGACACCGCTCATGCTCAGAGTGGCAAGGGTGTCCTCCAGCGCTGGATTGGCAAATGTGACAGCTCCCGGACCGCTGAGGAAGCTCCAGGTCTTAGTGACCGTTCCTGGCTGTGCGGGCTGGCCGTCATCGGTGATGGTGCCGTCGAGATTAAAGGGCGGTAATGCGGCGACCATGACGCCGGAATCGACCACGGGCGCGGTGTTAAGAGGGACGACGCTGAAGTTCGTGAAGGTGCCCGTGGCCGGGACGGTAGTGCTACTGGCATCAACGACGAGACCGACTTGCAAAGGGCCGGTGAGCACCACGGGGAGATTGCCGGAGTTGAGAGTCCATGGGCCGGCGATGCTGCTGGCCTTGTAGGCATTCACCGTGTTGCCTTTGCGGATGAGGCGGATGTAGCCGGTGCCACTGGATTGCAGTGAGCCGTTGGAACCACCGGGTGTGCTGCGCCAGTGGACTTGGTAGCCGTCCACCGTGGTGTTGCCATAGAAGGCGTGGGCGGTCACGTCAGTGCTATCACGCAGGCCTACGCCGCTTTGGGCACCGCGTGAGGAGCCACTGTGATTGGTAAGGCGGGCGGTGACAATGCAGTCGCCCCAGATCTGCTGATAGCGGAAGTGCCCGCCACTGCCGTCATAGCTGCCGTACGCGGTGATGGTGACGGTGCCCGCGCTCTCGCTGGAAGATCCGGCCAAAGGATAGCTGCCAATGTCCTCACTATGCAGGGCGGTGCCGCTGATGGCGGGGGTGACACTCACGTTGTCAAACACCGCAGTGGCCGTGGCGCTCGTGCTGGCTCCGGCGCTGACTATCATGCCAACGATGAGGTTGTAGTTCATCCCGACGGTGGAGGTGCCATCGCTGACCCAGGTGCCGGGTGAACCTGAAACATCAGGCGCATGGGAGGCGGTGATGGTGCCGCTCACGCGCTCCAACTTCAGCCAAAGAGGTGCTGCTGCGCCACTGACGGTCGTGGCGGTGTCGGTTCCACCCAGCGTCGCACGTTCACGGAACTGCACGATGCCAGTGCCGTCGAGCATGAGGTTCACGCGTTTGCCGCCTTTCCACGAAGTGTCACGCAGGGTGATGCCAGCGAGGCGTGTGCCGGGGCCGGTTAGATTGGTCAGGCGAGCGATGATCGTGGCGTCTCCGGCGGCGGTGAAGAGCTGGCGGAAGAGCATGTGTCCGCTGTCGCTCGCGGTGGTATAGCCGGCGCCGCTGCCGATGAGGGTAAAGACGCCGCTGGACTCACCGGCGATACCGCGTGTGGACGGGGGCCCCTGGTCTTGCGTCATCCATGTCGCATAGTTGAAGCCTCCGCTTTGCACAAAGATGTCATCGCTCACACTGAACTGTCCGTCGCTCACGGTGATCCGTATCCCATAGACACCGGGTGCGGAAAAGGTGGCACTGGTGCTCGCAGCTGCCGCTGTGCCGAAAGTGGTGCTGCCGGGGCCAAAAAGCTGCGTCCAGGCGTAAGTGAGAGCTGAGGGCAATCCATCGTCTTCAGCGGTAGCGGTGAGCATGAGGCCGTTGCCGTTGGCGATGATGGTGGACTTGCTGGCGGGACTGCTTACAAAGACCGTCGGCGGCAAGTCGTCATCGGCAACCGTGATGGTGGCGGTCGCACTCGCGCCGTTGATGTAGCCGCTGCTGGTATTGAGGGAGGCGAGGATGACCTCATCACCTTCTGTGGTGCTGTCCTGAAGGATGCTCACCGGGATCGTGATGCTGGAGGCTCCGATGACAAAGGTCTGCGCGGTGGTGAGGGCGGAGTAGTCGGTGCCTGAGGTCGCGGTGCCGCTGATGGTGAGATTGACCGTGAGTGATGCCGTGGTGGGGCCGGTGCGCGTGAGCTGGAAGCTGCCGCCATTGCCTGCCGTCTCAGAGGCCAGAGCATCGGGAGCAGTGAGCGAGACGGTGTTCACGTCATCGTCATTGATGGTCACGGTGGCCACACTTGGCGAGCCGACGGTATAGCCAGTGCCTGACGAAAGCGTGAGGACTACCGTCTCCGGGGTCTCCGGCGTGGTATCATTCACCGTTGAGACGGTCACATCCGCTGATGCCTGTCCGATCAGAATCGTCACATTGCCGGGTGAGGCGATGGCGCTGTAGTCAGTGCCGCTCGTAGCCGTCCCACTGCGGGTGAAGTTCACTGTGAGCGCGGACGTGGTGGGGCCATTTCTTGTGATGGTGAACGCACCGGTGTCAGCGTTCTCCGTGGCCGTCGCGTCACTGGCGGTAACGGTGACGAGCGGTGAATCATCATCCGTGATGGTGAAGGTGTGCGTGGCGCTGGTGCTAAGCACGATGCCCACAGGATTGCTCAAAGTGAGCGTCACGGTCTCACCGGTTTCAACATCTGTATCATCCAAGATAGTCAGCGGGATGGTGGCAAAGGTTTGCCCTGGGCTGAAGTTCAGCGTGCCCGTGGCCGCGGTGAAGTCAGTGCCAGCCGTGGCAGTGCCTGCGGTGATGGCGTAGTCAACGCTCGTGGCGCCCGCAGATGCTTCGCTCAGAACTACGGCGATTTGCGCGGGTGATGCTGTCTCCAGTCCGCTGGAGGTCGGCGCGGCAAAACCCGCTGCCGGTAGCGCGGTCACGACATCATCATCCACGATGGTATAGGTGAAGGTCGTGGCACCACCTCCGAGGACGGCAGCACTGGGATTCTTCAACAACACGTTCACGAACTCCATCGGCTCGATGACGTTGTCGTTGTTGATCGTTAGCGTGATGCTCTTGGTCTGCTCACCAATCGCGAAGTTCAGCACGCCGGGCGGCAGGCTGTAATCCACGCCGGAGCCCTCGCCGGACTCGGTGGAAGAGAGCCGCGCACGCCACTCGATGGAGCTGCTGGCGTTCCCGTTGAGACCGAACCACGCCGCGCGTGCGCGGTAGTTCACGCCCTCACGCACCATAATGCCCGCGTGGGCTCCCGAAAGTGAGAGGGCAGTGAGCCGAGTCGTGAAGGTGAAGTCTCCAACGACAGGCACCATGAGGAAGTGCCCTTCATCTTCCGTGCTGGACGCGGAAGGCATGAAGCCGCTGCCGGAGGCGGTGATGGAATACATGCCTGAGCTGTTCGTGGAGTAGCCCGGTTCATTCACGTAGCCCACGGTGCGGTCTTCATACGCGGTGCTCGGCGCGGGCGAGAGCGTGACGTTATCAAAGGTAGCCTGCGCGAGCGTGCCATCATTGCGAGAAGACGCGGCCAAGCCAACGAGCAACTGCGCGCTCAGCGGCAATGTTGGTGCGCCGCCCACAGGTGTGAAGGTGGTTCCATCCGCCGAGGTGGACGCGGTGAAGACATTGCCCGAGCGGGCAAGGCGCAGCCACTGCGGCTTGGTGAAGGTGGGCAAAGTGCCGTTAGCGTTAGAACCGGTCCCGTTGGTCGCAGTGCGATAGGTTTGCGCTGGCGAAGAGGTGGCGGTGTGGAAGGCCATGCGGATCGCACCAGGGGCGGTGGACTCGCGAATCATCACACCAGCCTTCGGCGATGAGACGCCCGTGAGATCGATAATGCGGGCGATGATCGTGCAGTTGACGGAGTTCGTGATGGGGAAGTAAACAAAGCGACAGCCGTCCGAGGTGGCGGTGCCCACATCCGGCCCACCGCCCGTGAGTTGATAGACGCCGCCATTGACCTGATCACCGCCCTTCGGTGCCGTGCTACCGATCTCTGCCGATGTGACAGTCCCTGCACTGCCGCCTGCGCTGAGGCCAGTCACGCTGACGTTGTCGATGGTGGCCAGGGCAGTGTTGGAACTGCTGCCGCTCGTCACGAATATCCCGGCGAGGTAGTTTGCCGACGACATGGTGATGGTGCGTGTGCTGCTTTGCGTCGTCCAGTTGGTGCCGTCAGGTGAGGTGGAAGTTACATAGCTGGTGCCAGTGCGGACAATGCGGACCCAGGTGCCGTGGAGGAAGGTGGTGGTCCTCGCTCCCGCTTCCATGTTGTATTCCACACTCACCGGCGTGGTGGCTGGTGCGTTCAGCGTCACGGGGATACTCACGCTGGTGGTGCTCTCAGAGCCTGCGCTCCCTGGTGAAGCGAAGGACACGTTCTGCGTTCCGGCGTCGTCATCCGTGATGAGCATGGTGCTGTTGCCGCCGCTGGCATAGCTGCCTGCGGCGAGCTGGAAGACGACCGACTCCGTGCCCTCGAACAAAGTGTCCGAGATCGTATTGAACCCCACGTCCACACCTGCTGATCCTGCTGGGATCACGACGCTGCCGGTGAGATTGGTGTTCGTATAATCCGTGCCCGCCGTGGCGGTTCCGCCCATCGTGTAGTTCACGGTGAGCGGGTTCGTGGTGCTGCCGGTGCGTGAGACGAAGAACTCGATGCTCGTGCCTGTGGAGGACTCGGAGACGATGTCAGTGCCGCTAGTGCCGACCTGGGCATCGACGAAGACGGTGGGTTGGTCGTCATCACGCAAGAACATCGTGGCGGTGGCCAGTGGGTCCCAGAGCGAGTAATTCGCGCTTGGGGTGATGGTGAGCGTGAGGTTCTCCAGCTCTTCGAGCGCCGCATCGTTTACCGTGGTGACCGTGAGGTTGGATGTCACCGTGGTGCCTGTGAGAGTGATCGTGGTGGTGCCGGTGAGGGTGGTCGTGTTTAGGCCGGTGATGTTGTAGTCGCTCCCGGCCGTGGCGGTGCCGGTGATGGTGTAGTTCACGGTGAGTGGGCCAGCGGCACCACCTTTGGCGGTAAAGCGGAAGGTGCCATTCGTCGCGGGCTCGGTGGCGAAGGAGGAATAAGCGGTCACCTCGATCAAGGGCTTGTCCGTCGGAGCATCGGTGATGGTCACGGTGGCCGTGCTATTGCTGTCGAGCTGATAGAAGCCAAAGCCCGCGCCCAGAGCGAGGATCGCCGTTTCGGAACCTTCTGCAAAGTTATCCGCTCGCGGCATGATGGTGATGGTGGCCTGTGTTTGTCCGGCGGGAATGATGACTGATCCAGGCAGTGCATCGTAGTCCGTGCCATGCAGTGCCGCACCGGCGACACTGTAAAACACGGTCACGGGAGCGACGGTGCTACCAGTGCGGGTGACGGTGAGGGTGCCGGGATTCGGCGTGCCCGTAGCGCGATCCACTTCCACAGCCGTCGCGTCTGCGGCGGTGACGCTGATGGTTTGCACATCGTCGTCCAGGATGCGGGCGGTGACGTTGCTAGCACTTGCATCCGCGATGAAGCTGGCACCCGTGGCTATGGACAGTCTGATGGACTCCGTCTGCTCGGACTCGACATCATTGATCGGTGCGAAATTGAAACTCGCCGACGCTGCTCCGGCTGGGATGACGATGCTGCCCGTCAGCGCGGTGTAATCGCTGCCGCTGGTGGCCGTGCTCAAACTGGAGGTCGTGTAGGGAACGGTGAGTGCGGCGGTCGTCGCGCCAGTGCGAGTCGCCGTCACGATGAGAGGCACACCGTTCTCCATGGTCTGCGGTTCATTCAAACTTAGCGAGACACGCGGCAGAGCGGTATTGGCATCCTGGATGGCAATGGTCGCCGTGTTCTGCGTGCCGAGCACATAGGACGTGTCAGCACCGAGCACGAGCGTCACGGTCTCGTAGCCCTCGGAGCTGCTGTCGTTGCGCGAGGGAACGGAGATGTCGAGGAAGGCGCTGTCCACTGGGATGGTGAAGCTGTTGAACGGCGTGCCGGTGGTGAAGTCGGGCGAGAAGTAATAGTCATTCGTGGTGCTCGTGCCTTTGGCGGCCGTGCCCTGTTGATTAAAGACATAGACCGTTTGCGGCACCGAAGTCGAACCGGTGCGGCTGATGCGGAAGTTGCCTGCGGCTCCGCCTTCCACCGAGGTGGGTGTCGTTGCCGTGATGCTGATTTCCGGCAACTCATCGACCGTGAAGTCCGCACCGCTGAACGAGGGGCCGACGGTGATGCTGTTATTGAACACTTCATTGAAGACAAGGCCGTGCTCGGCAGGCGCGACACTGTAGTTGCCAGCGGCTAGATTGGAGATGGTGTAGTAGCCATCACTGTCGGTGAGCGTGCCATTCGCGCCGCCAGTGCCGACGGTGATGTTGGGGATGCCGGTTCCGTTCTTGGTGATGCGTCCCGCGATAGTAAACTTGCTGCCACCGTTCCCCACGGTGATCACTGAATTGCGCACGGCGATGCCGCCCTTCATGTCCGAGATGACGCAGGACAAGGTGTAAACGCCTGCCGTGGAGAAGCTCCGTGTCGCGGTGGGGCCACTCGGTGAGATGACGTTGTCATGCCACTGCCAGGAGTAGGCGAGTGTGTCATCGTCTGCATCGCTCGCCGTGGCAGTGAAGGTGACATTGGCATTCGTTGGCACCACGGTGGTCGCTGGCGAAAGCACGAGCGTGGGCGCTTGATTGGTGGGGAAGGTGCCGAGATTGACCACCATATCCAAGCTCGCCGGTGTGGTGCTATTGACCGAGAGCGTGGTGATGTGAATGCCATTCTCGCTATCCGAGAACGTGCGGCCCACGGTGATACCCGCATCGCTCTTGCCATTCACGGAGCCGGGTGTGGTGTCGAGGAGTTGGATATTGCCGCCACTGTTGTTGGGCCACTTCCAGCCGAGCAACATGCCGTTGTTGGTCCAGTTGTTGCCACCGAGCAGGCGATATTCGCCCCAGTATGTGCGGTCGTTGTCCTTCTTGATGCGCAGGCCGTAGAGCTTGCCAGTCTCCAGCGTGGGCTGGTCCATCCGATAGAGCCGGTAGGTGCCGCTGGTGGTGATGGCGGGGGCAAACTCATCAGGCAGCCACTTCACCTGGTTCTTTGCCTGGATGTTGTAGTGGCCGTTGGGTGGTGCCGCGCTGGGGCCCATGTTGTCGTAGTTGTCGCCATACTCCACATTGCCACCGGGGCCGATGACGGAGGCACCGTTTGTCTCCCAGAAGTTCGCATGAGCGAGGCCGAAAGCATGACCGACCTCATGCGCTGTGGTCCCTACACTGTCCGTGCGCATCCACACGTTGCCACCGCCGCCATAGCTGGTGGGCGAGCGAGCACCGCCATTCGCACGCACGACCGTGGCGTGGTAGTCCTGCCAGTCGTAGCCCATCCTACGCGCTGCTTCTTTGGCGTGACTCATCTCCAGACCCAGACCGTCAATTTCTTTGATGAAGCCGCTCGTCGTGTCTTTCCCCACATACCACGCGCGGTTCTTCGGCATGATGACGGGAGGCGTCACCGTGGCGACGAGCGTGAGCCGGCCAAAGGACATGGTCTGGTAAAAGGCGCTCGACTGGCGCATCACATCCTGTGCCCCCGCATCTGTGATGGGCGTTTCATTGATGTCAGGGAAGATCACCGGGATGTAGAGCACCTTCACCACACCCACGGAGGGTGTGGGTGCGGAGGGCAGGATGCCCGTGAAGCTCTGTGCTCCTCCAGTGCCGGCTTCACTCTGAATGAGCAGCTGCTCAAACACCGAAATGTGGCCGCCGTCACAAAACGACACCACCTCGCCGTTGGCGATGACTGCTGACGTGTCGTTCGTGATCGGCTGCGTGCTCGCTGGAAGCGGCGTTACGATCTTCGAGATCGGGCACACATCCACCCGGGGCAGATCAGGCGGCGGGATCTCACCCACCTCCATCACGCGCAGTGGCCGCTCATCCAGCGCGAGCTGGCCGTCCATCTCCACACCGATGGCTGACAAATTCGGTACCCAGTCCACACTCGCCGCACGGCGGCCAAAGACATGCGCTTGATAGGTCTCGCCACCTTTCGTCTCCACATAGCGGAGCTGTGCTGACTCTCCATTCGCCACCGATTCAGGCCCGGCGAGATACACGCGCATCACCCCATGATCCGCCACCGGCTTCTCCAAAAGCGCCAGCACCTCGGCGGGCAGATTTTGCCTCACCAGCGGCCTCACCGCCTCCCGGATGGCCCTTCGCGGATCACTCACGATGATCTCTTTAAACACCGGACGACGTTCCTGAGCCAGCTTCACGCCTTTGGAGATCAAATCCGGCTTCCGCGTGCTCAGGTAGTCCTTCGTCCACTCGGTGAAATCAGCAATCGGATCGTCCGAAGCCGATTCAGCAGTCTTTTTGGCCTGCGGAGCCTTGTTTGCCTTTAAAGCAGCCGGTTGGGCGAGTTCGGGCTTCCTGCCAGGACTCAGCGCGATGGACTGTTTTTCGTCAAGCTGCCCTCGAAAGACGAGAAACAGAGACAGCGCAGCCATCAAGGCCAGTAAAAGGCGGGAACGCATGGTTGGGGTGGTTGGTTGGGGAACCGAACGATCTCCCAGACAGCCGCGTTAGGCGTCGGTTCGGTCTTTCGGCTCTTTTGCGTGAAATGGTAACAGACCACTGGGAAATCCGTCAACCGCAAGCTCACTTCCAGGCCATGCAGCGAAACGGATGATCATCGATCAAATTCGGCCGCACCCCGCTGAGACGGTCGCCGTGGTAAAACTGCACGCCGACGTAGTAATAGACCGGCAGCACCACGGCCTCATCGCGGATGAGCATCTGCTCGGCTTGGGAGAAGAGGCCGTTTCGCTTCATCAAATCCGGCTCACGAGCCGCCGCCGCCATCAGGCCATCATACGCGGCACTCTTCCAGCCAGTGCGGTTATTGCCACTCTCGGCGAGAAACATGTCCAAAAAGGTGCTGGGGTCGTTGTAATCCCCCACCCACGAGCTGCGGCAGAGATGGTAATCGAGGCTGCGCATGCTGCTGAGCCAGATCTTCTGCTCCTGCTTCTTGAGGTTCACACTCACACCGAGGTTCTTCTGCCACATGGCCTGAAGCTCGACGGCGATGTTTCGCTCGATGGGCAGCGGGATGTAAAGGTACTCGACGAGCGGGAAGCCTTTGCCGTCCTTAAAACCCGCCGCGGCGAGCAGTTCGCGGGCCTTGGCCGGATTGTAATCGAGTCCCGGTGGCGGCTGGTAGTCCTGTCCAGCTCCCGGCGGTGTGACGCCCCACGCGGGCGTCTCGCCGAGCTGCGTGATGTTTTCCACGATGCGCCGCTTATCCACCGCCAGCGCAAAAGCCTGCCGCACGCGAGGATCGGTGAAGGGCGGCTTGGTGCTGTTCATGCGGATGAACCAAGTGCCGAGAAACGGCCCCGTATGGAACCACGACTGCTGCTTCAGCTTCTGCACGAGCGTGGGAGGCATCATACCCTTGTCCATCAGCAGATCACACTGGCCGGTGTGGAAGAAATTCAGGGCGGTATTGGCATCCTGCACGGGCCGCACCTCCACGGTGACCATCTTCACATTCGCCGCATCCCAGTAGGCCGGGTTCTTCTTCAATCTGATGTGATCATCGATGCGCCAGGATTCGAGCAAGTAGGCACCGTTGCTCACGATGTTCGCTGGCTTGATCCAGCCGGTGTCATGCTTTTCGATAGCCTGCATCGGCACGGGGGCCAGCGTCTGAAAAGCGCACAGGTCGATAAAATAGGGCGTGGGGTTCTCCAGCCGCACTTCGAGCGTTTTCGCGTCCAGCGCCCGCACACCGACGCTGGCCGAATCGGTCGTCTTCCCCTCCGTGAAGTCTTTTCCACCCTGGATGACATGCAGCAGGCTCGTGTAGTCCGATCCCGTCTCCGGCCGCAAAGCACGAATCCACGACGCCACGAAGTCCTGCGCCGTCACCGGCCTGCCATCACTCCACTTCACGCCTTCGCGAAGGTGAAACACATACGTTTTGCGATCCTCCGAGGTCTCCCAGCGCTCCGCCATGCCCGGCTGCGCCTTGCCGTTTTCATTGAACCGGCACAAACCTTCAAAAAGCGAGGACGAGATGCGCATGCTCACCTGATCCGAGACAATCGTGGGATCAATCGTCTCCGGCTCCGCACTCTGGATGAAGACCAAATCCGCCCGTGGCTCCACCGGCCCGCACGCGGCGAGACTGAAAAGGCAAAACAAAGCGCTGAGAGCGAAGCGAAGAGGCATGCGGAAAGCTCACGATACTGGCCGAGCACGTCATCAAAGCCAGCATTTTCCCATGGCCGGAGAAGCTCGCTCACTTCACGATCTCACCCACGAGCAAAATCGCCCCAGGATAAAACGAGGTGCCTTCGAAGCGCTTGGGGTCGTCGATCTTGTTGCCGTTTTTGGCGAGGATCTTGGCTTTGTCCGGCACTTCGGGGCTGATTTCGATTTTGACGGTGTGGACGGTGTCCGGCAGCTCGCTGCCGAGAGCCAGCGTGGCGAGGCGGTGGTAGGTGCAGTAGGCGTCGATGCGCGGGACGAGCTTCACGGGCTGGTCATCGACGGTGACGCTCACCTGGCCGCAGTCCGGGCCGACGATGTCGTAGATGGAGGCACGGGTGCCTTTGAACTGGAAGGTGAGCACGTCGCCAGGCTTGGCGGCTTTGTGAAGAGCGCTCATGCGATTGCTCCAGCGCTTCGCGAAGTCCGCCGGGGCAGGTTGGAAGCCGCTGGAGAGCGTGGCGGCGGTGATGGGCAGGAGTTTGGCCTGCTCATAGTTGGTGGCGATGAAGGGCGCAGCCAAGGTGTGAGCGCCTTTGGCCTTCGAGGCGGCCTGGATGGGTTCGATGGAGCGCACGATGGCGGCGAGATACAGCTCGTGGCCGGTCTCCACATGCGGATGCACGCTGTCGGGCGCGAAGACGAATTTATCGCCGAGCGCTTTCTTTTCCTCGTCGGTCTTCGGCAGCTTGGCTTTCCACACGAGCTTGCCTTCTTTCGCCAGTTTCGCGACCTCCATGCCCATGTGGATGGTGGGGATGCCGTAGTGATCGGCGACCTTTTCCATGGCGCTGGCGCTGCGTTGGAATTTGCCGTCGAGCAAGGCGGGCACGAGCGCCTCGGTGACGGTGTAAACAAAGCAGATGTCGCACTCCGGCAGCGCCTTCCAGGTCTGGCGGACGATGCCTTCCATGCAGCGGTGGATTTGCTCCGGCGCTGCGCCGCCATCGTTCACGGCAAATTCGACGAAGAGGAGGTCCGGCTGGTGATCGAGCACGTCTTGTTTCACGCGGAAGACACCGAGATCCGAGCCGGTGCCGCCGATGGCCGCATTGATCTCGCTGAACTTCGCCTGCGGCCAGGTCTTCTGGAAATGCGCCAGCGTCTTCGGTCTCCAGCCCGTCTGCGCTGTGATGGAACCGCCGAGGTAGCCGATTTTCACCTCCGCGCCTGGCGTGGTGGCTTTCGCGAGGAAATTCGGCAGTCCGGCACGCGGGCGGCACTCCTGAGCGGGCACAAGCGGGTAGTCCTCCGCTGCCAAAACGAACGGGGTGATGCCCAGGGCCAGAAAGAGAACGGAGAGCAGACGCATGAGGAGGACGAGGAGCTAGGGTTGAGGTGAAAAGGGCAAAGCCTGCGCCATTTGATGCCAAGTATTCCCAGATCGTCAAAGTGCATGAAAAGGCCACTGCTTGATCCCACCCATCTCCGCTTCCCCAAACCATCCCTTGCTTTCCACGGCAAACCAGACGAGGGGCCAACCCGCAGTCAACCTGAAGCAGGCAGACCGAGCTGTTCATCAGGTGTTTCTTTGGATTCGTTGGTGTTCTGAAATCCGAAGACCGGAGCTGGCCGTGCATGCATTGAGGAGACTGCCTTTAAGAAAGATAACACGTTATGAACACCAAAATGTATGTGGGCAACCTGCCCTTCGCCGCCACTGACAACGACCTGCGCGATCTCTTCACCAATTACGGCACCGTCACCGATCTCTTCCTGCCGATGGACCACACCACGGGTCGCCCCCGCGGTTTCGCCTTCATCACCATGGATTCTGCCACGGGCATGCAGGAGGCCATCAAGGCTCTCCATGACCAGGATTTCATGGGCCGTGCCCTCGTTGTGAATGAGGCGCGTCCAAAAGAAGACCGTCCAGCCGGTGGTGGCTATGGCGGCGGCGGTGGTGGCCGCGGCGGTTACGGTGGTGGTGGCGGCGGCGGTGGCCGTGGCGGCTACGCCGGTGGTGGCGGCGGCGGTGGTGGCGGCAATGGCCGTCGCGAGCGCTACTAAGCTCCCCTCTCCCTTCCAAACTCCCTTTTGGCGGCAGGCTTCACAGCCTGCCGCTTTTTTGTGCCCGAGCCCATTCAGCTTCAGGGGTTTGAAGAAGTGCGTGGGTCAGGGGCACCGAGCAGGACCCAGGTTTCGAGGAGGGCGATCTCGATGGGTGGGAGCTTTTTCTTCGGTGGCATGGCGCTGTCGGAGTCGAGGTGGCGGATGGCCTGGATGAGGGGGCTGTTTTTCAGATCACCGGGCTTCACGGCGGGGCCGTTTTCGCCGCCGGTTTCCCAGCCGAGCTTCGAATCGAGGGCCAGCTCCCCTTCGACCTCATGCTGGTGAGAATGGCACTCGTAGCAGCGGCGCTCGAGAATGGGCTGGATCTGAGTGCGGAAGAACTGCGCTGGCTCGTAGGTGGCGGAGCCAGCCTCACCGGCACCGGCACCCGAAAGCATCGCAAGGATAGTTAGCAGGATGGTGAAAGGCTTCATGCAGAGGGTAACGCCATGGCGAGCCAGGCCGTGCGGCGGATTTTGTCCACTTGAGGGCAAGAAATGCCAGCCAGCACCCGCCCTCGGGGACAGGACGAGAACCCCTCCTTGCGCCAAGGTTTCCCCGTGCTAGCCTCGCGGCCCTCTAAACCTCCACAAGCACGCAAATCATGGGCAAAACTCTCTTCGCCAAAGTCTGGGAATCGCATTCGGTCGGCACACTCGCCAATGGCCAGACCCAGCTCCTCATCGATACGCATCTCGTCCATGAAGTGACCAGCCCGCAGGCCTTTGGCATGCTGCGTGACCTCGCCCTGAAGGTGGCCTACCCGCATCGCACCTTCGCGACCGTCGATCACATCGTGCCCACGGACAGTCAGGTGGCTCCTTTTGCCGATCCTTTGGCCGAAGAAATGATTCAGGAGCTGAACAAGAACGCGAAGGAGACGGGCATCACCTATTTCAACCTCGCCAGCGGCAAGCAGGGCATCGTCCACGTCGTCGGACCGGAGCAGGGCATCACCCAGCCCGGCACCACCATCGCCTGCGGCGATAGCCACACGGCCACGCACGGCGCTTTCGGCGCGATCGCCTTCGGCATCGGCACCACGCAGGTGCGTGACGTGCTCGCCACGCAGACGATGGCGCTCAGCGTCATGAAGGTGCGCCGCATCAATGTGGACGGCCAGCTCAAGCCCGGCGTGTATTCCAAAGACGTCGCCCTGCACATCATCCGCCTGCTCGGCGCCGGTGGTGGCAAAGGCTACGCCTATGAGTACGGCGGCAGCTTGTTCGACAGCTTCACGATGGAAGAACGCATGACCGTCTGCAACATGGCCATCGAAGGCGGTGCCCGCTGCGGTTATGTGAATCCCGACGAAAAGACCTTCGAATACCTCAAAGGCCGTCCTTACTCGCCAAAAGACGCGGAGTGGGACAAAGCCGTCGAGCAATGGAAAGCCGTCGCCACGGATGCTGACGCCGTTTTTGACGATGTGGTCAACATCAAGGCCGAGGACATCCCGCCGACCGTGACTTGGGGCGTCAGCCCGGACCAAGCCATCGCCGTGACCGAAAACGTGCCTTCCGTGGCCGATGCGAAATCCGCCACGCAGCGTGAATCGACCGAAGAAGCGCTCGCCTACATGAAGCTGACCGGCGGCGCACCGATCAAGGGCACGAAGATCGACGTGGCCTTCATCGGAAGCTGCACCAACGGCCGCCTGAGCGACTTCCGCGAAGTGGCCAAGTTCATCAAAGGCCGCAAAGTGGCCGCTGGCGTGAAGGCGATCGCCGTTCCCGGCTCGCAGATCGTCGATGTGCTGGCCCGTCAGGAAGGTATCGACAAGGTTTTCAGCGAAGCCGGCTTCGAATGGCGTGCCGCCGGTTGCTCCATGTGCCTGGCGATGAATCCCGACAAACTCATCGGCGACCAGCTTTGCGCCTCGTCTTCCAATCGTAACTTCAAAGGCCGCCAAGGCAGCCCCACAGGCCGCACGGTGCTGATGAGCCCCGTCATGGTCGCCGCCGCCGCCCTCAGTGGCAGCATCGCGGACGCCCGCGAGGTGTTTGCGATTTGATTTCAGTGCCGGAACTGACCGGCGCAGGGCCTGCATCGAGCACGTTTCACCATGAGCACCCCCGTCACCGCCAACAGCCCCCTCGGCGTTTTTGACTCCGGCGTGGGCGGGCTGACGGTCGTGCGGGCGCTGCGGGATCTGCTGCCGAATGAATCCATCATCTATCTCGGCGATACCGCTCGTGTGCCCTATGGCTCCAAATCGCCCGATACGATCCGGCGATTCTCCGTGGAGGATTCGCAGTTCCTCGTCTCGCATGGCGTGAAGGCCGTCGTTGTGGCCTGCAATACGGCCACCGCCCATGCGCTGCCCGTTTTGCAGGCCACCTTTCGCGTGCCGGTGATCGGCGTGCTCGGCCCCGGCGTGGAGGCCACGCTTTCGGAGTCATCCTGCGAACGTGTGGGCATCATCGGCACCGCCGGCACCATCCGCAGCCATGCGTATCAGCATGAGATCGCCATGCGTAGGCCGGATATTATGATCGAGGCACGGGCCACGCCGCTGCTGGTGCCGTTCGTCGAGGAAGGCTGGATCGATCATCCAGCGCTCAAGTCCGTGCTGCGGGAGTATTTGAAGCCGTTGCTCGATAAAGGCATCGACACCCTCGTGCTCGGCTGCACGCACTACCCGCTGCTCATCCCCGTGCTGAAGCGCATGCTAGGCCAAAAAGTGCGTCTCGTGGACTCTGCCAGCACCTGCGCCGCGCATGTGAAAGCCAAGCTGGAGCAGGACAACCTGCTGCGGACGACCAAATCGAAGCCCTCCCTCGAAATTTATCTCACCGATCACTCCGAGCAGGCCGAGAACCTCGCGAAACGCTTCCTCGGCACAGATTTCGGCAAGGTGAAGAAGGCGGTGTTGTGAGGGCATCAAAAAACCGAGTGCTGGATTCGCACCCAGCACCCGGCGTGGTTCACCTCAACACATCTCCTTGAATCCGATCAGCGTCCCCGGCGAGGGGGTGGCGCGAGCAAGGCCGTATCGGTAATTTCGGTTTTGATGCCGGTGTTGCGGCGAATGATGCTGGCGAGCGTCTGCTGCTCAACGGCGCGGACGAGACCGCGTGGCAGATAATGCTGATACCAGAAGCGGTCGCCATCGCGGCTGCGGCGGAATTGATCGGCGAGGATGCGAGTGAAGGTCTCGCCCACCATGGAGCCGGGGCGATCCGCCTCGGCGAGGCCGCCGACCCAGAGATCGACATCCGCAGGCGAGGTGTAAGCGGCGCGAAGCTCGCCGAGCACGGTGCGGTCGCGATTGATGTCTTCAAAGCGGGTGACGGGAGGCAGCCTGAGGGCTTTGCGCATGTTGGCAAAGCTGGGTAGGCCGTGATCGCGACCGCGTTGGATGTTCAGCGAGGCGAGATCGAAGCCGCCGCTGCCGGGGGCACCGAAGAGGAAATCACGCACGTCATCGACGAGCCATTCATCGAGCTCCTGAGCACGCTGAGAGACGAGGCCGCGAAGGATGGGATCGATGCCGTTGGTGGCATACACGGGCAGATTGAAGAAGGCGTGGCGTAGCGCCAGCGGCGTACCAGCCACATCGGTGCCGTCGGCGTTGCGCAAGAGGATCTGCGGCGAGAGCAGCGTGTGGCCGAGGCGGTAGGCGGCGGTGGCGAATTCATTCGAGACGCCGGTGTTCACCGTGGCGTCGTAGCCGCGATAAGCAGGCAGCGCATTGCCGATGAGCACGGGAAGAAACTCACGGTAGGTGATGGCC
>Ga0114980_10001140_pt1 | contig 19153 bp, 12 predicted proteins | sample S_140806_EF_Meta_FD_87018 | JGI IMG/M metagenome (GOLD analysis project Ga0114980, IMG submission 87018) | Freshwater microbial communities from Lake Simoncouche, Canada to study carbon cycling - S_140806_EF_MetaG | ecosystem: Environmental > Aquatic > Freshwater > Lake | place: Lake...
CGAGAATTTGCGTTTCTCGCGCGCACTTATTTTACTTGCTATGCTCGATGCAGCGTGCATTTTTGTAATCAATCGTACGTTGTGGAATTTGATTTTCCAGCGCTCCACGGGCTGGCGCGTGAAGTCGGATGCCAATGTGGTAATTGTAGGCAGTGCTTCAGAAGTGAATCGCGTAAAACAAATGCTGGAACAAATTCAGCGCGCAACGCTGCACGTCATTGACATTCGTCCGGAAGGCAACACGCACGTTGTGCAGCATGAGTTAACGCTCCAGAATTTGGAGGAAGTCATCCGGGTGCATCAAATCGACCAGGTCATTTACTGCGCTCGCGACATGTCTTCATCCGATATCATTGCTTCCATGAGCAGCGTTGGCGACAAGCGTGTGGAGTTCAAAATTGCACCTCCAGAAAGTTTATACATCATTGGTTCCGGAAGCATCGAGTCGACGGGCGATGGCAGCATGATGGATGTGAACTCAGTGCAGTTGGTTTCGAACCGAAGAATCAAACGCATTCTGGACGTATCGATAGCAGTCTGGGTGTTGTTGTTGTCTCCGTGCATGCTGTTCTTTCAAAAACGCCCGCTTCAACTCATCCCCAACGCTGCAAATGTGCTGCTGGGTAAATATACTTGGGTTGCTTATGCTGCCGGTCCAAGCGAGCAGGCCAAGCTTCCGGCAATTAAAAGAGGCATACTGGCTACGACAACGTCCTCAGACGAAACCCACAAGCGAAAAATGGACGTGCTATACGCAAAGGACTATCGTGTCTCAAACGATTTGCGCATCATCTGGAGCAAACTTGCACACTTGGGTTCGTAATTTTTTGCATGTTGAATGACTAAGTGTAGAAAACACACTTAACTTGGACTCACCAAATCTAAACCACGCTATGAAGCGAATTCTACTACTTTGTGTTTTGGCATTGATGGGAATCTCATCTCTGCAATCCCAAACCACAGTCAAAAAAACCGTTCTCCAGGCCTTTTGGTGGGACTATTATAACAACAACTACCATGAGCGTTGGGCCAATTATTTGACCGAGCTCGCCCCGCGACTGAAGTCGATGGGCATCGATGCTATTTGGATTCCACCAAGTTCGAAAAACAGAAGTTCAGGGTATGTGGGCTATTCACCATTCGATCATTACGATTTGGGCGATAAGTTTCAAAAGGGAAATACGCGCACTCGTCTCGGTACGAAAGACGAGTTGCTTCGCATGATTGCGGTGATGCACGCCAATGGTATTGAGGTTATTCAAGACGTAGTGCTCAATCACGTTAATGACGCAGGAAGTTCATTAGGTAACGGAGGTGTAGATCCTGCTCCTCTTTCGATGGTCACGGAAAGCGGTTATAAGAATTTCCGTTATGTATCCTATTCCACACCTGCTACCGATGAAGCTCAAACCAACTATTGGAATCGCAGTGGCCGTTGGTCAAAGAACTACACCAACTTTTATCCGAATCAATACAACAATTGCACTACTGGCGATATCTGTGCTTCGTATTTCGGACCCGATGTGAGCTACGAAAGCACGGCTTTTGGACCAAGTTCTAACGTGGTTGGATTTAATCCGGCGCAAGCATCTAACTACATGCGCGATGGTGCGCGAAATTGGATGATGTGGTTGAAAAAACAAACGGCTGTTGACGGCTTCCGCTGGGATGCAGTAAAGCATTTTCCTACTTACGTGCAAGAAGACCTGAGCTACAACGTGAAGTACATTTTGCCGGCATGGTGCAAGGGCGGTGAGTCTATGTTCAATGTGGGAGAATGGGTAGGAAGTAAGAATGATCTTGATAATTACGTCAATGCCATCGCGGCGCCATCCGGAGAAAAAATGATGGGCTCGTTTGATTTTGGTCTCCGCGCATTCGATCCTTCCGGTGGACTCTACGGTATGGTATACGGAATGGGTAATTTCAACATGGCAAGCTTGCCCGTTGCTCAGCAAAGCCAGCGTGTTCATTTTTATTCGGGTACAAACACCTACGTGCATCGCACGGTGCCTTTCGTGAACAACCACGACACCTTCCGCCCGCAACTTAGCAATTCAGGAAACTATTCAGGTTGGAATACAGGATCGGAATTGTCGGCACACATCGAACCGAACGAACCGCGCTTATCTGCGGCCTATGCGATCATGATGGCCATGGATGGAAATCCACAGCTGTTTTTCGAAGACTTATTCGACATCGGCTACCATGGCAACCGCTGGACACACGACCCGAAGTCTTCCACCAGTCTTCCAGCGCGCTCCGACTTGATGAATCTGTTGTGGTGCCATCAGACGCTCAACTTCAAGGCAGGTGCTTATCAGGTGCCATACTCCGATCAAGATTATTTAGTGATTGTGCGCGCAGGCAAAGCAGTAATTGGCGTAACAGACAATTGGACAACCTGGCAAAACCGCACAGTCTTCACAGGATTCCCTGCCGGTACAGTTTTGAAAGATTACTCCGGCGCCAATGGAACAGCAACGGTGACTGTTGATGCCGCCGGAAATGCCGCTATCAATACACCTCCCGTAAATCCAACACTCAATGCAGCCGGTCGCCGCGGATACAGCGTATGGGCTCCTGTAGGACAAGACGCTGCTGTTTACAACCCCGCCCGCAATGTGCGCACAACGCAAGAATGGGAAATGGCCAACGACCTGGGTGATAGCCATGTGAGTTCACTGGGGCAAGGTGGCGCAATACCTGCCAACTCAACGAATTTCAGGACGGTAGGGCGAATTTTTGTCCAAAGCGGTAAGCTCGTTACCTATATCGTTTATCCCGAAAACGCAACCAAAAGTTTGTTCGTCGGCTTATACAATGCAGCCGGCACATTGCTTTCCTCTAAATCAGGTTTGGGCACACTTACTCAAAATTACACTCCGAACTTCACGGGGTGGATTACCCTCCGCGTGCGCAACAACGTTGCTACTAATCCATCGCAGCGTTGTTGGGTAAACGTAACCTATGAAGCGCCTGCCGTTATTACAAATGCAAATGCTGCTACAGCGGGAAATACATCGTCTATCTGGACAGGCAATGGTGGTACTTCCGACTGGAACGATCCATACAACTGGGAAGAAGGTAAATTACCTGTTGATTCTTCACTGGTTATTATCGAAGCCAATGCGTTCCCACAACCGGCGGTTGTTGGCACGGCCAGCGCCGACCGAATCATCCTTGAAGAGGGGGCTCATCTGTTCGTACATGGAGCGCTCAATGTTCAATCGATTGAGGGTCTTGCGCAAGTTTCAGGAACAGGTACCGTCATTCAAGGTGCTGAGTCCATTTCATTGGCTACACCGGTTCTTGCTCAATTCGTTGTTTATCCGAACCCATTCGAAGATCGATTCGACATTGCTGTAAACGGCGTATTTGAAGCAGATACACGATTGAATGCTGAGCTTATGACAGCAGACGGACGTATTATTCAAACGTATTCAACTACATTGCCCGATCTCAATGGCCGCTTAAATGCAGACATGGAGGACAAGCCTTCGGGTATATATCTGCTGCGCATTGTAGGAGGCGAGTCACAGGTATTGCGTTTGGTCAAGCAATAATTTGAACTGACAACAGAGGCGCAAAGAACGCGGAGAGTCTTTTTTCTCGCTGTTCTTTGCGCCTTTGCGGTTCATCAAAAAAACCTTCTACCAAACTCCAAACCGACTACATTTGCACCCGATAATCAACGAATCCGTCTGTCAATGTCCCAGATAGAACTTCTACTGCCTAAAATGGGCGAAAGCGTAGCAGAAGCTACCATCATCAAATGGGTGAAAAAAGAAGGTGATGCCATCACGGCTGATGAGCCTATTATTGAGATTGCTACTGATAAGGTAGACAGTGAAGTGCCTGCTCCAGAAGACGGTGTGTTGCTGAAATGCCTTGTGAAGGAGGGTGATGTAGTAGCCGTTGGTCAACCGATTGCGTTGATTGGCATCGGCTCCAATGCCTCTGCACCTGCCGTCGCTCCTGCCGCTGCTCCTGCTGCAGCACCTGCAGCACAGGCGGAAGTTGTGGCCGCAGCATCGATGGCTTCTCCTTTGGCTGCCTCGGTTACTGTTTCGAGCAGTGAAGACCGATTCTACTCACCACTCGTTAAGAGCATTGCGAAAACAGAAGGCATTGGCCAGTCTGAGCTCGATGTTATTGCGGGCTCCGGCCAAGGTGGACGTGTTACCAAGAGTGATATTCTCACCTATATAGCTTCACGAGGTGCTGCTCCTGTTGCGGCCCCTGTTGCAGCCCCTGCAGTTAAACAGGAGCCAGCGGCTGCACCAGCACCTGCCGCTTCTTCAACTCCTAAGCCGAAAGCAGCAATAAGCGTTGGCGGCAACGATGAAATTATCGAAATGGACCGCATGCGCAAGCTCATAGCCGATCACATGGTCATGAGCGTGCAAACTTCTCCGCACGTTACTTCTTATGTGGAAGCCGATGTAACGAACATCGTTCTGTGGCGCGAGAAATACAAAAAGCAGTTCGAACAAAAGGAAAGAACCAAACTCACATTTACGCCTATCTTCATTGAGGCATTGGTAAAAGCCATCAAGGATTTCCCGATGATCAACATTTCGGTGGATGGCGATAAAATCATCAAGCGTGGCGACATCAATATGGGCATGGCAACCGCGCTTCCAAGCGGTAACCTCATTGTGCCTGTAATTCGCAATGCAGATACGCTCAATTTGGCCGGTATTGCTAAGCGAGTAAACGACCTTGCAGACAGAGCGCGTAACAATAAATTAACACCCGACGAAATCAGCGGCGGAACTTACACCATGACCAACGTCGGTTCGTTCGGAAACGTAATGGGAACCCCCATTATCAATCAACCGCAGGTAGCCATCATGGCAGTGGGCGCCATTCGCAAGAAACCCGCGGTAGTCGAGACTCCTTCAGGAGATTTTATTGGAATTCGCCATATGATGTTCCTGAGTCACAGTTATGATCATCGCGTGGTCGACGGAGCTCTTGGTGGTCAGTTTGTCCGTCGAGTGGCTGATTACCTTGAGGCGTGGGATATCAACAGAGAGGTTTAAGAAACAAGCCGATTTTTTTCTTTCTTATTCAAGGCGTTGCCTATCTTCGGGCACAAATATTTTATTGACCTTTCTCTATACCTTGAATAGAATGAAGCGTATTCTTTTTCTCCTTGTTTTTGCTGTTGTCACTACTTCAGTTTTCAGCGCGGCCCCTCCTAAGCGTTTTGTATTTGCATCCAAATTTTTGGAAGCCAATCAAATGTTGGAGGAGCGCTTGTGGATTCAAAGCATCAATGCTTGGATCGATTTGTTGGTTGAAAATCCAAACAACGCCAACATCAACTACAAAATTGGTTACTGCTATTTGCAAACCGCCAACTCCAAACTTGAGGCGTTGCAATACCTGGAAGCCGCTTGCGATAGGCGTTTCAGCAAGAGTTATGATCCCTACGACCCCGTTGAAAAACGTGCTCCCGTTCAAGCGTTATTTTACTTAGGGCGCGCTCAGGCATTGAATCTGAAAATCGATGATGCCATTGCTACCTTCCAGAAGCTCCAAAAGCAATTGGGGAAAAAGCACCTTATGTACATCGATGCTACTCGCGAATTGGAAATGTGCATGGAAGCCAAATCACAAATTGCAAACCCGAAGAATTATAAGATTACCAACGTAGGTCCAATTCTCAATACTGCATCCAACGAATACAGCCCGGTTCTTTCGCTTGATGAAAGCCAGCTCTTTTTCACGAGTCCGCGTATCCGCCCCGATTCATCGAACAGCAAAATCATCGACTTTGTGACCATGCAATACAAGGATGATATCTACGCAACGTTCAAAAACGAAGAGGGTGTTTGGATGGAGCCTGAATTGCTGAACCTCAACACCGACGCGCACGATGCTGCCATCAGTGTTTCTCCCGATGGTCAAACATTGTTTATCTACCGCGATAATTTTGGCGACGGTCAGCTCCTCGAGAGCACACTCATCGGGGAAACCTGGAGCGAGCCTGCTCTGCTTGGAAGCGACATCAATACAGCTGCTTGGGAAACACACGCAACCGTTTCCGCCGATGGGAACACATTGCTCTTCGTGAGTGACCGCAACGGTGGCGTAGGAAAGCGCGACATTTATCGATGCGTGAAACTTCCCAACGGAGAATGGTCACGTGCATTGAACATAGGCACACAGGTGAATACCATTTACGATGAAGATGCACCTTTCCTCACAGCCGATGGCAAAACGTTGTACTTCGCATCGCGTGGTCACAACACCATGGGTGGATTCGATATCTTCTTTTCGAAACTGGGGCAGGATGGTGAGTGGGGTACTCCGGTAACGCTTGGTTATCCAATCAACACAGTCGACGACGATGTGTTCTTCGTGCCTATGGCCGATGGTCGTCGTGCTTACTATTCATCGTCGAAAGATGGTGGTTACGGATTGAAAGATATTTACCTCGTTGACATGCCCGATATCACGGAAGAAACGCAACTTGCCGTGTTGAAGGGCTATGTAATTACGCCGGAAGGAGAGGAGCTACCCGACGATTTGCGCATTCTCGTGAAGAACGATAAGAACGCAGAAGTTTCCGAATACCGTCCTCGCAAGCGCGATGGTGGTTACTTGGCTGTATTGAATCCTTGCACTAGCTACCACATCGAATACTACAAGGGTAAAGAGAAAATCAAGGAAGACGATATCAACGTCCCTTGCGAAACGTCGTTCCAGGAAATCGAACGTGAAGTATTCCTTGTTCCTGTAAACATCACCAAAGAAGAACCGGTTGCTCCTAAGCCGGCTACTGATACCGACAAGAAGACTGGCACAAAGCCGGGCGACAAGAAAACTGGTACGAAGGGCGATACATCAAAAACGGACGCTTCGAAGACAGGTACAACAGCTAAGGCCGGTGATGCCGCTGCCGCTGGTGCTACCGGCGCTGCTGCAGCTGCTGCCGCGAAGAACGATGCCAAGAAGGATGCTGGTAAAGCCCTTGCTGCTGAGCAGGAAACATTCAACGGAAAAATCGATGAGCCTGCTATTACTGCTACTCCTGCAGGGCAGTCAATGGAACCTGTTGAGTTGAAGTTTGACAAAAAGGATCCAATTGGCCGTCAGTTCATTCCGGAAAAAGGCTTTGCTCAATATGCGCATTACTTCGTGTATGGTTCGCACACCCTGATGAAAGATGACATGGATTTCGCTTATTTCGTGCGCGACATTGATGCAATTATTAAGGCAGGTAAGATGCCAGTAGTTGTAATAGACGCATCGGCATCGAAGGTGCCTTCCGTGAAATACAAATCGAACGATGAGCTTGTTCAATTGCGTTTCGATGCAGCACACGACTTGGTTCGCGCAGCATTGAAGGCCTACGGTCGTGAAGAAGGGAAGGATTACACCTTTGGCAAAGGCACCAAAGCCGTGCAGGGAAAGGAATACGAAAACGACTCGAAAAATAATCGACTCCTCTACGAGCAATTCCAATACGTGAAGGTGCGCGTGCAGGGATAAAGACTTCCCGGATAACCGTTTGCGTGTAAGAATCTTTGCGCCTCTGCGATTAAAAAAAAATAACCCCTCGGACACTCCCATCCGAGGGGTTTTTGCTACCCTTTTGCCGGCCTTGCCGGCGTTGCTCTGTGTCTTTATAACCTACCTTCGCTCTCCTTTATTTTACCGACTCGAAAAAAAATGAAACTCAATCTGAAAAGACCATTGGCCTTCTTCGATCTGGAAACAACCGGAACCGACATTGCCAGAGACCGCATTGTAGAAATTGCAATTGTGAAAATTATGCCCGACGGACAAGTGAGCATGATGCCTGCGCAACGTGGGAAAGAACACCGGTTAATGGTCAATCCTACAGTTCCAATTCCGATAGAGTCCTCATTGGTGCATGGAATTTACGATGCAGATGTAGAAAAAGCACCTACGTTCAAAGAGCTTGCACCTAAGCTCTTCAAGTTCATTTTTGATTGCGATTTGGGTGGCTTCAATTCGAATCGTTTCGATATTCCGATGCTGGCAGAAGAGTTTCTGAGAGCCGATATCGATTTCAATGTGGAGGGTCGTAACCTGGTCGATGTGCAGGTGATTTTTCACCTCATGGAGCAGCGTAATTTAAAGGCCGCTTACAAATTTTATTGTGATAAGCAACTCGACGATGCGCACGAGGCATTACCCGATACACTTGCTACTGTAGAAATTTTTGAAGCCATGCTCGAACGGTATGCGCATGTCGAAATGGTCGACGAGCAAGGCAATACCTACCATCCCGTGCAGAACGACATGGCGGTAATACATACGCTAAGCGAGCGTAAGAAAAAGGCAGACTTCGCAGGGCACATTGTATACAATGAAAAAGACCAACCGGTTTTTAATTTCGGGAAGTACAAAAACATGCAAGTGCAAGAGGTGCTTAGCAAAGATTTGGGATATTTCAGCTGGATGATGAACGCCGATTTTCCGCTTTACACGAAGAAGGTGCTTAAAGAGATTCGCGACTCGATGCGCTCATAGTATTTACAGCTCATGGGGAAGCATATCACGGTTCTTGTTTCAAACGATTTGCAACACGATCAACGTGTGGCGAAGGTGTGTGCTACCTTATTGGAGATGGGTTTTCGCATTACGCTGGTGGGGCGCTTGCTACCGGATAGCAAGCCTTTCGAACGTCCCTATGAAACTCGTCGTTTCCGGTTGCCTTTTCACACAGGAGCTTTGTTCTATACTGCTCTCAACGTGCGGCTTTTCTTTTACCTCTTGTTCAAGCGGACCGACATAATCGTTGCAAACGATCTTGATACATTGCTTCCGGCTTTTCTGATTGCGCGTATGAAAGGGAAGGAGTTGGTTTACGATAGTCATGAGTATTTCACCGAAGCCGAGGGGCTTACCAATCGACCGTTCCCTAAAAAGGTGTGGCTCGCAGTAGAAAGTTTCATCTTCCCGAAGCTCAAGCACGTTATTACGGTCAATGAAACGATTGCAGGTATTTATCGCGCCTTGTATCACGTGCCCGTGCATGTAGTGCGCAATGTGCCTCCGCTGCGGAATGAGGTTGTGCATGCTTCGCGCGAGTCACTTGGCTTGCCAACCGATAAGCGAATTATTCTTTTGCAAGGTGCTTACATCGACCCCGATCGTGGGGGTATGGAGCTTGCGCTCAGCATGGAGTTTCTTCCTTCTGCACTGCTGCTCATTATTGGTTCCGGACGCGATCTTCACAACATTAAACGCATTGTAGAGGAAAAGAGAATGCACGACCGTGTTCGGTTTATTGCGAAGCTTCCATTTCAGGAGTTGCAGCAATACACGGCCGTTGCCGATGTTGGTGTGTCGCTCGACAAGCCACTGCATCTGAACTATGCGTATTCGTTGCCCAACAAACTGTTCGACTGTATACACGCTGGTTTACCGGTGCTCGTATCCGATTTGCCCGAACTGCGAAGAGTCGTCGAAACATACAACGTAGGCGCCGTGGTGAGCAAAATTGAACCGCAAGAAATTGCAGAATCGCTTCAGCAGATGTTCGCTGGAGGTGCTCTCCCTATATGGAGCAAGAATGCTTTGCATGCAGCAAAGGAGCTCAATTGGCAGCGCGAACAAGAAGTAGTGAAGCGGGTGTATGCGCCTCTGCGCTGAGTTATCTCAACTGCTTCAAGACAAATTTCCCGATAATGATAGGTGCAAGCAGAAGCGCTTTGGCCAAGCCCATTCGTGTACGTTTCAATCTGAATTCTTCCCGATACAGCGACCACTTGAACTGCTTCGAAAGTCCTGAAGCTTCGCATTCGGCAATTACCAAATCAAGGTGCTTTCCGCGCTCGCCTTGCAAGAACAAATGCAGATGGAAGTCATAGTCGGCAAGTACCTTCAGCTTGGTGTTAAAAGAATGTTTTTCGAAAAGGCTTCTTCGGTAAAATACACTTTGTTGGTGAAGTGTATTCTTAAGGTATATCAACGCTTGCATCGAGCTGATGTGTACTTCCGGCACCAACGACTGTTTGATATTCACATTGCGTATGCTTCCAAATACGAGTGAGGCCGGTTGAATAAGATGCGATGCTACAGTTTCAAATACATCAGTCGATGCCAACGCATCATCACTTCCCAAAATGTAAATCCAATCACCCTTGGCTCGTTGAATTCCTTTGTTGATGGCGTCATAAATACCGCCATCTCCTTCGCTTATCCAATAGGTAATTCGCGATTGGTTCGCTTGGATAATTTCGACTGTGCCATCGGTTGATCCACCATCAATCACCAATACCTCATACGCCGGAAAGGTTTGCTCCCAAACGCTATGCAGCGCATCGGGCAACGTTCGCTTGGCGTTGAATACCGGGATTATTACGCTGATGGATGGCTGAGTCATTATGCATGCACGGCTTCATAGGCCGCGATGTCCGTTGTTTCTTTTATTTCCTGACCGTCGCACACAATTACGCGGCCGTTGAATTTTCGCATCGTGTTGAAGTCATGCGAAGCCATGAACACAGCAGTGCCTGAGCGACTAATGGCGAGCAGCAAGTTTAGAATCTCATGGCTGGTTTTGGGGTCGAGATTGCCGGTGGGTTCATCGGCCAATATGAGCTGAGGGGTATTGAGCAGCGCACGTGCAATGACCACACGTTGTTGTTCTCCGCCGCTCAGTTCATGCGGCATTTTATGTCCTTTGTTGTCGAGATCAACCAGGTTGAGCACGCTGTTCATGCGAGCCAATATGGCTTTCTCGTCGGTCCAACCGGTGGCACGCAGTACAAATTCGAGGTTGTCGAACACAGTGCGGTCGGTGAGCAATTCAAAATCTTGAAATACAATGCCGAGTTCTCTTCTTAAATAAGGGATTTGCGATTTGCGCATGCTGGGAAGATCAAAACCACAGCACTGTGCTTGCCCTTTGGCCAGCGGCAACTCAGCATACAAGGTCTTTAACAAGCTGCTTTTTCCACTACCCGTTTTACCTATGAGGTACACAAACTCACCGGATTTTATCTCCAGATTTACGTCCTTCAGAATCACGTTTTCTTTTTGACGTATCTCGGCGTGTTCAATTTTTACAACAACTTTTTCTTCCGACATGGGTATGTGGTATTTGGTTCAAATTTGGGGAGAGAATGAAAGCCAACGCAGATGAAAGGAATGCGTTTTCAACAATGGCCAATGCGAACCGAGGAGGATTATAAGATTGTAGGATAATAGCATCGTAGGAATATACCTGAACGCCCCTTCCCAATAATCCTACATTCCTATAATCCTATATACCTAGAAAATGTAACCTTCCCTTTCCACCCCCCGTACCAAAGGTGTGATTTGTTTTTTTGGTTAATTAATGGATTTGGTTAAGTAAGACGGCCTCCCAACGCGGAGGCTTTCTTATTTAGTGGCTAGTGACTAATGACTAGTGACAAATGACAAACGACAAATGACTAATGGTTTGTCACTAGTCATTAGTCATTGAATGTGTGATCCCGAAGGGATTCGAACCCCTGGCCCGCAGATTAGAAATCTGCTGCTCTATCCAACTGAGCTACGGGACCTCTATAAACTTCAAAGTCCAAAATCCGATTTTCCATGGAAACTCAGATTTTGAACTTTTTTGTCGGGGTGGCAGGATTCGAACCTACGACCTTCTGCTCCCAAAGCAGACGCGATACCGGGCTACGCTACACCCCGAAAATTTTTGCAAACATAATGAGGAGTGCCACTCATTTCAAGCTTTTCGATGGATACAAGCATAATTAAATGCCTTTATTTCGAATTGCCTCGTTCGCTGTGCGGAGAGGGGGGGATTCGAACCCCCGGTAAAGGTTACCCCCTACGACAGTTTAGCAAACTGTTGGTTTCAGCCACTCACCCACCTCTCCAGGTGGTTTCCCAATTTTGGGACGGCAAATGTAGTCTATAACTCTACTGCTACAAATTCCACTGGAAAAAAAATCTGTCATTTTGAAACCTTCCCTTTCCACGGCCCGTACCAAAGGTGTGATTTGTTTTTTTGGTTAATTAATGGATTTGGTTAAGTAAGACGGCCTCCCAACGGGGAGGCTTTCTTATTTAGTGGCTAGTGACTAATGACTAGTGACAAATGACTAATGGTTTGTCACTAGTCATTTGTCACTAGTCATTAGTCCTTGACTGTGTGATCCCGAAGGGATTCGAACCCCTGGCCCGCAGATTCGAAATCGTGGGCTGTAGCAATGTCGCGGGAGTTCCCCTATCATCCTGCAATCCTGTCATCCTGCAATCCTGCGACTACCCCACAATCATCCACACCAGCCCCATCAGCAACAACAGCGAAACCAAGTTGAGCACCACGCCGGCCTTGAGCATGTCTTTGCTGCGGATGTAGCCGCTGCTGTAGGCAATGGCATTAGGGGGAGTGCTCATGGGAAACATGAAGTCGCAGCTGGCGGCAATGGTAACGGGTATGGCAAACACCTCGGGCGAAATGCCCGCGCCTATGGCAAGCGACGCTACGATGGGAACGAAAATGTTGACCATGGCTATGTTGCTCATGAGCGCGGTAATGAGCAGCCCCAATGCACAAAGTATACTCACGAAAACAAAAAGATTGCTGCTGTCAATACTTTGCATAGAACGCGTTACGGTGCTCACCAAGCCACTACTATCGAATGCCGAAGCTAAACTCATTCCTCCGCCAAACATGAGCAACACACCCCAAGGCAATTTTTCGGTATCACGCCATTCCAATAGAGTGTGGACTCGGTTTGATGAGGGGATCAGAAACAATGAACTGCCCATAATGATGGCAATGGCTGTGTCGCTGAATTCAATGCCCGATGGCTTGAGTATCGAAGCAATGGGTTCTTGCAGCATCCACAACAACGCGGTGATGATGAACACCCCAAACACCATTTTTTCTTCACGCTTCCAAGAGCCAAGTGCTCTCAATTCAGCGTGAATGATGGTGTGGCCTAATGCGAATTTGCCCAATCGATTGGGGAATATCAAGTACACTAGCACTGCATACGCCACAAACAAAAACACGATGGCAAAAGGGAATCCGTATTTCATCCAATCAAAAAAGCTTACCTCACAGGCAAACGACTTATCAAGAATGCCGGCCATGCTGGCGTTGGGAGGTGACCCTACCAGTGTGCCAATGCCGCCAATGCTCGAGCCGTAGGCAATGGAAAGCATCAGGGCGGTTGCAAAATTGGAAGCTCCTTTCGGGTTGTTGGTTTTCTCTTCATTCACCAACAGCAACACAACCGAACTTGCAATGGGCAACATCATAAGCGTAGTTGCTGTGTTGGAAATCCACATGCTAATGGCAAAGCTGGCCAGCATGAATCCGAAGATGATGGTGTTGGCACTCGTGCCGGTTTTGTCAACGATACTCAACGCGAGCCTTCGGTGCAGATTCCATTTTTCCATCGCAAGCGCTATGAGAAATCCGCCCAGAAATAAGAACACAAATCGGTTGCTGTAGGTAAGGCACGTTTTCTCCAAGCTCATTACACCGAGCAACGGAAAAAGCATGATGGGCAATAGCGAAGTAATGGCCATGGGTACGCTTTCGGTTATCCACCAGATGAGCATCCAGGCTACTACACCCATCACTTTGGCTTGGGCAACATCCAATGAGCCTGGTTGCAACCACCAGATAAGCGCAAAAGCAATGGGGCCAAGTACGAGTGAGAGGTATCTGCTTGTGGAATTCATGGTGGTCAAATGTAACGTAGACAGGGAGTTGAGCGGTAAATTCGCGCCATGCAAGAAAGGGCAGTAAAAAAAAATCAAGTGCTGGAACTCGTCATCTCCGACATGGCTTTCGGTGGTGTGGGTATAGGTAAAATTCAAACAGAACAAGGCGAATTTGCTGTGTTTGTGCAAAACGCAATACCTGGTCAGCGGGTGTTAGCACGCGTAGAAAAAGCGCAAAAACGTTTTGCTGAATGCAAGTTGGTAGAAGTTCTTGAGCTATCGCCCGATGAAGTTGCAGTTCCCTATCAAGCAATACCCGGTGCGCCTTATGCCACGCTGCCCATCGAACTTCAGCGACAATACAAGCGCCGCACAACGCTTGAGCTTTTTCGCAGAATAGGGAAAATCGCTCATATCGAAGAGCTCTTCGATGAATACATCGAATCGCCTGCAACGTGGCACTACCGCAATAAAATGGAATACGCTTTCTCCGTCATCCGTTTCGATTTGGAGGAGAAAAAGGAATACGATGATTTCGGGCTTGGGTTCAAGCACCGCGGCACGTGGTGGTGTGTCGAAAATTTGGATCGCGACTCGGGTTTGTTCGATCAAGAGTTAGAAGAACAACTGCGCAACATTCGCCAATGGTGCATCGACACAGGGCTTCCCGCTTGGCATCCACCTGCACATCATGGTTTTTTCCGATACCTCGTGGTGCGAAAAAGTTTCGCCACCAACGAGCTGCTCATAAACTTGGTTACTTCAGAGAAAGAGGTCGATACCTTCGATGCGAATGCGTTTGTAGCATTTCTCCAGCAACAGCTGGGTGCTCGTCTTGCTGGTGTCATTCACACCATCAATCCCAATACGGGCGATCGAATAGATCCACTTTCCGGACAAACGAAATTGCTGTGGGGAAGTCCGGTTATTGTAGAGAATATTCACGGATTGAAATTCGAAATCAGCATGACGAGTTTCTTCCAAACCAATCCGCGCAGCGCTGAAAAGCTCTATTCTAAAGTGCTGGAGTATGCGGGCGTGCGCGATTCTGACGATGGTACCGTAATCCTCGATTTGTTTTGCGGAACTGGTACCATTACTCAGCTGTTGGCCAAGGAAAGCGGTAAAAAAATTATCGGGGTCGACATTGTCGAAGCGGCCATTCTCGATGCACGTCGCAATGCAGAGCGCAATGAGGTCGATAACCTTGAGTTTTTCGCAGCCGATGTAGGTAAGTTCTTGCTTGAGTATCCGCAATATCAAGGCCGCATTGGCTGTGCGGTGCTCGATCCGCCTCGCGGTGGTATAGCTCCGAAGACGCTTCGGAAAATTATAGCCTTGGGCGCGCGTCGCATCGTATACGTTTCTTGCAACCCCGCCACCCAGGCGCGAGATACCATCGACTTGCTCGCTGCCGGCTATTCCTTGCGAAGAATGAGTCTCGTGGATCAATTTCCGCATACTTCTCACGTAGAAACGGTCGCTTGGTTTGAGTTGAATTGATCGATTTGTGTATTTTTGAAGCAATGACCAAAGAGCCAACCCTCATCTTAAACGCACGACAAATCAACCAGAAGGTGATTCGCATGACCCATGAAATTCATGAGAATCACTACAAGGAAAAGGACCTCGTTTTGGTTGGTATCGAAGGACGTGGCAGTCAACTCGCCAATCGATTGTTCAGGCAGTTATCGGAAATCAGTGAGCTTACACTGACCATCGAGGAGATTAAGCTCAATAAGGATAAACCACTTTCGGAACCATTGGGGTTCACAGGCGAATTGAAATCGCTCAAGGGACGATCGGTGGTGCTTATTGATGATGTGCTGAACAGCGGGAAAACACTGATGTATGCTGCACGATTTTTACTCGATGTGGATATTAAATCGCTCACCATTGTCACACTGGTAGACCGCTATCATCGAAAGTTTCCAATTCGACCAGATATCGTAGGATTAACTCTCTCTACTAATTTGAGAGAACATGTTACTGTAAATCTGACGAAGGGAAAAGAAGCCGTTTATCTGGATTAGCCTGAGCTCTCGTTTTAATTGCCTTCCTTTTGCGCCTTGATCAATGAAATGACCTCTAGCTATCGCTCAGACTTTTGCATGTCATACTCAAACCATTTATTCAACTGCGACACCAAGTCTTTTATTTGCAATTGGAGTTCGGAAATGGTTTTGTTTTGAGCCACAATCATATCATACATTTCTGTAGTCGGCTGCAAATCTGTGCTTGTCATTGATTTTGATTCCGCATGAAGGGCATACTCGATAATCGAACCCAGACTATCTCCTTGTTCATATAGGTAAACCAGTCGCAACAAATCAACATTCAACAATTTGTTGAATTGCATAATCATTCCCGGACGCATGCTACCGGCAAGAATACGTTGATTAAAGTTCGAAGGACTTGTATCTAAATCAAGTGCAACCTGCCTTTGCGACAAGTTTTTTGCATCTAATAGGGCCATTACCACCTTGCTGAATGCCTCTCTCTGCTTTGACTCCGTATTCATATTGGTAAAGTTGAGAAGAAATAATGATTTGGTTGTCAATTATATGTGTTTAAAAATGACAAAAACGGCCAAAACCAGATGAGTAAATTAATAAATTGCATTCATTTTATGAATGATACAAAAAATTGATTCGTTATTGAGGTTCGGTCAGCAAAAGTTGCCGGTAATGATCCCGACCAACTCACTCGGGGGTAACTCGCCATTGACGATGAAGTGCGCTTGCGAGTAAGTCATTTCACGTTCAAGCAGGTGTTTTTCTATTTCTCCTATGTGTTGAGAAAACAGAGGGCGGGTTTCCGCTGCATGTGCAATTCGCATTTGAATAATGGGCACTGAGCACCTTAAGTAAACGGTGTGACAACGTTCATTCAGTTGGCGCATGTGATCCAAAAAACAAGGTGTTCCTCCACCGGTGGCCAGTATGAATGGGGTGTTTTGGGTTAAGATTTCTCTTAAGGCATCTGATTCAAGCTGTCGGAAATACGCTTCTCCCTTTTCGTCAAACAATGCAGCGATTGTTTTTCCTTCACGCTTTTCAATCACTTCATCCAAATCAATGAACGGGATACTCATACGCTCTGAAAGCAATTTACCGACGGTCGATTTTCCGGACCCCATATAGCCGACTAAAGCAATGCGCAAAATTTCGAGATTGATTTAAGTCTGCCAATTTACCCGATTTCTTTCTTACACTTCGACAAATAAGTCAGTCCTTTCCAAGAATCAATGCCATAATTGCTGCCCTTTAGCAGTGGTATTAGCATTGGTAAATAGACGCCAAATTCGAACACTATGGATTTCTCAAAATTCACACTGAAAACACAAGAGGCCATTCAAAAAGCACAACAAGTTGCTTTGGAAAAGGGCCATCAAACTATTGAAAACGCACACCTGCTCCAAGGTGTAATGCTTGCTGATACCACTATTACTCCTTTCTTGTTGAAGAGATTAAATGTCAATGTTGCGATGCTGCAACGGGCATTGGAAAAAATGCTCGACAGCTTTCCGAAGGTGAGCGGCGGCAACATGAGCCTTTCTTCGGAGGCAAACGTGTCCATCAATCGAGCTCAGAATTTCCTGAAGGAATTCAACGATGAGTTTGTTGCAATAGAGCACTTGTTGCTCGCGATAGGTGAAGGCAATGACAAAGCTTCTCAAATGATGCGAGACGCGGGTGTTACTTCCAAAGAATTGAAAAAGGCGATTCTTGAATTGCGCAAAGGCCAACGCGTTACTTCAGCATCTCAGGAAGAAACCTACAACTCACTTGAGAAGTATGCGAAGAATTTGAACAAGCTCGCTCGCGATGGGAAGCTCGACCCGGTCATAGGCCGCGATGAAGAGATACGCCGTGTGATGCAGATCTTATCGCGCCGCACGAAAAACAATCCGATTATCATAGGTGAACCGGGTACGGGTAAAACGGCCATAGCTGAAGGTATTGCGCATCGTATCATCAACGGCGACGTTCCTGAAAATCTCAAATCGAAGCAGATGTACTCGCTCGATATGGCTGCGCTTATCGCAGGAGCCAAATACAAGGGGGAGTTCGAGGAGCGATTGAAAGCCGTTGTGAACGAAGTGCAAAAGAGCGATGGTGAGATAATCCTTTTCATTGATGAAATCCACACGCTCGTGGGCGCAGGTGGTGGAGAGGGCGCCATGGATGCTGCCAATATTCTGAAGCCGGCACTGGCACGCGGAGAGCTGCGTGCTATCGGCGCAACCACGTTGAATGAATATCAGAAATACTTCGAGAAAGACAAGGCGCTCGAGCGTCGCTTTCAAAAGGTGATGATTGATGAGCCCGATCGTGATGCGGCTATTTCCATTCTCCGCGGATTGAAGGAGAAGTATGAAACCCATCACAAGGTGCAGATAAAAGACGATGCCATCATAGCAGCAGTGGAACTCTCGCAGCGTTATATCACCGATCGTTTTTTGCCTGACAAAGCTATAGACTTAATAGACGAGGCTGCTTCCAAGTTGCGCATGGAGATCAACTCCAAACCCATGGAGCTCGATGAATTGGAGCGTAAAATCATGCAGCTGGAAATTGAACGCGAGGCCATCAAACGGGAGGGCGATGAAGTGAAACTTGCTGACTTGAATAGAGTCATCGGTGAACTAAGTGAGGAGCGAAATGCGCTAGCCGCAAAATGGCAGAGCGAAAAGGATGTGGTAGAAACCATTCAAAACGCGAAAGCTTCAATTGAAGATTTGAAGTTGCAAGCCGAGCAAGCTGAGCGTGAAGGAAACTACGGACTCGTAGCGGAGATTCGCTATGGCCGCATCAAAGAGCAAGAGCAACGGATTGACGAAGGCCGCGTCAAATTGCAGGAGCTTCAATTAAATTCCAAGATGCTGAAGGAAGAAGTAGATCCGGAAGAAATTGCCGATGTGGTTTCTCGTTGGACAGGTATTCCCGTGAAGGCACTTGTCGAAAGTGAACGTGCGAAGTTGTTGCGACTCGAAGATGAACTCGGAAAACGCGTAGTGGGTCAGTACGAGGCAATCGTGGCTCTGAGCGATGCCGTACGTCGAAGCAGAGCAGGACTGAGCGATGAACGCAAACCCATTGGTTCTTTTATCTTCCTGGGAACAACCGGTGTGGGTAAAACAGAACTCGCCAAAGCGCTCAGTGATTTTCTTTTCAACGATGAAAATGCCATGACGCGGATTGATATGAGCGAGTATCAGGAACGCCATACGGTAAGTCGATTGGTAGGTGCTCCTCCCGGATACGTGGGCTACGATGAGGGCGGGCAACTCACCGAGGCCGTTCGCAGAAAACCGTATTCTGTAATACTGCTCGACGAAATTGAAAAGGCGCATCCGGATGTGTTCAATGTGCTGCTGCAAGTGCTCGACGATGGCCGACTCACCGACTCAAAGGGACGCTTGGTCAATTTCAAAAACACCATCATTATCATGACCAGCAATTTGGGTTCACAAATAATTCAG
>Ga0114980_10001144_pt1 | contig 19095 bp, 16 predicted proteins | sample S_140806_EF_Meta_FD_87018 | JGI IMG/M metagenome (GOLD analysis project Ga0114980, IMG submission 87018) | Freshwater microbial communities from Lake Simoncouche, Canada to study carbon cycling - S_140806_EF_MetaG | ecosystem: Environmental > Aquatic > Freshwater > Lake | place: Lake...
TCCTGGGTGACCGCGATCGCGAGGTCGACCGAGGCGCGTCTGAAGTGCTGGCCACACTCCAGAACCACTGCGGCACCCGGCCCATCGGCTTTGCCGTGTGGACCATATTCGATCAGCGGGGTTCCCGAACTCATTCCATCAGGCATGACCAGGTGGATCATCGGTTTGGGCATCGCCCTCGCCACAGTGGCGTTTCGCGGATGCCCTGGATAGACCCAAAATGGCGCAACATCCTGCGCCGTAGAATGAATATCCAAAATATGATCAGCCTCGCCCACTATCCTGCGCATCTCGCGTGCGCGCCGCAATTCGACACTTTCCTCAGGACCGTCGAGCCATTGTGCGGACCAGATGCGGTTCAGGTTGTGCGTGATCTGCCGACTCTCGAATGGCCTCTCGACATCGAAGCTCTCGTAGGCGGCGACATTGGCAAAGCTCACCGTCAACGTGCCCATTCGGGGACGCACGCCCCGATCAAGCAAGTCACAGGCAGCAAACATGCCGCAGAATTCGTTGCCGTGCGTCAATGCGTTGATCAACACATGGGGGCCTGGTTGATCGGCAACGAATCGATGCACGTAATCAACGCCGACGTTGCCTTTGCGGTACGGGCTCAAGTCGCGAGGCAGTACCTCAATCGGGGGTAGTGTCATGGGGTGCTCGATGGGGAATTAGTCGCAAACTCAGTCGCAAACTCAGTCGCGAATCCAGGTCTGCGTCCTGCCGACCATCGGTACGCCGACATAGCCGCGCACGCTAAGTAACTTCGCCTCGGCGTCGAGGTTCAGTTTGACCTTGTAAATCGAACCATTATTTGGATCGAGTATCTCACCGCCTTCCCAGAGGGTGCTCGAGGTCTTTTTCAAACCTGACATGATCGTCATACCGATTACGGGCTTGTCCTTTCGATGATCTTTGCACTGCTCACAGACCGGGTCGGGCCGATCGCCGGGCGCGGTGAAAATCTTGACGACAGTACCCTGCAGTTTCTGATCAACCAGTTCAATCCGGATGATCGACTTCGGCTGATTGGTCTTGTCATCGATCGTCTTCCAGTTCCCGACGATGGGTTCGGTTTGGGTGGTCTGTGCAAACAACGCGGGACTCATCAGGGCAAGGCCGACCATTAGGGCGCCACGCCGGATTAACGCATTCATTGAAAGTCTCATTGGGGTGGATAGAAGAGCGAAGGGGTTAGGCGGCGCGCAAATCCTGGCGGATGAATTCCACGGCCTTTTCGGCAATCATGACCGCCGGCGCGTTGGTGTTGCCACCCGGGACTGTGGGCATCACCGAACAGTCAACGATCCGCAATCCATGGATCCCATGCACCTGCAGCCGCGCGTCGACGACTGCCATGGGGTCCGACCCCATGCGGCAGGTTCCGACCGGATGATACAAAGTATCCGCATGGCCTCGAATAAACTGACGCAAGTCATCATCGGTCTGAAGCGGCTCGTCAAACAAGGGCACTGGCGGGCCCTCGTGCAGCATGGGTGATTCAAAAATCCGCTTGATCCACTTCACCCCGCGAAGCAAGGTGTCCATATCGCGCTCATCGCTCAGAAATGCCGGATCGATCAGCGGCGGGGCCCTGGGGTCAGCCGATGCCAGACTGACGCGCCCCACACTATGCGGGCGCAATACGCAGACGTGGCCCGCAAAGCCGCTACCCCACCGGGGCGTGCGGCCGTGATTGTCTGATAGCGCATGTGCAAAGACCATCTGCACATCGGGCGCGGGCAAACCGGGCAAGGTCCGAACGAACGCCCCCGCCTCGTTGACGTTCGACGTGAACATCCCGCGGCGCTGATCACGATAATCACGCCAGGCACGCCACCCCTCAGCGCCTAGCCCCGTAGCGAGACCGATCAGCCCGGGAGCCTTGCGGCGATAGGCCAGCGCGCAATCGATATGGTCCTGCAGGTTGCGCCCGACCCCAGGCAAATCAAGCACCGCGGCGATTCCAAATTTTGATAACACATCGGGGGCACCGATGCCTGAGAGCATCAGCAGTTGCGGCGTCTGCAACGCCCCGGCGCTGACAATCACTTGTCGGTTCGCCTTCACCCGCACCGACACTCCACGAATCTGACAGACAACCCCCGTAGCCTGCTGACCGTCCAGGGTGATCTGCAGGGCTCGAGCGCCTGTGATGACCCTCAAATTGGGCCTATTGCGCGCGCTACCAGGCTCACCGGGGCGGCCAAGATAAGCCCTCGCGACATTCCAGCGCTCGCCACCTTTTTGAGTGACCTGATACCAGCCCACCCCTTCATCATGAGCGCCTGAAAAATCCTCGATCTGCGTCAGACCCTGGGCCACTGCCGCCTCAATCATTCGCCTGGAGAACGGGTTGGGACTCCGAATATCCGCCACATTGAGCGGACCACCCTGACCGTGATACTCGTCGTTAAAGTGTTCGTTATGCTCAGAACGACGAAAATAGGGGAGAACATCGGCCCAAGACCAACCAGGATTACCCAACTCGGCCCAATGGTCATAATCCATCGGATGACCGCGGATATAAATCTGGGCATTAATGGAGCTGCTTCCGCCTAGTCCTTTGCCGCGGGGTTGATAGCCCCGCCGACCAGCCAAACCAGATTGAAATTCGGTCTGAAAGGCCCAATTGAACAGGCGCGAGGGAACGGTTAATGAGAGCGCCAATGGCGCATCGACGAACCAGCGTGCGTCCTCGCCACCGGCTTCCAGCAAGCAAACCTGCAGCGCGGGATCCTCGCTTAGCCGGGCCGCCAACACGGCGCCGCAGGAACCCCCGCCAATAATGACGACGTCAGAGCAGATTTCAGAATTCATCGGTTTAGTTCAGCCACGTCGCAATTTGCAACCGTTGGGTTTCTAATGTTGACATGTTTACTGTCAAAATCCTGCCATTGAAATCACCCAGCGCCCCTGGGCCATAAGGAGACCCCGCCATGTTGAACGTGATGCGCCTGTCGCTGGCGCTCTTCGGAATCGGAGCTATCGCAGTCGGTTTGGGTTTTGCCATTGCCCCCGATCGTCTCGCGGTTGAATTTGCTCTGAGCCCTGTGAGCGTTGCCGGTCTGGGCAATCTGAGGGCTGATTTGGGTGGTTGTTTCATTGCGCTAGGCGGATTCACGCTGCTCGGTTTGCGCCCTGGCCGAGAGCAATGGTTGAACGTCCCCATTGCACTCATTGGACTCTTTCTGTTTTTACGACTGATTCATCTGGGTATCGACGGCATCAGCGATGGCGGTATTCGTTCCACGGTCGTTGAAATCATTCTGCTGTTACAACTCGGCCTGGGCCGCCGCTTATTGGCCAACAGCGACGAGCGATTTACTCGTCCCGAGTTCTGACCGCGGCCCAGGGGCCACTGATACCGTTCTAAATCCGACATGGACCGCCGCCATGCCGTCCTCGAGCGGTTGGCGAGACCCCGCTCTGGCGCGGGCGCAAAAATCTTCAGAACACAAATAGGATCCGCCCTTGATCACATGGGCGCCGACCTCGCGTTCGCCCGCCCTGGACCGAGACATTGCGCCTGGGTTCGTTGTCGAAGCAATCATTGCCCCGAGTTGGCTGGATCCCCGATAGACATCCTGCGTCAACTCCCAGACATTACCAATCAGGTCATGGATCCCCATCTCGTTGGGGGCGTAGCACCCTACCGGCGCAACCCCCGCATGCCCGTCGGTGCCTGCATCAAGCACCGGGAAGAGCCCCTGCCAGGTGTTTGCAGCGGTTTTATCCCCCGCTCGATTGACCGATTCGATACCGACATTTCCAGCGGTGGCGCCCAATCGGGCGGCGCGTTCCCATTGAATCTCCGTAGGCAGACTTCGGCCGAGCCATTGCGCATACGCCGACGCATCGGCATGGGTCACTGCGACCACCGGAAAGGCCTCACGCCCCTCGATTGACGACCCATGGCCCGCCGGCTTTCGCCAAGTGGCATCGCGGTTGATCGACCACCACTGCGACGTGTCTTCTCGCCCCAGGACCGACTCAGGTTGACGAAACACGGAAACGACACCGGCTCGGGAAGCCTGTTCATGTTGGGCCCGCTCCGCCTCGGTCGCATAACCCGTGGCTTGAACAAATCGAGCGAACTGCGCATTGGTGACCTCGGTACGGTCCATCCAGAAGCCCGCCGTTTCAACAGACCGGCTCGGGGCTTCGCCCGGTTCGAGTGGATCGCCCATTTCGAAAGCACCACCGGGGACCCACACCATTTCTGAAGTCGCAGAAGCCAGCGGTCCCCCGGCGCAATGAGGCGCTGGGCCCGCGGTGCCTGAAACGCCCAGCATGCTCGCCACTTCTACCGCCCCCAACACGCCCAAAGCACCCAACACGCCTGTCAGGGCAATAAGGCTCCAGGCGCGACCAGAGCGGCTCAAGAAATTAATCAGGCCGGCGAACGCGAGACGACCCTGAACAAATCTTCGTTCTCACGTAACCAGGTTTCGGACGCTGTTCCGTCCTGATGCGATGGATGAAAGTCCTGAGAAAAATAAGCACGCCAGTGCTTGAAGCCATAACGAACCAAGCCCTGCTTACCCAACATCATGCTGGCCGCACTGCGCCACGTCGTCAGGCTGAACAGAGCCTTGTCGTCCCAGAGATTCTGAACAGTCTGGCGCATGAGCTCGAACAGGAACTGAACCGTCACAAATCGGAACCAGAACCGGCGCCATTTTTCATTGCCGCCGAGGGCACGATAGAGATCAAACGCGATGCAGCGATGCTCCGTCTCTTCCGCGCTATGCCAAAGCCAGAGTGTTTTCAGGCGGGGGTCGGCACCCTCCAGATTTTGCGGCGTCTCGAGCATCCATCCTGCAAAGATCGCCGTGAAGTGCTCGGTAGCCGCGGTGATTGCAACCGCATGCCTGGGATCTAGCTTCATGGATGCCAGCTTCTCCAATCGCTTGATCAGGCGCTTTTCCTGACCATTCTCGAAGCCCTGAGCATCAAGTTGCTTGTTGTAGAGCGCGTGCAAGTGGCGATGCGTTGCCTCCTGGCCGACGAAGCCCTGGATTTCGCTGGCGAAATACGCTCGCTTGCTCTCCGGTAACGCCTTGAGACCATCGCGCAGCGAGTCGATGAACATTTGCTCACCCACCGGAAAACCCATCGAAAGCGCATTCAACCAAGCCGAGCGGAAGGCGTCACCCCCGTTCCAGCGCCGAGCGAAGGGTTCCTTGAGGTCGATCATAAGACGGCGGACAACGAGATCGGTCATGTAGAGCTCCAAGACATCCAACGCAGCTGGTACGACTTCGTACCAAGGGCGCCAGTGTCCCGGAGGCGACTGGTACTGTCAAGTACCATTGGGGGATGGAGCCAACATCCCGCGAAGCGACTGAACGTGACCATCGCCACCGCCTGCTCGACGCCATGGCGCGATCGGTTGCGAGCAATGGGTTTGCCAACACCACGGTGACCGATGTCGTGACCTTGGCACGGGTCTCGCGGCGCACTTTCTATGAGCACTTCGGGACCCGAGAAGCGTGTCTGGTTGCCCTGTTTGACGCGGCAAGCGCCCAAGCCTTCAAGGTCCTGGCGGCATCGATTAACCCAACCCGAGATTGGCGCGATCAACTGGACGACGCCTTGCACGCTTACATGAGCATCCTTTCCATGCAGCCCACGCTGCTGAAAACCTTATTCGTCGCGGTATTCGCGTTGGGCGACGAGGGGCTCGCTGCGCGCCGTCGCAGTAATGAGCAGTTGGTGAATTTCATCGAGACCACCGTGACCGCTGGTTCGACCGGGCAACCAGCGCCCGAACGCGCGATCGTTACAGCGATCGTTGGGGGAATTCATGAACTGATTCTGCAATCGATTGAGCGCGGAGAAGAAGGCCAATTAACGAAGCTCGTCCCGACGGTGGTCCGGTTTCTTCGGCAGGGGCTGGATCAGGCCAAATCGTAGGCGCATCGAAATCCAACATGTGCGGTGCTCGTCTGTGCTGGCAAACCAATCCGCGCCGCCGGACGGTATCGGGCGCAATACTCGGCTGCACAAAGGTAAGACCCACCTTTAAGAGTCCGCTCGAGAGTCTGGCCAAGAGTCTGCTCGACGGGTTGCTTTCCTCCCCCAGCGCGGCCACATCCACAGTCCTCAACCGCTGCCGGCGGCATCGGTCCCGACGCGGCAAACGGAGTGGCGGTCCACTCCCAAACGTTTCCGATCATGTCAAACAACCCATACCCGTTTGAAGGATAGGTCGAAACGACAGTTGGCCCTGGGACATCAGTGCCCGCGTGATACCAGGGAAAGCTGCCGACCCAGATGTTGGCGAGCAAGCGGTCCCCGGGCATCAGTTCATTGCCCCAAGCGTAGTCACAATCGATCAAGCCGCCGCGGGCGGCTACCTCCCACTCCGATTCGGTGGGTAAACGCCCGCCGCGCCACTGCGCGAATGCCAGTGCATCGTCGTAACTGATATGGACCACTGGATGAAGCTCGAGCCCGTTGAGTGAACTCCCAGGCCCCTGCGGGTGCCGCCACGAAGCCCCTTCAACGAAAGCCCACCAGTGCCGAGAATCCCTCAGGTCCACCGGGCCGTCGGTCATCCGGAAAACGGCAGACCCTGCGGGCTCGGCCCGTTCGCAGTCCGTCACCCAGCCAGTCTGGTGGACAAAAACCGCGAATTGCGCGTTGGTAATGGGCGTTAGGTCGATCGCGAACGACAACAATTCTACCCACCGCGTAGAACGTTCTTCTGGGTAAAAGGCGTCTGAACCGATGCGAAAGCGGCCCGCCGGAATCACGGCCGTCGCCTCTGCAAGCGGCAGAATCGTCGCGCTAGAAACCGGCATTCGAGTCAAGGTCGCGTTCAGACCGATATGGTCATCTCGCGCAGGTACCTCATCATTTCGAGGGGTGTGTTCTCGGCGATATCGACATCGATCCGCACGACGCGGATCTTGCCCAGAAACGGATTGGGCCCCTGGTAATCCGAGGAGACCTGATTCCCGAGATCAGCACCAACGCTAAAGCCGTCGTAAGAGGTATTGACCAGCACGCGATCAAACTTGCGCTCGGCCACCTGCCGATCATTGACGAACAAGGCGCCACTGCCCTCGAACGGACGCGCACGCATCGTTTGAACATAGCGCACCTTCAGGGGCCCCTTGGGCAAAGGGTCACTGGAAATCATGCGCTCGTTCCAAGGCACCATTTGGGTTTCGTAGACCAGATGCCCCTTGGCATCAACGTAGAGCACATAACCCGCGTGCTTGGACCCCTGGGCCACCAGAACACCGCGGGAACCGTTGGCTGCGGCCTCAAACTCGACCTCAATCTGATGACTCAACCCACCGACAATCGGTCCGACATCGCGGGCGATCCGCTCGACCGGAGGGTGAAATTCCCAGTGCTTACGCAGCCTGCGCTGGCGGTCCTGCGCCAGCCGGATGACCAGATTACGATCATCGAGCGGGTAGACCCCGTAAGCTCGGGCGGCCTGGTCAAACTTTTCTCGCAACCGTTTGACGACATCCGGTTTCTGCTCCGAAAGATCATTGAGTTCGTTCGGATCTGAGGACAGATCGTAAAGTTCCCAACGATCTTCCTCAAAGGGCTTACCGCGTTCATGACGTGCAACGAGCCGCCATGGGTCTTCAAAATATGCACGGTTTCCCGCTAACTCAAAGTACTGTTCCTTGCGCGTCAGGGCCTTGAGGTCCCCAAATGTGGGCAGGATGCTTTGGCCTTCGAGCGGCTTCTGCGCGTGCCCCTGATGGTGCGTCGGTCGCTTGGCCCCAGCAATTTCGAGCAAGGTTGGATACAGATCAACGACATGCACAAACTGGTGCCGCAGTTCACCGCGTGACACGATTTTGGCGGGCCAACTCACGATCAAGGGGTCTGCCACACCACCCAGATGCGTGCGCTGCTTGTACATGCGAAACGGGGTGTTTGAGACGTTCGCCCAACCCATGGGGTAATGCGGGAAAGTGCCATCCTCACCCATCTGGTCATAGAGCTTCTCCGCGAGTTCGAGCGGAACCGGCCGTCCAAAACCAGGGCCAAAGACATTGGGGGTACCCGTCGATGTTCCCTCGGCCGAGCCGCCATTGTCGGAAATCAGAACGATCGCCGTGTTCTCGCGGATCCCCAATTCGTCGAGCGTTGTCAGCAAACGGCCGATATTGGAATCCACGTTGGTCACCAGACCCGCGAATATCTCCATGTAGCGGGCGTAGACTTTGCGCTCCCGAGCACCGAGCTTATCCCAGGCCTCAGCACCAAACGACAACGGCGGGAGCTGGGTCGTCTTTGGCATCACGCCCAATTCACGCTGGCGCTCCAGACGCCGTGCGCGGACAACGTCCCAGCCTTCGTCGTACTTGCCCTTGTAAGCATCCCGTTCACGAGCACGTGCCTGCAGCGGTGAATGCGCACCGGGGTAGGCAAGCTTCAGAAAGAATGGCTTTTCTGCCGTGAGCGCGTGATGCGTGCGAATGTACGTAACAGCGCGATCGGTCAAGTCATCACAGACAAAATAATCGTCCTGAACTGGAGGCTCAACCGGTGCAACGCCATCAAATAATTCTGAAGGCTTGAAATAATCAGTCGAATGCCCCTGGTACCAATAGGCCCGATCAAATCCGCGCTGGGTGGGCCAGTTGTCGTAAGGCCCCTGCGGGCCAGTGGTATCGGCATTGTTCAGATGCCATTTGCCACAAAGCCAGGTCGACCACCCAGAATCGCGCAAAACTTCGGCCAATGTTGCCGCCTCATGGGTCAGGTCGCCGCGGTACCCGGGGTACCCCAGGTCAAGATCGGCCAGCCAGCCCATCCCCGCTGAATGTGAATTCAGGCCCGTCAACAGCGCTGCACGGGTAGGCGAGCACATCGCGCAAGTCCTGAAGTTGGTGTAACGCAGTCCTTGCGACGCAATGGAGTCCATTGCGGGTGTGCGGATCTCACTGCCGTAGCAACCGAGGTCGGAGAAACCCACATCATCGAGGACGATGACCACCACATTGGGCGCACCTGTCGGGGCCTTCACCTTGAAGGCGGCCGCCGGTCGTGAATCCTGAAATGACTCGGCCACCTGCGGCGCCGCCCCCTCGGCGAGCGCTGGTGGCGTCACCATGGTCTTGACCTGCCGGCGTACCGCCTCCGCACCCACACCTATAGCCGCCATGCCAGTGGCACCTACTGCAGCGCCGCGCAGCCAGGCGCGACGACTCAGCTTCTTCAATTCAGAGGATCCATCCGATGCGTTATCAGTCACGTGGCAAGCTCAAAGTCAGGGTTGAAAATTTATGGCACTTACTATGTCAATATAAAAAAATCTGTCAATCCTTAACTTCCCTGCTGAGGCCCACTTTTGAGTGTTGACCCGCCCCTGGATCCGAGCCAGGAACCACCCCATTTTTTAAAGGTTCACGGGCTCGACTTGTCTTACTTCACCGGCAAGCTTGAGGCCAATCTGCGCAACAAGGGCATACGCTATGAGCTGGTTGAAATGGACACGGGGTCATTCAAATCATTGGGGCGGAGAGCCGGCGTCGCCCAGATGCCCCACCTTGAGCTGCCAGACGGCCAACTGCTGACCGATACGACCCAAATCCTGCGCTGGCTAGACCAAGAATATCCAGACCATCCAATTCGCCCGACCGATCCCGCACTTTGCTGGCTAGCTGATCTGCTGGAAGATTTTGGCGATGAATGGCTCTGGCGTCCTGCTCTCTATTATCGTTGGGCTTTTCGTGAAGATGCCAGGCTGATGAGCGATCGACTGGCCCGCGGGATGCTTCGCGACATTCCGGCACCCACGGCCCTACGGCGCACCTTCATCAGGCTGCGACAACAAAGGGTCTACCTGCGCCAGGACGGTGTCACCACGCAAAACGCAAGCGCCATTGAAGGGCTTTATCACGCGACGCTCGACGCACTCGAGGCGGCACTTGCCGATCGTCCATTTCTACTCGGTGATCAACCGAGTCAAGCCGACCTAGGATTTTTCGGTCCGTTTTTTAGACATTTCTCGAGCGATCCGACGCCCAGCAGAATCCTGCGGGCCCGCGCACCAGCGGTCATGCATTGGGTTGCGCGGATGTGGCATCCGAACGCCAAACTCGGCGTTCAAAAGACCCATCAGCCGCAGCGGGAACCTGGGCTACCGGCCGGGCTTGGTCCACTGCTCCGCTTAGTTTGCGACGAGTATCTTCCCTACCTCGCCGATAACGAATCGCACTGGTTAGAGGGGCGAAGCTCTCATGCATGGCGCGCTAGAGGTGCATCATTCAAGGCCCCGGTGAGCCCCTATCGGGTATGGTGCTGGCAAACGCTACGAGTCGCCTTTCAGCAACTGGCTGCGTCTGATCGTGATCGACTCATGCGTTGGTTCATGGAAATCGGTGATGCCGCCCAAAAACGAAATGTCCAAGCTCTGCTCGAAATTTCTGTGCCGCCTCAGTCACTGACCCCTCGTGTCCCCTGGCACCTGCCTCAAAACGACCGCGCAGGAAAGACTCAGGATCGTCAATGGAGCGGCCCCCCTTAATCATCATGACGGAACGATCCCAAAGCCCACCCCCAAGCACCGAGTCCTCTGCGAGCGCCCAAGCCCCCAATGGGGTCAAGAGTGGCGTCACAGACGGTCGATTGCACCGGAGTATGTCCACCCGTCGAAAGATCGTGACGGCGCTCGAGACATTGATCCGCGCTGGCACCTTGTCCCCAACGGCAGAACAGGTGGCGGTTCAGGCCCAGGTTGGACTACGCACGGTCTTTCGCCATTTCGACGATATGGAGACGCTTTATCGCGAGATCAGTGTTGACCTCGATGCAATCTCAATCCCGCTGCTCAAGACCCGACTGCAATCGGCGACCTGGGAAAGCCGTTTGATGGAAAGTATCGAACTCCGTGCGCAGATCTTCGAGGAACTGACACCGTTCTTTCTTTCATCGTCACTGCACCGCCACCAATCGGTCTTTCTTCAAGAACAATCGATTCGTTCAGCTCAATCTCAGCGCGGAGCGCTTGAAAAAATCCTGCCCGATCATGTTCTCAGCGAGCGCTGGCTGGTTGACGCCTTAGACCTGATCCTTAGCTTTGAGGCTTGGGTTCGTTTGCGTCGCGACCAGAACCTCACCCGCAAAGAGGCGATGGTCGTGATGCAACGCGGTGCTCAGACCCTTGTCGCCAAATCCTGAGGCCCCCTAGGACCCCTTAGGACCCCTTAGGCCTCGCCGCCGGGTTTGGCATGCGCGGCTAATTGATCAAGGCTCAAAAAATCGAGCGCTCGTTCATGAGTGCACTCCAGCACCACGTCAGGCGCAATCCCTTCGGATAGGGCCTCGCGCCAACGCAGCGCGCACAAGCACCAGCGATCGCCATCCTTCAAGCCTGGAAATCGATATTCAGGGCGCGGCGTACTGAGATCGTTACCCCGGCTCTTGGAGTATTCCAAGAACTCATCCGTCACCACGGCACAAACGACGTGCGAGCCGCGGTCACTGGCGTCAGTTTTGCAGCAACCATCCCGAAAATACCCAGTGAGGGGGTCATAGGAACACGGGATTAGTTCAGAACCCAACACATTGCGCTCAACCATCAGCACTCCACGAAATCCGACGACCTAGTGTAAATCCCTATCCCAATCAGATTAAAAAAAAATGACACTCTGGCTGCCAGATTACAAAATTTTGATGAGAGATGAAACAAATGAACCAGTCGCTGAATCGGAGCGCAAGTGCGCTTGCCATGCTGGGACTCCTGAGCAGCACCGCGTTCGCGGCGGATGGATTCAAACTACGCTACCCGTTCCAGGGCAGCCTCGGGGGCGAAATTGTAGCCCCGATCAACCAGCCAGGCTGGTTTGCATCGCTTGCTGTGGTGGGCGTCGATGTCAAGAAACTTTCTGGCCCAGATGGCAACGAACGTCAACTGTCTTCCTCAGGGTCGATGTTGATGCCAGACGTCAAGGCTGACATCATCGCTTCGGCGGTTGCGACGGCGACCGCCACGGCAACCACGCAAGCGACTGCGCAGGCCACCGCCGCGGCCACCCCGGTTGCGACTGCCGCGGGAACAGCAGCCGGCCTTTCCGGCGCCGCCCTAACGGCCTTCGTCGCCCAACGCGTTCAAGCTGCCGTAACCACTGCAGTTGCAAGCGCAACCGCAGCCGCTACGACCCAGGCCACCGCTCAAGCCACCGCCCAAGCGTCCCTGGTTCCCGTGGGAACAACGATCGGTTCTTTTGACGCCAAGACCACGGTCAAGCTCAGCCAGCTCCAGACGAATGCAGCATTCGCGCTCGGTTATGCCTTCGAGGGTATGGTCGGGGGCGGTCGGATCGTTGCGACCGCTCAACTCCCGTACGCCATGCAACTCAATCGGACCTTGACGACTGACAACCTCCTTTTCAACACGACGCAGGCAGTCGGCCTCACGCCAGTGCAAGCGGGTTTTCTGAATACCTCGGGGATCTACAACAAAGTGGCCACGGGGACGCAGGCTGGCGTGATCACTAACCTCGCAGATTTTTCGAAGAAAAATAGCGCCAACGTGTCGGGCCAGGGTGATGCTGAGTTGACCGGTGCTTGGGCTTATCAGAAGGATGCCATTAAGGTCGTTGCCGGAATGACGCTGGCGCTTCCGACGGGGGATTACAATTCTTCGGTGGGCTTGTTAGGGCCAGCAGGCGTCTCCGGCGTCAACATCGGGTTTGGTAATTTTTACACCCTGCGCCCCGGCATTGCAGTTGCCTACTCACCCAGTTCAGATTGGACGATCGGGGCCAAGGCCTCTTACGGCATCAACACGAAGAACAAAGACAACGACATCAAATCTGGAGACTATGTCGGGATTGACTTGGCAGCCGTCTACAAAACACCGATCGGCGTGATTGGACCGCACTTCATTTACGTCGATCAGGTGAAGGACGACAAATACGGCGCAAGGTCCGTCAATCAGGCCCAAACCTTCGGCGCCAATCGCTTCAACATCCAGGGCGCTGGTCTCGTGTTCACGACAGTCATCCCCGGCACCGATGCAGGACTCACCCTGAGCTACATGAACACAATGGACTCAAAGAATGCACTGGCCGGATCGTTCACGATGGTCCGGGTCACGAAGAAGTTCTAACCAGAAGTTCTAACGAGAAGTACGAAGACCGCGTCAGCGCCAACCCCTCAAGGACCCCCCATGGCCATGGTCACAAATATGAATCGCAGAATCGGCAAACAACTGTTGGCAAGCCTCGCTGCCGTGAGCCTCGTTCTGGCTGGGTGTTCGTCGGATACGGTAACCAAAGGCACGCCCCGGGTCGTCGTTTTCGGCGAAAGCCTCGTCGACGTCGGCACCTTCGGTTTTAAGTTTACGACTCAGGGTAGTGCGCCCACCGGAGCAACTTCCAACAAGGTTTTTCCTGAGGTGATTGCGGCCAGCCTCGGTGCTGCGCAGCCCTGTGCTTATTTCCGCTCGACAACGGGCGGCGCGAGTTACACGAACACCGCCGGCTGCACTGGGTTCGGCGTTGGCGGGGGGCGGCTTATCGGCCTGGACGCAACAAGCCCGACGTCGCTCACAGTTCAACTGGATACTGCAGCGGGTGCGATTGGTTCCTATACCAACGACGACGTGGTCGTGATGAGCATCTCGGGTAATGACGGCGCAGATCTCATCGTCTCCTACATCGCACTCGCCCAGGGGAACTCAGCGAGTTTTGTTGCGCTGACCTCCAAGGTGCTTGGTGCCTCAACGGTGACGGCTCTGCTGAGCGCAGATCCGACGACTGGGGCAGCAACGGTCGGCATCGCCTACATGACCGCTTTGGCGACCAGGACCTATGATCTGGTGAAGTCCAAAGTACTCGACAAGGGAGCCAACAAGGTCGTGCTCGCCAATTCACCCAAGCTATCGGTCACGCCGCGCCTGGCGATTGTCCTAGCCGGTCTGCAGGCCCAGCTGGGTGCACCTGCTCGCGCCCAGCTTGAGGGACTTTTCAACACCTGGGTGCAAAGCTATAACCAGCAACTGGCCGTCAAGTTCTCCCCAGAACCCCGCGTCGCGATCTTCGACCTCTATGCGCTCACGGACACCTTCGCGACCACCCCAGCCACTTATAGTTTTACCAATTCGAAAGATGCGAGTTGCCCGCCGGTTGGCGCCGATGCAAGCGGCCCGATCTACAACCTCGCAACGTGTACCGAAGCAGCGGCCAATGGATACATCGCGAGTGGTCAAACCGGGCTGATTTCAGGAACCAAGCTCACCGGCAATATCACGGGCTTTGTGTACTCGGATAACTTCCATCCAACCCCCCGGGGCCACGAGGTTGCCGGGCAAGTGGCACTCAACCTGATCAACGCCAAGGGGTGGGCCGCTCGCTAAGCTTGCAGCGTCCAACGAGGCCCTCAGCGGGGGAGCGAACCTCCCTCGTGGGGGCCGGGAGCAGGTTCGGCCCCCATGGCTCCTCGGCTGCTGGCCAGATAAGCAATTGCTTCGCGGTCAGTCGCAAACATACGCAGGCCAGGACCTGGCTGCAATTCGCCAGCGCTTGAGAGCGCGCTTTCGACAGGCAGTTTCAGACCGACCACGGTCAAGGTTCGATTCTGGCTGGCCAACTTCCGGCTCAGTCGTCCAAAGGCCTCCACGCCGGTGGCGTCAATCCAGTTGATCGGTTGCGCAAAGAGCACCACCTGACGAATATCAGGCTGCTCCCCCAAACGCTTCGCGATCTCGCTCTCCAAGGCTGTGGCAGACCCAAAATCAAGCGCTGCATCCATGCGAAGCGCACAGGTTGCAGGTGCGAGAAGTGGCAATTGCCAGAGATGCCGATCCCTCAGCCGACCATCAGGGTGAAGGCCGACTTCGATGATCCTGGGATGCAGACGGTAGTAGAGAAAATGGCTGAGTGCGACCATCACGCCAGCCAAAACGCCCCAGTACAGGCGCGGGGCAGCGGCTAGTGTCAAAACGAACGTCATCCCCGCGATGCCGCATTCGACGCGCGAGATTTTCCAGAGACGCAAAAACTGACCGGGCTGGATGAGCCCAAAGACTGCAACCAGAACGATCGCGGAAAGCACTGCCTGCGGCACATCAAAGAGTACCGGCAACAAAAACCAGAGTGCCGCCAGCACGACAACCACCGAAAAAATCGTAGCCCAACCGGACTTCGCGCCGGCATAAAGATTCAGTGCTGAGCGCGAGAACGAGGAACTGGTTGGGAACGAACCACTGAATCCGGCGGCCAGCTTTCCCAAGCCCTGACCGATCAGATCCTGATCCTGATCCCAGATCTGCCCTTTGCGGTCACTGTCGACCTTGGCGCTGGAAGCCGTCTCCAGAAAACTGACCAGGGTAATGACCAGGACCGGCAGAACCAGTTCGGACAGAGTGGACCATTCTGGCCATCGGGGAATCTGTAAGACGGGCAAACCCATTGGCAATACCCCCACCACGGCCCCGCCCGAGGCTGAAAAATCCAGCAATCGGCTCAGCATCGAAGAACCGATCACGACCAGAAGAACCGACGGGAACGTTGGGCGAAGGCGCCTGGCAATGATCAAGATCGCCAGACTGCCCAACCCGAATGCCGTCGACATCGCATGCAGCGTCGGGATTTCTGCGGCCGCCATACCGCGTCCGAGCATGCCCTGAATCTCACTCCATCCAGGCATGCCCAACAAGTGGGGTAGTTGGGAACCAATAATCAAGACCGCTGCCGCCTGCGTAAATGCCATCAAAACGGGGGCACTCACCAGATTGAGTAACCAGCCGAATCGCCCCAACCCCAGGAGTACTTGCAATCCGCCTGAGAACAGCGCCAACCAGACAGCCAATCCAACCCATTCCGGACTCGACGGTTCAGCTAACCCTGTCAGTGAAGCACCCACCAACAAGCAGGTCAACGCGGTTGGCCCCACCGAAAGACGGCTCGATGCGCCAAACAGGACCGCAATCAGCGCGGGAAACAAGGATGCGTAAATCCCTGTGACCAAGGGCATCCCGGCCAGGGGGGCATAGGCGACCCCTTGAGGGATCACCATGAGACCAACTGTGATCCCGGCTAGCGCCTCACCTCGCAATAACTCGAGACTCGGTGCAGGCCAGTTCAGAAACGGAAAAAATCGGGATCTCAGGGGCAATCGAACTACCGTGATTCCAGGGAGCGAAGGCGAAGCGAAAGGTCCGGCTTCTTGTTCAAACTGGCGGTTCCTTGCCGAGCACAAATTGCGCGCTCTGCTACCCGGATGCACTCAGTTTGCTTAACGTAATGGTACGCCCGCTGCGGTCAGGCTCGCTGCAGCAGCAGAACTGACTAAACTGACACCGCAACGCACGCACACGACACTCCGAACCATGGGCATCATGAACACGGCATCAACGAACGACTCGGCTTCCGCAACGACTGGCCCCCAGTCGCCCCGTTGGCCCTGGCTGGTGGCCACGGCACTCTCGGCCGCTTTTCTACTCTGGCATCAACCCTGGTTTGGCAAGCCCCTGACTACCGCCGAAATCGATGCCGCGTTTGCGGTCTCAGTCGATCGGGCTACCGCGCTTCCCGAATCCGAAAAGGTAAAACTGCGCGCGTTTTTCTCCAGCGACGATGGCCGCCCCTTCTACAACGTCAATTTGACACTCTATCGGGAGCAGGCCACCTATCCCGATGGCATTCAGCGACCAGGCATCCGCACTGGGTCCGACGCTGCCGACGCCTACGCGCGGGTTGTCATTCCACAGCTATTGCGGCGTGGTTCCTACCCGGTCTTCATTTCTTCCAAAATTTCGAATCTCCTGGAAGATGGTGCACCGGGAGCAGATTTCTTCCAAAATATCGGCATCGTTCGCTACCGCAGTCGTCGGGACATGCTCGACATGATTTCAGACCCGGTTTATATGGCCGGAGCCCCTCACAAATTTGCCTCGCTGGCAAAGAATGTGGCTGTACCCACAACAGGATTTGTGCCTCTCGACGCTTCGGTCGTTATTCCGTTGATCCTGTTCGGTCTGGCTGCACTGGTACGGGTGTCGACGCAATCCAGTCGTTGAGTTTCTTCGCCAACTCCGGTCCCTTGTCCTCCTGGAGAAAATGTCCGGCTTGCCGGGTGTAGGCATGGGGCTGTCCAGCACTACCAGGGACGAGTTTCAGGAAAATCTTGTCCGCACCGCGCGTCATCGGATCGCGGTCGCTGAACAGGGTCAGGAACGGCTTGTTCCACTTTTTGAGGACTTCCCAAGCAGCGATATTGTTCTGACTTTGGGGATCATCTGCACGAGTCGGGATAAACGACGGGAACATCCGCGCCGCCCGTTTGTATCGATCATCCGGGAACGGCGCGTCATAGGCTGCCACCTCGGCAACCGACAGCTGACGCACACAAGCCGCATTCACCAGGCGGCCAATTGGAAACCAGGGCGACCACTTGGCAAATTGCTGCCAAAGCTGGAGTGGCTTGGGAATCTTGGTGAGCCCATCCGGCAAGCCACCATTGGCCAAGGCGATCCGATCGAACCGATGGGGGCTGTGCGTTGCCATCCGAATACCAATGAGCGAGCCCCAATCCTGACAAAACATCGTGATGTGCTTCAGGTCTAACCCCTCCATCCAGGCGACCATCCACTGAACATGATTGCCGTAAGAGTATTCGCTTGCCAGCGCCGGTTTGTCGGAGCGCCCGAAGCCAATCAGGTCAGGCGCGATCACACGATGGCCCGCAGCCACTAGGCCTGGGATCATTTTGCGGTACAGAAACGACCAGGTTGGCTCACCATGCATCAGCAGAACCGGTGCAGCGTCGCGGGGGCCCTCATCGATAAAGGCAATGCGCAAGCCCTCAAGATCAAAGTAGTGCGGCGCAAAGGGAAAATCGGGGACCCGCTCAAAACACGCCTCAGGCGTTCGCAAGACCTGAGTCTTATCAATCGTTGGCAAGGTCACTGACAAGGTCATTGGCAAAATCGTCATCCGAGCGACCTACTCAAACCCGAACGGAAATGATCAGACCCGTATCCGGCGGCAATTGATTATTGAGCACCTCCAGATAGCGCCCAATGATGGCGTCATCCCCGCTGACCTGCTCAATCTTGACCTTTTGTTTGATTTCGCCCACGACCTTCATCGCGCCGCCAAACGCCTTCATCAATACACTGCCCGGACCCCATTCTTTTTCACGCTTGCCGAAGTGCTTTGGCGCGAAAAAAAAGCGTGGCTTGACGCCAGGCAAGTCCAAAGCGGGCGCCGACAGGTCGGCTTCGGTCGACAGGACACCCGATTCTTCCCAATGGGTCGCACCGACCTTGCAACTTTCCACCACGTTCTCGCCCACGTGCCGGTGGACGCTGGCAAGCACTTGCGGGTTACCCGACATATCGACAAAGGCCGTTCGCAAATCGGAATCGATCGCAGCGATGTTGTCGTATGTCAGCACCTGATCGCAGCAACTCAGACTCTTGACGAAGTCCACGTTGCGAGGCGAGGTCAAGCCAACGACCTTCTGGGAAATTTTCTTGTCGCCATGAAGCATGCATGCAAGCCCGAACGCCGTTTTCGACGATACGGACCCGATGACGACTTGCTGGGCGCCAAAAAAATCGTTGTCGATCAAATAATCGTACAGAATCCAGGAAGTTGCGAATAGCGGAAAAAAGAGACTTCGCTCATCTTCGAAACCACGCAACATTGGGGGTTCAGCTGCCGTCCTCTGATACTTGTTGTAGAGCGCAGGTAGTTCGCTGCGATGTGGTGCGAAGTCGATAAAATCGGCCATCGTCACTTTTCCGGGCGCCAGGGTCAGATGCGAAGCCATCGGGAAAAATCCCCAGATCCGTTCACCGACTGGCAAGGCATCGCAAAGAGATTCCACGACATCGGCAAAACCCCAGACGGGGATCTTTCCCCAGCCTTCGGATGCCGGAAAGTAGCCCCAGTACCCGATCGCATCGCCACTGACCGCATAACTGATGTTGTTCGCGGTCAGAGCGCACCGATCAACTGCGACGCGAACTTCCCCTGGTGCAATCGGTGGGGCTTCAATCGTTACGGCCTTGATGTCACGAAACTGTTGACGGTTTACCCAGAATTCCTTGATCTGCAACTTCGTCTCCTTGAAAAACGAGACCTGTGGCTCGGAGAAAAA
>Ga0114980_10001148_pt1 | contig 19042 bp, 19 predicted proteins | sample S_140806_EF_Meta_FD_87018 | JGI IMG/M metagenome (GOLD analysis project Ga0114980, IMG submission 87018) | Freshwater microbial communities from Lake Simoncouche, Canada to study carbon cycling - S_140806_EF_MetaG | ecosystem: Environmental > Aquatic > Freshwater > Lake | place: Lake...
ACTCAATGTTCACATGAGCCTCATCGGATTGCTGAAGAGAAGCAAACGCACGAATATAGCTCACAAAGACACCAAGAAGCAAATCTTCCATATATTCGCACTTTGAGACTTTTTCAATACGAGCTACTTCCGCATTCAGAATTTCATCAGTCCACTGGGGAACACGAGTCAAAAGATTTTGAAATGTCTTGAGTGTTTCACCGGGTTGCTTATTACGAATACAGGCGGTCTTTGCGTTATCATAAATAGACCAAAGACCATCTGCGACATGTGGGATCAGGGTGCGACTCAAATTCTCGCGAAGGGATTGTTTAACAAATTCTGTGCTCATTTACTTAGACACAATGAATTGATGAATGACAATACGGACGCAGATGCCAAAGTTTGTCTTGATTTTAATGGTCAAGAATGAAGAGAAGATCATTCAACGATGTATGTCTTCCGTTGAAGGGTTGGTGGATGCATATATAGTGACTGATACAGGATCTACTGATAAAACAGTTGAACTTGCATCTGATTTTTTAACAACTCGCGAAGGAGCAATTGAACTATGTGATTGGAAAGATTTTGGACATAACCGAACAATCAGTTTCAAGAATGCTCAGTCGTATTGTAAAACAAAAGGATATGACTTGAAGAATACGTATGGATTATTGTTGGATGGAGATATGGTCTTTGTTCCTGGAAAACTTAAAGAACAATTACTTGGAGAATTAGGATACACATTGATTCAATCAGCCGGAAATCTTGATTATCCAAATACACGTTTAATTCGAATGGATTATAATTGGATCTGTCGTGGTGTAACACATGAATATTGGGATGGAGAATCTAAACATCTTTCAAAAGACATTGCTTATATTGATGATCGTAACGATGGTGGATGTAAAGAAAACAAATTTCCTCGTGATTTAGCATTACTTCTTAAGGGTGTAGAAGATGAACCAGATAACGTTCGATATTGGTTCTATCTTGCGCAGACTCATCACTCAATGGGAAACTTGGAACAAGCAATTGAAGCTTATAAGAAACGTATTGAAATGGGAGGATGGTATGAAGAAGTTTGGTATTCTCATTACATGATTGCTAAAAGTTATGAAACTCTAAAAAATCCAATTCTATTTGAAGAATGGGTTCAAAAAGCATATGAATTCTACCCTAAACGGTCTGAAGCATTATATCAACTTGTTAAATATCTTCGTGTCAAAGGAGATTTTTTTAAGGCAATACATTATATTCGTTTAGGTAAGCAGATTCCTTTTCCAACTGATTCACTGTTTATTGAACGAGATGTATATTCAGGGCTTTTTGAATATGAAGAAACTATCTGTAAGTATTATACTTTAGGAACTAAACGTGAAGCATTAAGAGATTCAATGAACTATTTGATGTCTAATAAACCATTTCAGGATAATGTCTATACTAATATGCGTTTTTATATTGAAATTTTAGAAGGTGAGCCAAAACCTTATCCAATTCCACGAGACCTATTTGGGCCTAACTTTCATCCTTCACATGTTTCATTATCACCCCCGTATCATAACATTCGATTTGTGAACTACAATTTGAATCATACGAATACAACGTATACAATGAAAGATGGATCCTATTCAGACACAAATCCAGTCATGACACAGAATGCTTGTTACAATGAAGTTACAAAGGAGATTACATTGATGGATGACTTATCTACAAATTTACCAAAAATTGAAGCGCGTGTAAAGGGTCTTGAAGATGTACGTATCTACAAAGATTCATTAGGAGAATTGCGATTTACAGCAACAGTTGCTGAATATGTCCCTTATCATGCAATATTACGTGGAAAGTATGATCCAGATACTGGAAAATATAGCGATTGTATTGTGATGGAATCACCCACTGGATCAAAGTGTGAAAAGAATTGGCTTGCAATTCCAGGAACAGATGATGTTATTTATAATTGGTTTCCTCTTCAAGTTGGAAAGTATCGTGGATCCAAACTAGATATTCATACACGATACCCGACACCGTGGTTCTTTCGTCATTTGCGTGGATCTGGAGCACCTGTTAGAGTTAAAAATGAGCTGTGGGCTCTGACGCATTTTGTCATCGGAGAACACCCTCGGCATTATTTTAGCTGTATAGTTGTACTTGATGGTAGAAGCTATCATCCGAAACGTATTTCAGTTCCATTCTTATTTCATTCTACTTTTGTAGAGTTCTGTAGTAATCTTAGAGTCAAAGGAAAAACGATTACCTGTATTTATTCGACATTAGACGATAACCTTTCTGAGATTTCATTTCAAATCAAAGATGAAGATTGGATTCAAGTGTACAGATGACGCCATGACTCATTGATCACTTTAGACTCAACCAAGAGTGCCTTAATATCTTCAGGTGTAATAGACATTGGCAACTTAACTGCCTTGTAGAATGGATAACTCTTTGCGGTCTTCTCATCAGCAATCCTTAGAAGGTTGATGCGAGTGACTAATGTTTCAACGGATCGAATCAGAACACGAACACCTTCTTCCTCATTTGAATACTCTGAAATCATGAACTTGACTGCTTCATCTGAGATAGTCAAGTCATTTTCCATGTTTAGACGCTTAAGAACTTGAGGCCAGACATATTGTCTGAGAATGACCTTCTTGTCTTCAGCTGTATATCCAGAACAATTGATCACTTGCATACGATCTTTCAAGATTGGATGAATTTTGGTTTCATCATTGAAGGAGAATACAAATAGACATTGACTTAAATCGAAATCAACTCCCGCAAAGTATCGGTCGTGGAAATGAGAGTTCTGTGATCGATCTGTCAAGTGAATGAGCATTGAAATGATCTCCTCACCATGTGCCGTTGTAGAGACCTTATCCAACTCATCAAAGTAGATCACTGGATTCATACATCGTGCTGACATCACGGCATCTGCAATACGACCCCATGTAGCCCCCTCGTAGGTATATGAGTGGCCAACGAAGTTTGCAGAATCCGAAGCACCGCCCAAAGAGAAGAATTCAAATGGACGCTTCAAAACTTCAGCTACACCGTGACGGGCAAACGACGTCTTTCCTACACCCATAGGACCCTTAAGAGCAATCACATTTCCAACGGAGGTTGGATTTGCGATCCATTGAGCTACAATCTGCATGATCTGTGCCTTTGCAGCGTTCATGCCGTAGACTGCATTATCCATTGTGACCTGAGTATCCGCTAGGAACTTAGAACAACCTGCTCGGTCTTCAGAGAACTTGACTGGAAGAGGAACGACCTTTCCAAATGGAATGCGAAGGAACCCATCTACCCAAGTCTTGAGTTTGTGAACTTCTCCACCATCTACATCCATCTCATTTAGTACATCAATCTTACGAATGACGGTTGCCTTGAGCTGATCTGGAATCGGAAGTTCAAGCACTCTGAATTTATAGGGAACTTCGCCATCAGATACCAACTTTGCAAGACCTTTCATCTTCTCGTTGAGCTTACGCTTCTTAGATTTCGAAAGATCTTCAAAGTAGTCTTCCTCTTCTTCATTGAGAGATAGAGCTGGTTCTTCAGGATCTTCACGACCCTTGCGATGACGTCCTTCACGACGTCCTGGTGACATACCCTTTTCAGGTCTAACATACTTATCCATCAAATGTGCGATGAAATCTTCTTCCTCTTCCTCAGACTCATCGTCACTTCGTTCATCAATGTCTACACGACCCTTACCCTTACCTCCTGCGAACTGGTGGATATGAAGCTTGACTGAGACTTTTGCACCTTTGGGGAGTTTGAGAGTGGATTCTTCTTCATCTTCGGATTCGTCTTCGTCTTCGGATTCGTCTTCGTCTTCCGATTCGTCTTCATCTTCTTCGCTCTCATATTCGGGTTCATCTTCATCTTCAGGTATATAGTCAGAATCATCTTGGTCTTCCTCCTCCTTTTTGGTCTTAAGGGTATCATCGTCTACCCATACGACGGGAGTCTTCCGAGCACGAAAATTGTATCGCTTAGGAGGCATTCTTGATGCTTCCTAATATTAAAAACAAAGTCGTATCCATTTTTAATGGAGGAGATCAGGAAAATTGTGAAAGACCTAGAAACAGAGAACAATCGTGTTTCTGCAAGTGATCCAGGGACTGTCACTAGCCTCGCCGTCGTCAAAAACTTTTTGAAGAATCATCGTGTTCTTTGTTATGGAGGAACTGCAATTAACAATCTATTACCTAAGGAAGATCAATTTTATAATCCAGAAGAAGATGTTCCTGATTATGACTTTTTCAGTAAGACGCCTCAAGCTCATTCAGTGATCATTGCAAATAAACTTAAAGCTGAAGGAATTGCGTCTGTTGAAGTTAAGCCAGGTATGCATTTGGGAACTTTTAAAGTGTTTGCAGACTTCACAGGTGTAGCAGATATCACACAATTAGATGAGGAAATTTTTGATCGTCTTTGGGAACAGGCAGAAACTCGTGATGGAATTCATTATGTTCCTGTCAACTTCTTAAGAATGTCTATGTATCTTGAACTAAGTCGTCCACATGGTGACGTATCTCGTTGGGAAAAGGTCTATTCGCGACTACAGCTTTTAAATAAAGCACATCCTACTACATGTAATAAAAACATCACAAAGCATCGCGAAGAACTTACGGACGAACAACAAAAAGGAGTTCTCAAACTTTTGAAGAATGAGCCTGTTGTTTTGTTGAGTGTAAGTGCTGCTGAAATCCATCTTGATAAAAATTGGACAACTCCTATTGGTCTTTTAGCTGAACGTGAAACGATTGAACGATTAACAAAAGGAGAAAATGTAGAAGTGAATGAAGAGAATGATATTCTTCCGCGTCGAACCTATGTTATGAATTCAGATGGAACAAAATCATTATTTCGATTTTATGAAACAACTGCATGTCACAGCTATCATGAGATGGAAAATGGTGTTCGAGTTGCGAGTATTCCTACAACGCTTCAGTTCTTCTTCGCGTACCTCTATTCAGGGGCACAAGAAGACAATGTTGCTAATGTTCTTTGTATTGCTCAGAGACTGGTAGATATTGCAAAATCTAAGGCTAAACGTCGTTTTGACATATTGACTCCAAAGGAATGTATTGGTATACAAGAAAGTTTCGTTGAAATGAAACGTAATAAGGCTGAGTTATTTGAACAACTTGGTAAAGATAGATCCTCTAAGAAGTTTTTAGAAAACTTTTTCACATACAATCCAGATGATACAACTTCTAAAAAGAAGGCTAAAACAGCTGTTAAAAAGCTCAAATCTAGTTCCGAAACGAAAGACCAGTGAGAGGTTGATAGGGTAATCCTACGCAAGTTGCACATCCCTCTTTACGTCCTTGAAGAAACTGAATGAACGAATTATATCCAGTTGGAGCACGATTACGGAACGCCGTAGGTGTGCTTGAATTGAACATTTGATACACTCCTTGAACACGAGCACGTGCAGTAATATCTGAAGCATCACGAAGACGCATAGATTGTGCTCCTATAAAAGCAGGTACATCTCCAGAAGCAAGACTATTTTGACCTCCTGCGCTCATTACAACCTAACAAGAATTAAGTTCGTCCAACGTACCATGTCAAATCATAATACTGAGGACCTGAAGGCGGAATAGTTAAATCATCCTTAGGAATATCCGCCGTCAATGCAGCCACTTCGCCTGCTGACAATGACCTAGGTGTGTATTGAAGGTTTGATAAAACACCATCCCATCCTGCTGCTGCATTCGATCCCATTGTGATCACAGCATCATTCTGCTTTGGAAGCTGAAGAAGTGTGTGATGTTGTCGGACTACACCATTAATGTAAATATCCACTGAATCTTGATCGACTACGATTGCAAAGTGAATCCATTTATTTGCAGTAATATTGGAAATCAAGATAGTTTCAGGTGTATCTGCAAATGTTTTAATAACTACCAAAATAGAGTTAGAAGTTGTATCCAAATATAAACCCGGACAATCGTCTTTTGTAAAGATAACTCGTTTTTGCCCATAGTTATACGTAAAATCCTTAACTAGAATCCAACCTGAATAAGTGAATGTAGCACCTTCTTTCTGATTAAATGATCGACTTAGTTTATCCCCTGGTACGGTTTTTAACTCCTTACCTGAAATGGATCCTACTAATAGATCGATAGCGTCTGTTGATTTTTTATAACTAAATACGCGCCAAAGAATCAATCCAATTAATATGACAGCGACAACACCTGCAATAATTGTAAATGTACTCATTACACTTTAGTTAGAAACAAACCTTTTACCACTTAGACGAAGTCCTCCTGCACGTATTGCAAATTCAGTAGCAGGAAGAACAGCACCTCCATTCACCCATATCATTTTTAGCATTGTTTCGCAAGTTGTATTTCTCTGCATTTCAGCTGTTCTAGGATGAACAGTTCGACCTCCTAAATTGTAAATATAATGAATTCTAGATGGATCAGATGTATATTCTTTACGAAGATTGCCAGATTGTGCTAAACGAATAGTCCAATCTAAATCTTCTCCTTGAGAAGCATTTTGAAATTTAATTAACTTTCCAAGTTCAGATAACATTACATTGAGATGATTGGGTGGACGCATAAATACATCTCCTTCACACATGGGTTTATCCAAAGTATTCTCTAGACTATGTGTGAATGTATATTGATTCATCTGACCTCGAAGACGACAAACATCATAGTTTCCTTCAATCGTTGCAAGAGCATCTTCAAAATATGCATCTGTTACTAAATCATCATCATCCACAAATGACATGTATTTTCCCTTAACACTCATGAGAAGCTCTTGACGTTTAGTTCCAATCTTCTTTTCACGATTATCAAATGAAAGACGAATTTCAATTTTGAGCGAAGGACAAATACGTTTTCGCATTTCTTCAATGGATTCGAGTAAACTATATAGTTTAGATTCACGGCCTACAATTGTAGGAATCATAATTGTCCAGTCATATTCATAGTTTTTACGTGAAATATAGGTGATTAAATCGGTATACCAAAATGCGTTATTTCTAGCATACAGAGCATCATTTCGTTGTGGAAATCCAGTTCCTGGATGTTCATGTTTTATCAATACATGAGGTAGATAGGTGCACTTAGAAGCTAAAGGACCCTTACATAAATCTGTAAATTCAGTATCACAAAAGAGGCTCTTATACTCAGGATGATATAAATACCCAAATGAGTCATACATTTTTCGTCCCATGATTGAAATTGTATTCAAATTATCACCTTGAGTTCCATCATTTACCCATAAAATACCATCTGTATCGGCAAAATTTGCAATCATATGAGATCGCAGAACATCATCATATCCTTTGACTTGAGGAACCATATCATCGGATACAATTATAACCATTTCCCAAGGCCAATTGATTGATGACATATCCGCGTTAACTGCCTCAATTTTGGTTTTGCTATTACCATAATAAATCTCTGACCAAGCAACAGTGTGTGTTATATTTTTAATAGAATATTGAATATTTGTTTCTGTCATTGTTAAGTCATCCTGATCACATGAAATACAAATTCCAAGGAGATCAGGGCGATTAGCTAATGTTACATATTGATTCAAAACACGTATGAATTGAGCAGGACGCGAACGTGTAGGACATTTAAGAAGAATTTTCATTATCTTTTAGAGAGATGAACTTTGAACAACTTTACCCGATTTATCTTTAATGATGAATGTGTATCCAAAAATACTAAATCCCTTATCTGCTGAACTATCTGATGAAGGCTGAGCAAAAGTAGCACAGTTAGTTCCAAGAGCAAAGAAAGCAGCTGCATCTGTTGGGCCCAACATCTTAGGATATGAGTGAACGTTACAAACTGAACCAGAAAAACCTTGATTTGCTCCAACTAGAATGTCTCCTGCAGCGGGACGTGGAACTCCAGGCAATACACAAGATTTGACTAACTTACCATTGATATAGATATCTAGATTGCGCTGGAATACGGTTACAGAAACAGCGAACCATGTTTGAAGAGGAACATTTTCAACTGTACATGTGTATAGATCGCCTGTAGCAGATCCGCTATTTGAAGCCGCAGGTGAACTAGCCGCTCCGGCTCCAGAGGAATTAGGATAAATAGAAACACTCACATTCAAACTATTATCAGTCTCGTGGAGAGATATATCAGGATTTCTGAAGGCAGAATTAGTAGAATCTTTGCGAAACAAAATACTCTTTTTCTTACCAAACTGATAATCCCAATCTTTTATATACATCCAAAACTGAACTCCATTATCTGCTCCATCACTAACCGCCATATTTGCTGAAGGAATTGTAGTTAGTATTTTTCCATCTAGAGGAAGTGGAGCTTGATCGGCAACAGAAGGTCCTGATATATTGACACCAGGTTTTCCATTAGCTGCTGCAACTGCATTGTAGATCAAGACAGCTGAGAAGATAACCAATCCAAGTCCTATGATAACAACTAGAATTTTAAACCCTATACCCATTGAGTTAAAACCGGAACCTGCTGAATTCACAGATGAAGTCAATGAAGGTGTGGGTGTTGTTGAACCCAAAAGAGAGGGACCTGGTGTTGGACCATACAATGAAGACGTAGGTTTGGAAGAGAACAATCCCATTTATGTATCACTTACAAAGGAAGTTGTCATAAGACACAATGGAAAAACGAATAGGTCCGCCTCTAAAAACACAGACAGTAATGTATTGTAACAACTGCGGAGCCAAAGGCCATTTATTTAGATCATGTAACGATCCAGTGCTATCGTGTGGAATTATTTTAGTGGATAGTCCATCACTTCCAATAAAACCTCCAGACACACGACTCATGATGATACGAAGAAAAGACAGTATGAGCTTTGCGGAGTTTATGAGAGGAAAGTATGATGTAGACGATAAAGAGTATATTGGAAAACTGATTGGAAATATGACAATCGCAGAACAAGCTACAATTGCAAACCTACCTTTTGATATGACTTGGCGTATTGCATGGGGAGACGACAATAGTGGAAATGATTATATACAATCACAGATCAAATACAATGAGCTAAATTTAAAAGAGCTCGTTTCTGAGTATCCATCTACTTATAGTGAACCTGAATGGGGATTTCCAAAAGGACGTAGAATACGAGGTGAATCGGATGTAGACTGTGCTATCCGAGAGTTTTGGGAAGAGACTAATATTTCCCGAGATGCCTATGTTGTTCTAAAAAACATTCGATTAGAAGAGACTTTTGAAGGATTGAATGGAATTACATATCGTCATATCTATTTTGTAGGATTGTTAAAACAACCTGAAATGGTAAATCTCACACAGAGATTCACTCCAATGCAACGTCGAGAGATCTCAGCAATTGCATGGAAGAGTTTTGAAGAATGTGATAAACTTGTGAGACCTCATCACGTTCAGAGGAAACGCATGATTGAAGAATTACGATCTGTCATCGATACCTTTGAAACTATCTAAACATCCACCGAATAAATACATAATGCTTACCATTATTACGCCTTGTTGTCGTCCAAACAATCTTCCTCAACTTTTTAATTCAATTAACTTCACACATGTGAACCGATGGTTGATTGTTCATGATACCACTCATACCAATGGTGTTTTCAAGGAAGCCTTCAATCACCCAAAGATTATCGAGTTTGGAGTTTCAGGAGGTATCTCTGGAAATCCTCAAAGGAATGCTGCATTAGATCAGGTCAAGTCAGGCCTTATCTATTTTTTAGATGATGATAACATTGTTCATCCTAATTTTTGGGAAATAGTTCCACGCTTGAACATTGGTTATTTCTATACGTTTGACCAACAACGATGGGATGAGTTTGTAGGAACTCCAGGCGGTATTTTTAAAGGTGACACTCCGCGATTACAAAGAATTGATACGGCTCAGTACATTGTTCCATTCTATATGTGTGGAACTTGGAAAGAAGATGATTACAAAGCAGATGGTCTCTTTATTGAGGATATTTATACCAAGAACAAAGTCAGTCATATCTACATTCCAGAAGTAGCTTCGTATTACAACTACCTGCGACGCCCTATGACGTAAACCTAAATCCAGCTAAATAGACCGTCATACAATATGCAACTACACTAATTACAAAGACCCACCACCACACTGGAAATACAGTGGCCTCACGATCGGTTGCCCCAAACGGGCGAATCCTTCCTTCACGCCCAAAGGCGATGGACGGTTTTAGATAGAGGAACGTAGCCATTAAGAACAGATAAATAGTTATCATCCACATACGATGGTTTCGTCGGGTTAAATCCATTGTATCAAGCAGCGTAAAAAGTTTAGCGGTTGCGTCGTGAACTCTTGCGTCTTCTTCGTGTCTTACGTCCTGTACCTTTAGGTGGTTGAACACCTGCAAATTCGCGAATAAGATCCGCTGGACCTGTTCCTGGTTTAGAAGACTTACCTGTCTTTGCTTCATAAACATCATCAATCGCTAGACGTGTTGCCTTTTTTCCAATTGCTTTTGAAATTGCCTCAGTTGATCGAGGTATAATTTCAACATAGGGTTTTAATATGGCTTTAAATTCGTCTTCACTATTAATCCACCATCTACCACCCAACATATCACCTAATCGTTGTGAAGGTTTAACGACTATCGCACCCTTATCATCTATGCGAAATACAATGTAATGATCACGATCATGAAATAATACAACAATACGTGTTTGTGCATTATCTCCAAAGTCTAAATTATATATTGAATAGCCCTCATCATTATCTCCAATAAATTCACCTAATGCTTCTGTTGCTCCAGATTTGAACCTATATGGCATTATTAATATACTACTTTTTTTCAACGCGCATCAATATAATGATGGCTTCACAGGCATTCGTCCTTCCTAATCGAAAGGCCTTTTCAGACGCGATCACACGAATGTTCATTAAATCAGACTACAGATCTAAGGATAAAGACCCCTTGGACGAAGAAGATAAGAATATTGACCTTTGCTTACAACGCACTGGAACTGGACGAGAGTTGTTCCCCTATCAAAAGATCATTCGTGATTACTTGAAAATTGAAACTCCATATAGAGGAGTTTTGGTCTATCATGGCTTAGGATCTGGTAAAACGTGCTCTTCTATTGCAGTTGCCGAGTCATTGTTAACCACTAGCAAAGTGTATGTCATGTTGCCTGCATCATTAGAACCCAACTTTCGTGAGGAACTACAGAAATGCGGTGATCCGATCTATGCCGTTGAAAATCACTGGACTACACGAACTTTGAATGATGAAGTCCGTGCAGAAGGAAAGCGACTAGGTATTTCAGATAAGTTTATGGACAAACACAATCAAATTTACATTACGACTCCAAGTCAAACTCCAAACTTCGAGAGCTTTTCAGTTCAAGATAAGAAAGCGATTCGTGAGCAAATTAAGGATGTTCTTGAACAACGTTTCAACTTTATTCGATACAATGGTCTTTCAACCTCCAACATTGATGAATACATTAAAGATGGAATGTATGATGATTCAGTTGTGATTGTGGATGAAGCCCATAACTTGATTTCACGCGTGATTAACGAATCTGAAATTACTGGAAAGCTGTATGATAAACTCTACAATGCAAAACGATGTAAGATTGTATTATTATCTGGAACACCAATTATCAACTCACCTAACGAAATCTCGTACATGATGAATCTTCTTCGTGGACCGATTGAACGAATCACTTTGCCTTTCAAGACCATTCCAACGTGGGATGAAGAACGTATTACTAAAGCGTTTCGTGCGATTCCTGAAGTGGATACAATTGAGTTTAATGCATTGAAAAAGTATGTCATGATTACTCGTAATCCTCCTCAGTTTCGTTCAACCTATAATGGTGATGGAGACCGAGTGGCTGTTCAGTACATGAAGGATTTACCGTTTATTGCTCAGCCTTCCGATTGGGTTGCATCCATCAAGTCAAAGATAGAGACCGATGTAGGTGGGGGTGAAATTGCAGTAGAACGTGTTACGACTGAACAACTTCAATGTCTTCCTACAGACTACGAAGAGTTTGCAGGGTTGTTTCTAGATGGATTGAATATTAAAAATCCAATGTTATTTCGTCGTCGTATTCAAGGTTTAGTTTCGTATTTCAAAGGTGCCGATGAACGCTTGCTTCCTAGAAGAATTGACTTGGATAAAACACTTGAGAAAGTTCCTATGTCCGATGAACAGTTCATACGGTATCTAGAAGTGCGTTGGATTGAAATGAAGATTGATTCAAAACGAGGACGTAGTAAATTGGATGAAGATTTAAGTACTTTTCGTGTTCCTACTCGCCTTGTCTGTGATTATGCACTTCCACCTGAGTTATCTATCAAAGAACCTTCTGGCGAAGTTCTTTCAGAGAAAAAGAAACCTGAAAAAGAAGATGCAGATGTAGTTATCAAGAAACTTAAGGCATCTCCACAACGCTATCTGTCTGAGAAAGCTTTAGAAACTTTCAGTCCTAAGATGCTACGAATTTTAACAAATATTAAAGCTTCACTGGGAAGCAATCAGTTTGTCTATTCTCAATATCGTTCATTGGAAGGTTTGGGTATTTTGTCTGCTGTTTTGGATACAGCTGGATGGCAGCCTTATAAACTCGTTCGACAGGCAAATCAGTGGGTAGAAGATCCAGAAATGTTGGATGACAGACCTGCATATACATTTTACACTGGTGAAGAGAAGGCTGAAGAGCGTGATTTAACTCGTCAGATTTTCAATGGAGTGTACTCTAAGAACTTTCCTGCTTCGCTCAAAGAAAGTGTTGAAAAGAGACCTAAGAAGATTCTTCAGTTGTTAATGGCTTCAGCGTCAGGTGCAGAAGGTATTACGTTGAACAATGTGAGACATGTTCACATTATGGAGCCACATTGGACTCCAGCGCGCCATGATCAAGTTATTGGTCGCGCAATTCGTATTTGTTCTCACGCTACCTTGCCGTTGGAGGAGAGAACAGTCAAAGTTAGTTTCTATCTCTCTGTGTTTACGGAGAATCAGATGAAATCCGCTGAATATCCTAACATTGTTGCAATTCGTCGTAATGATATGGTCATTAAGCGATATGAAGGAGATCCAGTTGAAACGTTCATGTCTACAGATGAATACCTTTACGAAACGGCTTTCGAAAAGGAACGCATTGGTCAGCGCATGGCGTTATTGTTGAAAGAATCTGCAATTGATTGTGAAATTCATCGAAAGCTTCATGCTCGTGAACGTCCAGTAGTTTCCTGTATGCGATTTGATTCAACTACAACAGGAGAAGACTTAGCATTCAGGCCTAATATCAAAAATGAAGATACAGATGCAACTGTTTTACGTAATACCTCCAAGAAACATCGTCGTTTACAAAAAGTATTAATCAAAGGAATTTCGTTAATCATTGATCCTGATTCAAAGGAAGTCTTTGATGGACCTGCGTGGGATGATAATGAAAGGTTATTGCGAATGGGTGAATTAGTAACTCCTAATTCGATACGATTTCTGACTTAACATCCTCCAACCACGAAGAACACACTTCTTTCCAAGTTTTGAACTTGTAGTTTGAAGCTGCTTTCTTGAGAGATGGAAGAGTTTCAATCATTTTTGTCATTGTATCTGCTATATCAATGTAACTAAACGTAGGAGCCCATGATCCAAGAGGCATTGTTCCTGAAAAGTAAATTCGATCATTTGGTTTGACAAATCCACAAACCGTCTCGTCCATAAATGATCGATAGGTTCCAATGTCAGTGACAAGCTGAGGAGCTCCAGTATACAGATGTTCAATTTGACAGAGTCCGAATCCTTCACCATCTGAAGTATTCACACCTATGTCTGCTGCATTATAAATTTCATTGATTGCTGAATCTGGAAGAGCTTTTGCGGATGTATCTACTAACATCAATCGTTTCGCAAAATCATTAGGATCTACTCCCCGACGTTGAAGTTCCATTGTAAAAATACGATGAATATCATGATAAGCACCTTGCTGTGCATTGAGACCTGTTACAACCATGTAATAGTATGGTTTTGATGGATCTCGTGTAATCAACTCAGCAAATCCCATTAATGCAAGATCATGTCTCTTTCGATGACTATTTCGATTTACATTAATCATTAGAATTGCATTGGATGGAAGACCCATTGAAGAACGAACAGAAGATCGAGCTCCTTCTGGAGTCTTAGAAAATAAACTTGTATCTACTGCGTTCTCAAGAACTCGAACGTCTGAAAATGGAGCGTATTTTGAATAGATCTCTGCCCAATAGGGTGTAAAACAATAAATACGATGTGCATTTTTATTCATACTTTCGATGAGAGGTTTTGCAATTCCTTCATAGACTTGATCCACATATAACCATAGCTTATAGGTTGACTTCTCTTTGTCGAACTTCATTGACTCAATGAATTTATGAATGATGAGAGGATCATTGTAAATCATCACTACATCTGGATTCACCATCTCAAGATACTCGTGAATCTTATTGAATCCAAACCCTTCTTCTTTAGGATCTTCATTTGCAGCCGCGTCATAGGAGATTACACCTTTAGGAACTGTTCGAATGCTTGACTGAGATGGATGTCTCTGAAATCCAAAATGATAGGTTTTAACTTGAGGAGCAAGTGTTGCAAGTTGCCCAAGAAGGTTATAGACAACCTTGGAATATCCTGTTGTCTGATCTACGTGTGTGCTAATAAGAACAAACCTCATTATACTGATAGTCTTTTCTCTCCGTAAATCACAAATGCAAGTTAACTCAGCTCAAGACTACCTGACAAATCAGAAGCGCAAGATTATTGCTAGATCATTAGCAGTAGCTCCACCACCTCAAAAGAGACGTAGTAACACTCAATACATTGGTGTTCTAGCAAATAAGTCTCAACAATACACGCGCTTTGTTGGGGGTATAGGTATCAATACAGTGGGTCCAGCGGTATTAGGAAAGACGTATTCTTCAGATTGCTGTGTTCCTGCAAACTCTGCGACTACGACCTATTTAGTCTAATCTCATACTAAGACAATATGCCGGGAGGTCTACTTCAACTTGTCGCAATTGGAGCCCAGAACGAACTGATTAATGGAAATCCGTCTATGACACATTTTCGGGCAGTCTATCGGCGACACACTAACTTTGCTATGGAAGCAATCCGAATGACGTTTAATAGCTCTAACTTGGAGTTTGCACAAACAACTAAACGAACAATTTCGTGTCGGATTGATCGCTATGCACAGATGTTACACGATACCTATTTAGTTTTAACTTTACCTGATATTTGGTCACCTCTTTATTCTTTAGGTGTAAATGCTCCTCCCAGCGGTTATGATCCTCGTTCAACTGCAATTGGATATGAGTTCAAGTGGATTGAAAATATTGGATATAATATGATTGATCATGTGGAGATTACTGCAAATGGTCAGGTTCTTCAACGTCTTACAGGTGAATGGCTTAAGTTCTATTCTTATATGACGCATGATCCAAATAAAAGAAAGATTGTGGATGAAATGATAGGTAATGTTACTGAAATAAATGATCCTGCAAACGCTTATGATCGTATCAATCAATATCCTCATGCAATTACACCCTTGAATTTTCCAGGAGGTATTCCGAATACAAAGACACCTGAACCATCAATTCGTTCACGTCAATTAGTTGTTCCACTTCACTTTTGGTTTTGTGAGAATCCGGGTATGGCTCTTCCGTTAGTATCCATGCAGAACTCAGATATTGCAATCAATGTAACACTTCGTCCATTGAACGAATTATATACGGTTATAGATGTTAATCCATTAAGTGCAACCTATGGTAACCGTATTCGTCCTGTAATGACAAATTATAATTCATTAAATCCAACTGCAAATTATGATTCAATTGGACGGTTTCTTAGTCCACCCACTGTTACAGGTGCTCCTAGTAACTCAACATTAACTACCTTTTTCCCAGATCCGTATTTAGAGGGAAACTTTATCTACTTGACTGAGATGGAAATGGCTCAACTGGCAACTGCAGATCAGACATTTCTAGTGAAGACTGTAACCTTTGTAAATAATCCAGGTCAGTATGGTGGAAATTCGGATATTGAAATTCCATTCTTTAATTTGGTAACACGTGTTGTTTGGTCTACTCAACGATCTGATAAAATTATTACAAATGATTGGGATAATTATACAAACTGGGATAATCCTCATAGGGCTCCATTTACAACTACAGGAACCACTAATAATCCCTATTCTTCCGATATATATTCTACACAAACTCAGACCTATTTATATTCAAGTGGCCAGCTACAAATCACTTCAGTATATCCTCGTGATGCTGTAACTCAAGGTCAGATTCTATTGGATGGTAAAGAACGATTTTCATTAAAGCCTACATCTTACTTCTCCCTTCTACAAATGTACAAACATACTACTGGAAATGCACCTGAGATTCCAGGAGTCTACATGTATTCATTTGCACTAAACAATGACTTATATCAGCCTAGTGGAGCGATAAATGGTAGTATGTTTAATAAAGTTGTTCTACGTCTTACATTGCAACAACCTCTTCCAACAGCTGCAGGTATCGCTACACAAGAAACCATTTGTGTATTAAAATCTACAGTGTTTTCACCCAATCCAGTTATAGTTACGGCTGCTCAGCTCGCATTAACAAATCCAGATGGAAGTTTATTGTATCCTCCTGATACGATTGTGAGTGTTGTTCGTAATACAAATGGAGATAATGTCATTTTTGCTTACACTTATAATTTAGGTGTCTATGTAGAAGCCATCAATTTCTTGAGAATCGTTAGTGGTCTTGCGAATTTCGTGTTTGCTAACTAACAATGGGTATTGTAATTCAACAAGCTACGTGGGGTGATGAAAGTTATGTGACTGATATTACTCCTACACTACAAGAGAAAGCTAAGCAAGGATATCTAGATTTGGTTGCAGATAATAAACTTGTACCTGCTCTTGATTTACTATCAGGCAATAAAGATGTTGTATTGTCAGATGACGAGAAGACTGAAATCAATAAAAAGGCAATTGAAATTTGTGGTTCTGCTTCAGATGAGAAATGTATCAATTTCAATAAAAATCAATTGGAGTCCAGTTTACTTCAACAAAAAGTAGCTGAAAAACAGTCTTCTGCTAACATTATTACAGGACGTCGATTAACGATGAAATATAAAGATGAAGAAACTGGACGAAGCTTTACAGTTGCAGTTCCAGATGGTCAAAAGGTTGTAGCAGGTAAGAAACCTGAATATCAAATGCCAGATATTTCTAATTTTACGCCTTCAAGTACTATTCTTGGAGCACTTGGGTATGTTGGTCAGTTTATGTTAACAATGCTTTGGGTGTTCAGTATTGCAGTCACCTATCATTTGTTAATTCTTACAGGACATACGATTACTGCTTATGTTTTGACTGCAATTTCAATTGTGGTTCCCTATTCAGGTCTCTTGTTGACTCCAATCGCATTAGCTTATTTCAAGTATAATGATTCAAAGTCAGCTGTAAAAGTTGTCCCTTAAGAGTAATGTTTCATCTCACGTGGATCTCAGCGGGAGTCATCGTAGGTATGTTAATCGCATGCATTATCATTCCTCCTACTCGAAAAGAGGTCGCAGTTCCTACACCACACGATCATGATATCTTTCATACGGATACTGGATGTGTTCGCACAAACGCCATTGAAGTCCCTTGCGGGGTCGAAGCAGATTCATTGAATCTACTCGCAAGTCTCACCAAGAAGTAATGATTAACATCACGCAAGCAATTGAACGCGCAGGTCCTTTCTTTTCATTTGTCATCGGTCTTGGTATTTCTGTATTGATCTTTCACCGTAACTATGCAACCTATCGAATTTTAGGTGTTCCTTTAGAAGAGATTGATTCAAAAACCGTTAAGGTAGATGGAAAGTGCTACAAATACCGCGTGGAAGATGCGACGTGTGAAATCCCGTCTTCTTCATAAACAATGGACGACCAAACTTCACTTGACGCCCTCCTCCCTTCGCCTCAGATGCCTCAGTCAATGCCTCCTATGGCAGGTGTATCTGGTTCCGATCACATTCAGAGAACCCATATGACCCCGTCTTTTAAGCCAAGTCTTCCAATGATGCGATTGATGTGGGCTAACTTGACATTGTATGTTTCCTTCTTTTTGGCTACTGTAGCTTTGTCTATGTCAGCTCCTCGTGATTTGTTGCTTCGATACATTCCCAACGCATATACCTCTGGAGGCGTTGTCTCTTGGCAAGGAGCAGGTGCGTTAGGAGTTGCTGCTGTAGTTGTATCACATTTGCTCAACGTCTTTCTACTTAGTTTTCTGGGATAAAATGGAAGACATTTAAGTACAACAGATTAACTTATACAAAATGACTCCTATTCTCTCTCAACAAGATGTTAAAGATTTAATACAAATACGAGACCAACAAGACAAAAAAGAGTTTTCAATCTATTTGTCCTCTCTTTTAGTGAATGCTGTTCGTAAAATAAATCTTAAACAATTATTCGTCGACTGCTTAGAAGCGGGTATTGACCCTCAAGTTCAACTTTGTGATTTGGAACGTAAAACAAAGTTTAATTCAATCACGTTTAATGTTGAAGATATTATGAACGAATATTCACTTCTTGAACAACTTGAACGAGAATGTGGTACATACGTTCAAGCATACTATTATGAGTGTTCAAAAACTATAATTAGAATTGCTTTAAAGTTTGCTCCTCCTCCAACTGAAACAAAACCATCTGTTGATCCACCTTTTACCGATCCAATCTGGGACAGACGTCTAGAAAAGGAGACGAGTTGGTGAACATTTTTTTGACTACAAACTATAATGGTTGGGATTAGGAACGCAAATCCGATCGCAGTCGATCTTCAAAACATCTACGTATCTAATTTTGATTCTTATCGTGCTGAGGATGTTCCAGAGTTTAATCACGCTATCTTGAAGCTTGGTACAGATTCAACTCCCCGTTTACTTGCAGGTCAAACAGATCGTGGGTTTCAAGATGGGCCTGGAAATCAGGCTATATTTAATAAACCTATAGATGTTGTATCCTATCGTGGAACCCTGTATGTACTTGACCGAGGAAATAATGCGATTCGTAAAGTGG
>Ga0114980_10001149_pt1 | contig 19037 bp, 18 predicted proteins | sample S_140806_EF_Meta_FD_87018 | JGI IMG/M metagenome (GOLD analysis project Ga0114980, IMG submission 87018) | Freshwater microbial communities from Lake Simoncouche, Canada to study carbon cycling - S_140806_EF_MetaG | ecosystem: Environmental > Aquatic > Freshwater > Lake | place: Lake...
CATGAAGACCAGCTTTACCTCATCACGACGAACTGCGGTGCCCGTGTCGAGCGCATCAGCGAGGGTAAGGTGAAATCGCTCTTTGATGAGCTGGAGAAAGACTTTGGCATCCGCCACGATGATCCCTTTGATCGAAACATCACCTACCGGGCCAGCGACGGGAGATTCTGCATCATTGATTTCGAACTCGCCACCATCCTCGACCTGCCTGCGAAACCCGCTTCATGAGCGAACCCAACCTGCCCCAACCACCCAACCACCTTCGATGGTCAGGCATGACCCATCCAGGGAAGGTCCGTGCCAACAACGAGGACACTTTCTTGTGCCTGAACTTTGACTCTCGCGAGCTGCGTTACCTCGGCAAGATCGGCGAGGCCTCGCTCGACACGGGCGACTTTGTCTTCGCGGTGAGCGATGGCATGGGCGGAGCAAAGTCCGGCGAGTTTGCCAGCAAGATCGCGGCGGAAAAGATTACGCGGCTGCTGCCGCAGAGCTTCAAGCAGACCGCGAATCAAATGGAGGCTGGTCGTGGCGATGTGCTCATCGAATTGATCCACCGCATTCACGAGGAGTTGCTGAAACTCGGCCGCTACTACGAGGAGTGCCGTGGCATGGGAGCCACGCTCAGTCTGGGCTGGTTCACACCGGGCTGGATGCACTTTGCCCACATCGGTGACAGCCGCATTTACTGGCTGCCCAAAGGAGGCAAGCTGCGCCAGCTCACCGAGGATCACTCCCACGTCGGCTGGCTGCGTCGTCAGGGGCAGATCAATGAGCGAGAGGCTCGCATGCATCCTCGCAAAAGCATCCTCAGCCAGGTGCTCGGCGCGAATCAGCAGTTCCTGGAGCCGCAGACCGGCTCCGTCGGCTGCGAGAGTGGCGACCGTTTCTTGTTTTGCACCGATGGCGTTATCGACGGCATCTGGGATCATGCGTTGGAAGACATGCTGATCGCGGGTGGCGATGCGAAAGCCTTCGTGGAGCACGCCGTGGCCGAATCCGGCCGCGACAACTCGAGTGCGGTGGTGGTGGAGGTGACTTAATTGGCCGCGTTCATGCTTTTTGACGCCCACAATCATCTCCAGGACGAGCGGCTTGATCCGTGGCGGGAAGAAATCGCGGCGGCGGTGCCATCCTCGGGCATTGGGGAGATGATCGTGAATGGCTCGTGCGAGGAGGATTGGCCGCAGGTGGCGGAGCTGGCGCAAAAGCATACCTGGGTGCGGCCGGCGTTTGGTTTGCATCCGTGGTATGTGAAGGAACGAGGCTCGCCGTGGCTCGAAAAGCTTCGCGAGCATCTCGTGGCGCATCCGAGGGCGGTGGTGGGAGAAACGGGGCTGGATCGCTGGATCGAAAATCCCGACGTGGAGGCGCAAGTGGCTTGTTTTCGTGCCCAGGTGGCTCTCGCGGTCGAATTGGACCGACCGATCACGATTCATTGTTTGCGGGCGTTTGGACTGCTGGAGGAGGTTTTGAGGTCGAGGAAGCTGCCGAGGCGAGGTTTTCTGCTGCACTCGTATGGCGGCCCGGCGGAGATGGTGCCGGGGTTTGTGAGGTTGGGCGGCTACTTTTCGGTGAGTCCTTACTTTGCCCATCCGCGCAAGGCCGCTCAGCTCGCCACCTTTGCCAAAATCCCGCTGGAGCGCCTGCTGGCGGAAACGGATGCGCCGGACATGTGGCCGCCACTGGAGTTGAATCCGCATCCGCTGCCATCGGCGGACGTGAACCACCCTTTGAATCTCAGCGTGAGCTACGATCTCATCGCGGCGCAGCACGGGATCAGCCGCGAAGAGGCGGAAAAGGTGGTGGCAGGGAACTACCAGCGGCTTTTTGACGATTTGGGTGCTTGAACCGGCCCGCTCCATGCTTCAAGCGCATGGCAGCACCTCCAACTCCACCCCATGCGCAAAACCAAAATCCTTTGTACCCTCGGTCCCGCCACTGAAAGCCCTGAAGTCATCGCGGAATTGATCGCCAAGGGAGCCGATGTGATGCGCCTGAACATGAGCCACGCCTCGCACGACTGGGTGCGCATGGTTTACGCCCGAGTGCGGGAGGCCGCGGCGGCCACCAAGCGTGAAATCGCGGTGCTGATGGATCTCACCGGCCCCAGCATTCGCACCGGAGATGTGGAGCAGCCCTGGCAGCTCCAGGTGGGAGATGTGGTGGAGTTTCGCTGCCGTCCCGAGGCTACGCCGAGCACGCAGTATTCCGTGACGGTGAACTACCCGGATCTCGGCAAGGATTTGAAGGCCGGGGACGTCATCATGGTCGATGGCGGCATGATCCAGATCAAAGCCACGGAGGTGACGCAGAAGCATGTGACCGGAACGGTGCTGACGAAAGGGGAGATGAAATCCCGCCGCCATATCAATCTGCCCGGTATCCCCGTGCGCCTGCCGCCACTCACGCAGAAGGACTACTCGGACCTCGATCTCGGCGTGGAGCTGGGGGTGGACTACTTCGCGCTGAGCTTTGCCCGCGAGCCGGGGCACATTCAGCACCTTCAGTTGCTCATCGAGCAGAAGCGCAGCAAGGCCCGCGTCATCGCCAAGATCGAAAACAAGCAGGCGCTCGACAACATCGACGCGCTGGTGGAATCCAGCGGCGGCATCATGATCGCCCGTGGTGATCTGGGCAGCGAAATGCCCATCGAGGACCTGCCTTTGATCCAGCGCCAGATCGTGGAGCGCTGCTCTTATCATGGCCGGAAGGTCATCGTGGCCACGCAGATGCTCGAAAGCATGATCGAGAACCCGGTGCCCACCCGCGCCGAGGTGACGGATATTTTCAATGCGGTCATTGAGCAGGTGGACTGCGTGATGCTCAGCGGGGAGACAAGCGTGGGCCGCTATGCCACGAAGTGCGTGGAGGTGCTCCACACGGTGATCAGCCGCATCGAGAAAAAGTATCCCTCCGGGCGTTTCGCCAGTGATGCCCCGCTCAAGACGAACAAGCACAAGACTGTGAAGGCCGCCATCGCCCTCGCCAACAGCATTGAGGGCTCGAAGCTGCTCGTTTTCACCCTGCGCGGCATCATGGCGCATCTGCTGGCGCATCAGCGGCCGGAGTTTGCGCCGATTTTTGCCTTCACGCCGAATTTGCACGTCTCCCGCACGCTAGTGACCGCCCGTGGCGTGCATCCCTTTGTGCTCTCCTTTGAAGAGGGAAACCCCGAAAAGAGCATCCGCGAGGCTCTGGATATCCTCCGGCGGGACAATTTCATCAAGCCAGGCGATCCCCTCGTGATCCTCAGCGATGCCCTTTACGATGGCGTGAATGTGGATGCCATCCTGCTGAGGGAAGCATGATGAAGGCTTGCAACAGCCGCCTGCTCATGGCGTAATTTGACCATGCGTTTTCGTTTTGTTCCATTGCTCACGCTCTTGCTGCTGGCCGCCCTTGGCCGGGCGGAGACGCGTTTCTTTGTGAGCACGGCGGGCACGCTGTTGGAGGCGGAGCTGGCCGCTGTGAACGGTCCCGTCGTGGTGCTGCGCAAAAAAGATGATGCCAGCACGATCCAAGTGCCTCGGGCGACTCTTTGCAAAGAGGATCAAAACTACATCGACTTCTGGGCCGCCGCCCACCCTGAGATGGCCGCTCAGGCTCCGGCGGCCCCCGCACCAGCTGCGCCTGTCACCGGTGGGCCGAAGTTTTCCCTTACCAGCAGCATCCGCAGCGCCAAAAGCAGCCGCGGTGGTGCAGACGGCGGCTATCGCACCATCGATATCGCTTACAACATCACCCTCCAGAGCCGCGAGGTGAAGCGTGACCTCACCGGGGCGAAGGCCGTCATGATCACCCTCGGCAAAGAGGCCGCCTCCGGGAGTGACGACCGCCTTTACGTCATGCAAAAACTGGAGTGGGAGGTGAATCTGCGGGCGCAGGGCAAATTCGAGCAGACCACGCCGGAGGTGCGCCTCTCCTACTTTCAAGGCACGAACTATCGCGATGGCGCTCGTGAATACGGCTACATTTTCATCGTGATGAATGCTGCAGGCGTCATCCAGCATGTGGATTGCACGCCGGATGGCAATGAGAAGCACGCTCAGGCTGCCCTGGCCTTCACGGCACCCTCCGTCATCGACCGCGACTTTAAGACCTTGGCCAACGCTAATTTTCACAGCGGCATCGTCTTGGATCGCTGATCCGTGATTGCCAGCCGGGCTGCTCCCGCGCTATCATCCCGCCATGCATCATCCGTTTCACATCGATCTGCGAAACCTCTCTGCGGAAGGCAAGGACATCTCCGGCTGCGAGCAGCCCTCGTTTTTCGACCTTTCGCCCGAAGACACCGTCCAGCCCCTCTCGCCCCTTACCTATCAGCTCCATCTGGAGAAGGACGCGGAGGATATTATCATCACCGGCCGCCTGGAGGCCCTCTTCCGGCTGGAGTGCGGCTGCTGCCTGGAGCCCTTCGAGTTCCGTCTGGTGATGGAAAACTACCTCGCCGAGATTCCTGTTGAGACGAATGGAATGATCAACTTGACGGATACCATCCGGGAAGATACTCTCGTCGCCCTTCCGAGCTACCCCCGCTGCGAGGACGGAAACGTCCGTCCCCGCCAGTGCCCCGCCGAAGGAAAGTTTGAACCCGCGCCTGAAACAGTCGCGGTGGAGAATGAAAACGCGGCCCGCGCCGCTTGGGATGCTCTGAACCAACTCAATTAAACCTCCGAATCCTCCCCCATGGCCAATCCGAAGCGCAGACAATCCAAGAGCCGCCAACGCAAGCGTCAAGGCGCTAGCCGCTGGACAGCGCCGACCCTCAAATCTTGCCCTGAGTGCGGCAGCACCGTCCCCGGACACGTCGCCTGTCCGTCCTGCGGTTATTACCGTGGCCGTCAGGTCATCAGCAAGGTCGCTGGCGAGGCATAATTCCGAGTCGGATCGGCCTCCCGATCTCCCTCTTTTCCAAAACCCCGTCCGCGAACCTCGCGGCGGGGTTTTGGTTTGCTTGGGTGCTTTGAAACATCAACAGCCGAGCGCAGCGAGACAGACTGCCGCAGGCAGCCCGAAGGGAAGCGAAGCGTATCAATCAGCCAGCGTCATTCAGAAATTTGCGGTTCGAGGGTTCGCCAGAGTCGGAATATCGATTGATGAACTCCGATTGCTGATTGTTGAAGTTTAAAGGCCCCGCCTTGACCCTCCCGCCAGCATCGCCATAAAGGAAGCCCGCCCTTTCCCATGCCCCACGCCCTGCTGATTAAATTTCCCGGAACGAACTGCGACGCCGAAACCTCCCGCGCCCTTGAGGCTGCCGGGTTTACCACCGAGGTGCTCCCCGTGGCGCTGCTGGAGGCTGGCTCGCTCGACAAGGCCCAGATGGTCGTTTTCTCCGGCGGTTTCAGCTACGGGGATTACGTCATGTCCGGCCGCATCGCCCAGCTCATCACCAAATCGAAGCTGGGGGATCGGTTGAAGTCCTTCGTCGCCAGCGGCGGCTATGCCATGGGCATCTGCAACGGCTTCCAGATCCTCACCCAGCTCGAGCTTCTGCCCAAAGGCAGCCTCATCCACAACACCAGCGGCCGTTTCATGTGCCAGTGGGTGGGATTGAAGAAGACCAGTGCCAAGCCCAGCCCCTATCTCTCCAAGCTTCCCGAGCAGTTTGAGCTACCCATTGCCCATGCTGAAGGCCGCCTCGTTACCGAAGGCGATGACGCCGTGAAGTATGTGAAGTCCGGCCACGCCGCGCTGCTCTACTCGACCAACGTCAACGGCTCCACCCAGGGCATTGCCGGTCTTCAAGACGACACCGGCCGCGTCTTTGGGCTCATGCCGCATCCCGAGCGCTTCCTTTTCCGTGGCCAGCACTACGATCCCGATTGGAAGGGTGATGCCGACCACGGCTGGGGTTATTACATGTTCAAGTCCGTCGCCGAGGCGATGGCGTGAGAGTGGGCCGCTGAGGAATCATGGACGAACTTGGCGAGTCGTGGGGAAGTCTGACGACTTCCACGACGAGGTAGCTTCCAGTGAATTCGTAGCGGCAAACGTCAGTTTGCCCAAGGCGGCGCATCAAGCTGCTGCCCATTCCACACTCAGCACAAAGGCGTTCGGTTGTTCAAAGTCAAAACGCTTACCCACGCGGTGCTTCCACTGTGCGCACGACGGCATTGAGCATGTCATCCACGGTTTGACCGGTGATGGCGATCTCAGGGGAGAGCTGGACGCGGTGGCGGAGGACGGGCAGGACGGCGCGTTTCACATCGCCTGGGGTGATGTAGCCGCGTCCTTCGAGCAGGGCGTAGGATTTAGCGACGCGGACGAGGCTGATGGCTCCACGCGTGCCAGCCCCGAGGCTGATGGCGCTGTGCTGCCGCGTGGCGCGGACGATGTTCACGGCGTAATCGACCACCGGTTCTACCGCGTGCACGGCGGCGGCTTCGGCTTGGGCGTTCAAGATGTCCTCAGGCGTGCAGACGGTGGTCACGGCACCGGCGGAAAGGCCGCTGCCACCGGCTTTGGAGGCCACGGCTTTGACGATCCAGGCCTCATGCTGGCTCTCGGGATAGTCGATGAGCACCTTGAGCAGGAAACGGTCGAGCTGGGCCTCGGGCAGGGGATAGGTGCCTTCTTGTTCGATGGGGTTTTGCGTGGCGAAGGTCATGAAAGGCGGCTGCAAAGCGTGGCTTTCGCCGTCGATGGTCACTTGGGCCTCCTGCATCACCTCGAGCAGGGCGGATTGCGTCTTTGCCGGGGCGCGGTTGATTTCATCGGCGAGGAGGAGATTGGCGAAGACGGGTCCACGACGCACGCGGAAGGTCTGGCTGCTGAGATCAAAGAGCGTGTGGCCGGTGACATCGGAGGGCATCAAATCCGGCGTGAACTGGATGCGGCGGAAGTTTCCACCAAAGGTGTGGGCCAAAGCGAGCACGAGATGGGTTTTGCCGAGGCCTGGCTTGCCTTCGAGCAGCACATGACCTCCGGCCAGCAAGGCGGCGAGCACTTGATGCACGACTTCATCTTGTCCCACAAAGACCTGACCCACCGCCTGGCGGATGGCGTGCATCGTGGACGTGCTCGTGGGCACCACCGGCGGCGCGTAGCTGGCTGGTGGCGTGTAAGGCGGCGGAGGTGGGAAGGCGGGATCGTTCATGAGACTGCGGTGGAGTGTTGGAGAGCGTTGGGATTGAAAATATCGAATATCGAACAAGGAACTCCGAATGATGAAGTCATCTGAACTTCGGCCTTCGAGATTCCTTGTTCGATATTCGATATTCGTTTTTTCATAGTCTGAGTCGCATCGTTTGCAGATCCCTCATGAGAGGAATGAAATGGTGAGCCTGATGCGGGGCGGGCATGTGGAAGGCGTCCTGGACGCGTTGAAGCGGGATTTCACAGCATTCGGCGATGCTGGCGGCGAGGGTGTCGCTGAGCTGGCGGGTGTGGACTTCGAGGCCGCTGTGATGCTGGCGCAGCTTTTCCCACACGGCCTCGCGGGCGGCCTGCACGAGCACATCGGGACGGCGCATGCGCCAGAAGAACTGGCCGAGCGCGGCGATATGGCTGGCAAAGTGTCGCGTCTCGCCGAGTTCGACTTTTTCCAGCGGGCCGAAGCGGGGCATGTGTCGCCACAGCCAGAAGGCGATGCAGGCGGCGAGGGTGAGGATGGCCATCCAGCCGTGGTCCCAGAGCAGCGACCAAAAGCTCCCCGTGGCGGCTGCGACGAAATGCACCTGATGCACATCGTCCTCGCCGACGAGGGCGGAGAGCCAGCGGGCGTGATCGTGCTCGCCGAGCCAGCGATTGCGGAAGGGCCGCGCATGCGTGAGCACCGTGATGCGGCCACCGCCACGGATGAGATGCAGCGCAGCGGCGGTCTTGGTGGTCCCGACGACGAATTCATCGCGGGTGAGCTTGCGGTCGAGTTCCATCGAAAGGAAGCCAGCGAGCTTCACATGATACTCCTGGCCCCGCCAGCGCAGGTTAAACTCCGCCATCTGATCATCCACGACCTGCTCGATGAGATTGCCGACCTTTTTCATCGTCTCGCGGACATCCTTGCCATCGACCGAAAGCTTCTTGAGCTCTTCCTCAGCCTTGGAGGACCCTTGGGTATCCTTTTTGTCTTTGTCGTCCTTCTTGGTCTCTTCGACCTCAAAGCTCTTCCCAAACTTCTTGAGGGCTTGCTCGATGTTTTCGGGGTCCCACTTCTTCACCTTGATACCGAGATCGCGGAGCAGGGGATCGCCTTCCTCGACGAGAACCTCGTTGAGCACTCGCATGCCGAGTTCGAGGCCGGTGGCGTGGTCGTTGTAGCTGCGGGTGCCGCCGAGGCAGTAAACGAGATGCCCACCGCTATCCACCCAATCGAGGACCTGCTTCGTGCGCCCTTCGGAAAGCCCGCCTTCGGCCGAGAGGAACATGACGGCGTCATCATCGGGCATCTTCGAGAGATACAACTTCCGCTCCGCCTCATGACCCATCTCATCAAGCACTCGCTCCGCTGCGAGGAAGGGATTCACGCGAGCCTTGCCACGGTAGCCGGTGACCTTTTCGACCTCTTCCCAGTGGCCATCGCAGGCACTGAGGAGGAAAAGCAACGAGCACAGGACGAAGCGGCGAATGACTGCGGGCAGGAGTGCCCGCATCACTTGGATTGGCTCCAGGCTTCTCATGCCGCGCCTCCTTTCCCCGCGAAAGGCCAGCGGGCGCAAAGGTGCATCACTTCATCGCGAGTGACGGGAAGGGTGGCGTAGGCGGTTTGGATCCACGCCCCGGTGAGTTGATGGAAGAAGGCCGCTTCGGGCTGCTGCGCATGCCGGGCGACGTGCGAGAGGCAGTCCTCCTCGGTGTCGCTATCGCGGATGGGCACGCGGCGCTGGGTGACGAGCCAGGAAAGCGAGCCGCGATAGAGCAGGCTGAGTGCTTCACGGGCATTTCCCGCATCCCAGGCGGCCATCGCGGCGGCGAGGATGTCATCGGGCAGGCTTTCACGCGTGATCTGCATGCCCATGACGACCTTGGGCGCTTCAAACTGGACCTCGTCCTTTGCTCGGAAAGCGAAGACCTGGAGGTTCTTCACGAGGTAAACGATCAACGCGACCACGGCGGCAATGATGACACTCCAAAAGAGAATCTGGCCGATGGCGGCGATGGCGCTGAAATCCCCTTTGGGAGCTTCACCGAGGTCGATCTTGTCCGGCACGAACTCCCAGGTCTTCACCTTGTGAACCTCGAAGTCAGGGCTCTTCAGCACCTCCTCGGTCACCTTGCTCACATCCTCCGCCATGACCGTGCTGGTGAACAGGAAGCCAAAGGCCAGCAGCGCCATCACCGGCGTGGTGAGACGGGCGGCGAGCTTGCGGAAGGCCAGCTCCACATCCCAGCCCTCGATGCGGGTGCGGCAGTTCAGATAGAGGCCAAAGCCCGCGCCAACGTAAAAGGGCTCCACCACGGTCATGGCGAGCATGTAGCAGCTCACATACCACCAGACGAAAGGTGTGCGGTCGAGACCGACGGCATCGGGAGCTTCAAAAAGTGCACTCCAATCTGGCTCCCACGATTCCGGCAGGAAGCCGTAGGTGGTGAAGAGCAGGCCGATGAGCAGCACGATCTCCAGTTTCAGGAAGGCGTAGGTCACCATCATGCCGCTGCCGCCGCCATCCACGGCCAGCGTTTTGACACGCTTCCGCACGGCGGAGCCACGCAGGCCCTCCAGCATCTGCGCGGGCATGGCAAAGCTGCGGATGAAGGACAGGCGACGCCAGAGCAGCGCGGGCAAAAAGTTCGTGAACCACAGCTTCGGCCATTGCTTGAGCGTCTCGCCAAACTTCGGCTCCACGCCAAAGGCACGGCGGCTGAGGTGGTAGAGTGGCACGCGGTCGTAGAGCGGCTTCAGCCACCACATGATCAGCGAGGCCCAGGTGGGATCATTGGGCAGCAGCACGATGATCAGCGCCCACACGGGAAAGACGGTGGCGCACCACAGTGCCAGCACGCGGCCGAGATCACGCCGCACCATGGCACAGCCGAGGTCCACCGCCTCCCAGGGAAGCCGTGGACGCAGCGCGATGGTCACATCCTCAAGCCGCATGCGCCCTCCTTCGGCCTGAGAAGATCAAGAACGAGGCCACCAGCAGCCACTGCACGATGCCGAAGCTGTATTTGATGACCGGAGCGAACTGCTTCGGCGACCAAAAGCCTTCGATGACCGCCGCGAAGCAGGTCATCATCGCCGCGCCGAGCATCAGCGGCAGCGCCTGACGGCCCGCCAGCACCAGCGCATCCCGCCGCAGCATGCGTCCGGGCTTTAAAACGGTGAGTCCGAGCCGGAAACCGGCCACCGCCGAGATCACCATGCCGGTGAGCTCCAGCGCCGAGTGACCGCTCACCCACAGCAGCAGGCTTTCAGGATCACCCGCATAGCGGATGTAGCCCGCGAAAGCACCAAAGTGCAGCCCGTTGAACAACAGCACGAAGAGCGATCCCACCCCGCCCGCCAGACCTCCGGCGAAGGTCTTGAAGTCGATGCCCACATTGTTCCAGATGTAAAAGCAGAACATCCCGAAGTCCGAGCCGAACTTCCCGCGCAGCGTCTCCACCAGATCGGAGCCGTGGCCATACATCTCCTCGGCGCTGGCCATGCCATCGGCCCCCAGCAGCGCCATCGACCACTCCGGGTAGTGCGGCGTGATCAGGACGAGCACGATGAGCGGGATGTAAAAGATGGCGCTGCACCACCAGAAGAGCCGCCATTCCTTCCGCACGAGCTGCGGAAAGGTAACGAGCATCATGTGAATGAAGGCCTCCAGCCCGCCCGCCGTGCGCCGTTCCAGGATGCGGTAGCCACGGATGGCCATGTCGTTGAGCTTCTGCGTGAGACGCTGCGGGCTCATGCGGTGCTGCGCCACGCTGAGATCATGGCACACCTGCCGGAAAGTGGCCGGCAGCTCCACCACATCCGCCTTCGGCTTCGAGGACTCGGCGTCGTTCATGAGACGCTCCAGCTTCTGCCAGCGCGGCTCGATTTGTTTCTCGAATTGAGCAGGCGTCATGACTCAGCGAAAAGGTGGGGGTGGCGGTTTTGGGGCCTCCGGCTCTTGAATCCACATTGCCATGCCCACCAGACGGCGCAGGCCCTCCATGCCCACGGCTTCGGTGAGCGGCTGAAGGATGCTGGAGAGCTCCAGGCGACGCTCGTCGGACCAGTTTGGGGCGCGTTCGAGGAATTGTTGAAGGGCGGCCTGCTCCTCGCGGCTCAAGGGTCTGGGCGGGGCGCGGCGTTCGGCATGCACCGTCGTCTTGGGCAGCGTCACCGGCGGCGGATCGGTATAGACCATCACCGTGCCTGCCACGAGATCGCCGAGGCGCTGAAAGCGCTTCGTGAAGAGGCAGCTCAAAAAGCCCGTGAGGTAGAGGAAGGGCATGAAATCGATCACGCGGAGGAAATTGCGCAGGATGGCCTGGGAGATCGTCACCGGCCCGCCGGTGACGCTGACGACACGCAGCTTCATCCACTTTTGCCCTGGGGTGCAGCCCCGTGAGCTGGCCTCAAAGATCACATTGTAAAACCAGTTCATCACAAACATCACCAGCATCATGATCCCCTGCGTCATCTCCTGGCCGATCACCCGCGAGATCGTCAGGCCGAGGGCGATCTCGATCACCACCAGCGCCACGAGAAACACCAGCAGATCCAGCAGCCAGGCTGTGCTGCGCACGGCCGGGCCGGCCACACGGAGTTGGATCTCGACGCCGTCCGCGAGTTCCACAGGTTGAAGAGTGTCCAAACGTGCCGCCGCCATGTTTTTTCGGTGCGCCACTCAAGCGGGGGCGGAAAGTTTTGACAACACTTCATTTGTTCCGCTAGCCTCCCGACGAAATTTAACCCGTCACCCCTCATGGAACCCACCAATCCCTACGCCACGCCCTCCGCCAACCCCTACGGCTCCAATCCCCTCACCATGGAAGGCAGCGTCGCCGCCGAAACCATCGCCCCGCTGGCCGGGACGAAGGGCTGGGTGCAGTTCATGTCCATCCTGCTGTGGATCGGCGTCGGCTTCATGATTCTCGGCGGCATCGGGATGATGACCGCAGGCTCATTCATGGCCGATGTGATCGCCAAAACGCAGCCAAACAATCCGATGGCGAGCAAAGGATTCCTGCTCGGGGTGGGGGCGCTGTATCTGCTGATGGCGCTGTTTTATGTGTATCCCGCCCTCAAGCTCTGGTCCTACGGCAGCCGCATCGCCAAGCTCAAGAACAGCCTCAGCCTCGCCGATCTGAACGCCGCGCTGCACGAGCAGCGCCGTTTTTGGAAGTTCACCGGCATCGTGGTGATCGTCATGATGGTCATCTACCTGCTCTTCGTCGTCGGCATTGTCGCGGCCGGTGCCATGGCCGCCTCGAAAGGCATGTGAGCCGGTCGGACTCGTCCACCGCTCCCCCAAGGAGAGGCACTTGCCAAGTGCCCCAGGGCGGGATGGAAGAACTGAGAATGGAGGAACTGAAAAGGGCAAATGGCGCGAGCCTCCGAGCCATTCCTCCCTTCTGACCCATTCCTCCCTTTTCAGTTCTACCATGCTCGTCGGCTGCTGGATCGGCGAGCACCGCGATCAAGGAGAGGCACTTGCCAAGTGCCTCATGCCAGGACTTGGCAAGTCCCGCTCCTTGAGTGCGCCCGCTCACAGATCATCCAGCGGGCTGGTGATCTCTCCGCGCATCGCCTTGGCGAGCACCGTGTAAATCTCCGTCGTTCGCACATCCGAGTGCCCGAGAAGTTGCTGAACGGAACGGATGTCGATCCCCCGAAGCACGAGATGGGTGGCAAAGGAATGCCGTAGCACATGAGCCGTTACTCGCTTGCTGAGTCCTGCCAGCTTCGCCGCCCGCTCCAGCTCCCGCGTGATGGCGATCTCATGCAGATGATGCCGCCCGCGCCCGTAGGAGCGTTCGCCAGAACGCGGGCTGCCGTCACGCTCTAGATCCTCCCACACCTTGGCGGATGGTAAGAACCAAAACCACGGCCAGCTCTCCGCGGCTTTCGGATTCTTTACGTCATAGGCCTTCGGCATCGCCACGCCCGGCACCCCGTCTCGCCGGTCAGCATCGAAGACGGCCCGCACTTGTTTCAAATACTCTTCGATGGGGTGCAGCAGGCTTTTCGGCAATGTGATGACTCGGTCCTTGTCGCCCTTGCCACCCCGCACCTCAATCTTCCCGCCGCTCACATCCACATCTTTGATCCGCAGTGCCAAGACCTCGGCGACTCGCAACCCGCAACCGTACAGCAGCTTGACCGCCAGTCCCGCCGCACCCTTCACGCCTGCCAGCAGTGTCTTCACTTCTTCTTGCGTCAAAACCACTGGCAGATACTTCGACCGTTTTGCCCGCACTGCATCAAGCCCCTCCAGTTCCATTTTGAGCACCTCCCGGTATAAAAAAACCAGCGCGTTCAGGGCCTGATTTTGGGAAGAGGCTGTCAGGTTCTTGTTCACGGCCAGATTGGTCAAAAAGGCCGCCACCTCTTCCGTTCCCATCTCCGCCGGGTGCCGCATCCTTCCCGTCGCTTGCGCTTGGAAGAGTACATAGCGCTTGTACCACTGAATGTACGTCTCCTCTGTCCGGGGCGAGTATTGTTTGAGGCGGAGCACGCCACGCAGCTTGTCCTCCAGTTTGAGTTCCGGTTTGTTGCTCATAGAACAGCCCCACTATCCAGTATTTGAGTGATATTCTACTTTTTTGTGGCGCGAGTACGGCATAGGCGGCTAAAACGACACCATGAAGACAAAAACCCGTGATATTCCCGTCAAAGTGTCGGCTATAAAGCTGCTGACAAACCTCACGATCTGTGAATGATCTTCAATGTTCGGCAAAATTTCACTTTCCCTCCCTTTCCGTCCCCAAATAAAATATGAGAATCGCAAAACAAGATATCCAACCTCGGCTGAACGTTCCCGGCGCAATCGCCCGTCAAAAACTCAACTTCGGCGATGCGACCGGTTATGGCGCCATCGCTGGCGAATACTTTTCCCTGAAAGCAGGCACAGATATCGCCCCGCTCCTCAAGGGCCTCAAGACCGATAGCTGCCAGTCCCCTCATTGGGGATACATGATTGAAGGCCAAGTCACGGTGTCTTATTTGGATGGGACGGAGGAGAGCGTATCCGCTGGCGATCTCTTCTACTGGCCACCTGGGCACTCCGTGAGAGTCGGACGTGACGCGGAGATCATCTTGTTCAGTCCGCAGGCCGAACACTGCGCCGTAATCGATCATCTCAAGGCAAAGTTGAACGAGCTTATGAAGAATTCTGCCTGACATTAACGATTCAGCCGAACAAGGCGCTAGAGCCAACGAGCACGTCCGTCACGCCTCCTGCTGGCGCAGGAGTCGCGCCGGCCGTGCTCGTGGCTCATCTTTGACGTTCGGCCAAGAACTGAGACCGTCATGGGCCTAGAATACAAAATCACCTGCCCCCCACTGAGCGCCTCGCAGCTTGAACGGCTCCGTTTACAGCTTCCATCACCCTCGTCATCGAGTTCAGTCTGGGACATTTACGCCTTCGAGCCACTTCCTGATGGCATTTACTTTGTTGATCATCTCGTTGATGCCTCAACAGCTTCCCATGCTCTGAGAGTGCTTATAGACGCAGCCCTTGCTGGCACTGACTCCATTTCGATCGCCGAGGCATGAACACTGAGACCGCCAAACGCCAACAAGAAGCCGAACAAAACGGATGCAGGCAACGGCTCGAAGGCTATCTGTCGTGTCTGCAACGTCTTGCGCTCGCCGTCGCCTGATCCGAGACGTTCGCCTAACCACCTTTGCATTCGACCACCGTCGCCGAACCCTCAAGTGAGCTTTGTATCGGGCGTCGAAGAGTGTGGATGAGGTCTTGGGTGTCTTTGCCCGGCTTTATAAGGAACGGGTGTGGAACCTGTCTGGTCGCTGACGGATGAACCTTAATCCATAAATGAGGAACCACGAAATACACGGAATACACGGAAGGATCAGGCCAAGGTCTGATCATGGTCTCGCACCTTTTGGATGAGCCTGGTGAAGCGGACTCTTCCCTTCATTTTCCGTGTATTCGGTGTATTCCGTGGTCAGCCTTTCCCGTTCGCAGTTGAGTTCGAGTCAGAGGAAGAGTCCGGATGCAGCGTTGCGGCTGGGGGGACGAAGCTCTGACCTCTGACTGTAGCCTTGACTAAATGCCATTCCGCCTCAGACCGGCACCGTCATGGTAAACGTCGTGGCGAGGCCGGGCTGGCTGGTGGCGGTGATGGTGCCGTGGTGGGCTTCGACGGCGCGTTTGACGATGCTGAGGCCGAGGCCGGTGCCTTTGACGGCGCTGCTGTGATGCTTATCTCCCCGGAAGAAGCGCTTGAAGACGAAGGGTAGATCGTGGGCGGGGATGCCGGTGCCGTTGTCGCTGACTTTGAGGACGCATTCGGTGTCGCTCCACTGGCCGGAGAGGGTGATGACGAGGCCGGGCTGCAGGTTCTCTTTGAGGGCGTTTTCGATGAGGTTGGTGAAGATCTGGTCCCAGTAGAAGCGGTCGCCTTGGAGGAGGCCGTTTTTCTTGGGGAAATCGAGCACGAAGCGTGTGTCCCGCTTTTCATGCATGGGGGCGAGGTGATCGATGGCGTCCTGCACGCACTGGCGGACCTCGAAGGGCTCGGCATTCAGGGGCGTGGTGGCGTCTTCGAGGCGGGAGATGCAGAGCATGTCCTCGGTGAGGCGGGCGAGTCGCTTGCCGTGCTTCTCCATGGTATCGAGGCAGCGGGGGAGCAGGGCGGGGGCGTCCCGCAGGGTCTCGATGTAGCCATTGATGATGGTGAGCGGGGTACGCAGCTCGTGGGAGGCATTGGCGATGAAGTCCCGGCGGATCTGCTCGGTGAGGGCGGTCTCGGTGACATCCTGCACCATGAGCCAGGCGGCGCCGACGCGGGAATTCAAGATGGGGGCGGCTTCGATGAGGAAGTAGCGACCGCTGAGATTGGCCGCGGTGGCGGTTTTGCTGGAGAACATCTGGACCTGCCGGGTGATCCGCCGCTGCTCCTGAATGGCCTGCTGGACGAGGGCGGTGAGCTGGTGGTCACGCAGCTCTTCGATCAAACTGCGGCCGGTGTGGATGCCGGGGCGCTGCAGCATGGAGGCGAGTGGCTGATTCGCGAAGAGGATGCGCATCTCCGCATCGACGATGACGACGCCCTGGCGGATTTCATTGAGAATGGCTTCGAAGAACTCGTGCAGTCCACGCTCTCTGGGGAGCTGATCGGCGGCGAGGCGGGCGGTGGTGACCTCCTGGACGAGGCGGTGGGCTTCGGTGTGCTTGATGCCAATGGCGGCGACGACATCGGCGAGCCATTTTTCATGGCGGTGCCTCTGCCTCCACCAGGCGAACCAGGTGAGGATCAGGATGAGGAGAAGGAAGAGGCTGAAGCCGGACATCTGAAATCAGGGGGCCGATGTCTCGACCGGGGCCGCCTCGCCATCAATCTTGAATTGAAACCCGGTACCGCGGACGGTGATGATGCATTTCCCCTCTTCGCCGAGCTTTTCGCGGAGGCGCTTCACATGGGTATCGAGGGTGCGAGTAGCCACATCACCGTTGTAGCCCCAAACCTCGCGGAGGAGATCAGCGCGGGTGTGGACGGCATCATCGTTTTCCATCAGGGTTGTGAGCAGCTTGAACTCGGTGGTGGTGAGATCGAGCGGCTGGCCGTGGAGGAAGAGCTTCAAATTCCGGCGGTCGAGGGAGAAGGGCCCGCGGCGCATCTCGGAGATGAGGACGACTTTTTTCGTGCGGCGCAAGATGGCGCTGATGCGCAGGAAGAGCTCGCGGGGTGAAAAAGGCTTGGTGAGGTAATCATCCGCGCCGCTTTCCAGTCCGGCGATTTTATCGGTGACCTGGGATTTGGCGGTAAGGATGATGACGGGGATGCTGGCGGTGCGGGTATCGGCGCGGAGGCGCTTGAAGACGTTGAGGCCATCAATGCCGGGGAGCATGAGGTCGAGGATGATGATGTCGGGCTGTTGCTCAATGGCAGCGGGCACGACCTGGAGGCCATTGCCGACGGTGATGTTTTCGTGACCCTCGCGGGTGAGATGCATGGAAATCATCTCGGCAATGTCTGCCTCGTCTTCGACTATCATGATCTTGCTCATGTCCTCAGCGAATGCGGCGGAAGGGATCATGCGGCAAAGGGTGTTTCGTGACGAAGTCGTTGCGAAGAGGTGGGTGGTCAAGGTTCACACCTTCGAAACGAGGCCTTTTGTGTGCCGTGGTGGCTATGGGCGCATCGTTTTCGTCACACAAGCCGCTTGGAAAGCAGCCCGGCGTGTTGTTTTCTGCCTGGATGCGAATCCTGATCGTCACCGATACCTACCCGCCTGACATCAATGGCGTGGCGAGGTCGTTGCAGACGCTGTCGGAAGGTCTTGCGGCTCGTGGGCATGCGGTGGAGGTGGCGACGACGCTGGAGGCCTCGGCGGCAGAAAGCTCGCTGCCTCGGCATGTGATGCCCTCGATGCCGCTGCCGGGCTATTCGGGGCTGCGCATCGGTTTTGCCTCGGGAAGGCAGGTTTTGGGCATCTTTGATGGTTTCCGCCCTGACGTCCTCTATGTGGCCACGGAGACGCCGCTGGGCATCGCGGCCATTCGAGCCGCCGGGAAGCGCCAGATCCCGGTGGTGAGCGGTTTTCACACGAATTTTCAATCCTACCTCGAAGACTACAACCTGCCCGGCATGGAGGCGGTAGCCTCCGGCATCCTACGCAGCATTCACAATGCCACGAAACGCACGCTGACGCCCTCACAGGACACGGCGGCGATGCTGACGCGGTGGGGCATTCAAAACGTGGGCGTGCTGGGCCGCGGGGTGGACATGGAGCGCTTCAACCCGGCAAACCGCAGCCAGGAGCTGCGCCGTTCCTGGGGGGCGGATGAGGGCACGCCGGTGGCGATCTACGTCGGGCGCATGGCACCGGAGAAAAACCTGCCGCTTGCGATGCGGGCGTTTGAGGCCTTTCGCGAGACACAGCCGAAGGCGAAGATGGTTTTCGTGGGGGATGGTCCTCGGCTGGAGGCGATGAAGGCGGATCATCCACGTGCGATCTATGCGGGTGCCCGCATCGGGGCGGATCTGGCAGCGCACTATGCCAGCGGGGATGTGTTTTTGTTTCCCAGCAGCAGCGAGACCTTTGGAAATGTGGTGCTGGAGGCCATGGCGAGCGGCCTGGGCGTGCTCGCTTTCGATTACGCCGCGCCACGGCTGGTGATTTGCGATGGGGTGAATGGCTGGCTGGCTCCTTTGGGGGATGAGGATGGCTTTGTGAATCAAGCGCGTGAGATCGCCCACCGGTGGAAGGATGCCACGCTGCGTGATGCGGCCCGCCAGGAGGCGGGCGATTACGGCTGGGGGCGCGTCATCGAGCAATTTGAATCTGAACTCGCCACCGCCTGCCAGCCATGAGTGTCACTGCTCCCATCCGCGAAAAGACGAAACTCCGCTGCAAAACGGTGATCATCTCCGATGTGCATCTCGGGATGAAGGATTGCAAAGCTCTCCAGGCAGCCCATTTCCTGCGTCACACGCTTTGCGAAAAGCTCATCCTCAATGGCGATATCATCGACGCGTGGCATTTAAAGCGCCTCGGCGGCTGGAATCCAAGCCACACTGGCTTCATCCGCACCGTGCTGAAGAAGATGGAGAAGGAAAACACCCGCGTGATCTACCTCCGCGGTAATCACGATGACATCCTCGACCGCTTCATCCCCATCGAATTGGATAATTTGATCCTCACGGAGGAGCATGTGCATTCCACTGCCCGTGGCGATTACCTTCTCGTGCATGGTGATGGCTTTGATGCCGTCACCACGAATCACGCCTGGCTCGCGAAACTCGGCGGCTACGGCTACAACGCCCTTTTGCGCTTTAATCGCGTGATCGACTGGGCTCGCCAGATGATGGGCAAAGAGCCCTTCTCCCTCGCCAAATGGGCCAAAGCGAAGGTGAAAGCCAAAGTGAGCCCCATGGGCCGCTGGGAGGAGCAGGTGGTGGACCTCGCCCGCTGGCGCCAATGC
>Ga0114980_10001150_pt1 | contig 19021 bp, 35 predicted proteins | sample S_140806_EF_Meta_FD_87018 | JGI IMG/M metagenome (GOLD analysis project Ga0114980, IMG submission 87018) | Freshwater microbial communities from Lake Simoncouche, Canada to study carbon cycling - S_140806_EF_MetaG | ecosystem: Environmental > Aquatic > Freshwater > Lake | place: Lake...
CATACGAGCCTTGTACTCGTTAAGGATAGCTGCATCACCCTTAGGTCTACCCCTTAGCTCTCTGCTACCCCTCTTCTTGGCTACGATCTCACCCTTCTTGGGCCTACCTGCCTTACGCTTGACTGGGACTGTTTCTACTTCATTAGACATGGTTAGCCTTGTAGAAGGCCTTAACGTCAGTAGACATCCACTGTACAAAAGGCTTTAAGTCCTCAGGATTCAAGACATACCACTTACGGGTAGACATATCCCATTTAGCACCTAAAGCTTTAACTTTGTCCTTATCGTTGTAAGGAACATTAAGATCAATACGCATACAGTGTTTTCTCCTTGTAGGAACACTTACTTTTAAAAATAGACAACAAGCTCTCTATAGAGTAGCTTTAATGGGTAGCTTAATGACTAGCTCTATGGGTAGACAATAAGGTAATTATTAATACCACCTTAATGTATAACAAATACAGTAAAAAGTCAAGAAGTATTTAATAACACACTTAGGGTGTTCTAACTTCTCTGCCCTCTTGTGTCGTCCTAGGAACTTTAGAGTCTCAGCTTGCTCTCCTGTTTTACTTGTTCCCGCATAAGGTTGAGCGTATCATATAAAATCATGAAAGTCAAGTCTTTTATGTCTTTTATGTCTATTTATTTTCTCCCTATCTTCAAAGAGCTCTTGTGGACACTTTAGAGACTCAAGTGATCCTTTGCAAGGCTCCTGTGCACATCTTCTAGTCTCCTTTTCTCCCATGATCTAACCTGTCCCCAATTAATTAGTTAACTTCTTTGATTTCATTAGACTTTTTAGTCATGATGTCTTTTTTCTTTATTCCTCTTTTTTGTGTACTTAGGAGGCTCCCACAAAAGTAAAACTATAGAGCTACCCCCTCCCCCCCTATGAAGTGACTAAGAAGTCAATAGCAAATGAGAATCATTATCATTATTATCTAGGCCATCAGAGTTATCCACAGGTTGTACACATGAGGGGCTATGAAGCACCTATAATGTACTACCCAGGTTCTAAGGGTAAACACCTACCTCCAAAGTTATCCACAGATGAATTGTATAAGCTGTGCATAAGTGGGTAGTTATCCACAGAGTAACCAACTTGGTGCATAAAAGTGCATCATTGTAGTGCATGGGTGTCCATTCTGCATCATAGTGGTGCATACATAATGAATACTATACCTTACAATTCTTAGACGTTGTACACCAGAGCACTACAATGCCAACTCAAATGTAGTGCTCAAGGTTTAATAAATCAGAGCTGGCACGGGCTTGCAATATACAATCATCATCAACGACAATCAAAGGGGCTAACATGAAAAGCAAAGTAACTGATACAATCATCTATGCACTAGGGTTTATCTCTATACTAGTAGTGTGGCTAACCGCTTAAGATATCCATTCAATCAACACTTATCAAGGATCGATACATCATGACACAATCTACATTCAAGCGTTCAAAAAACCTACTTTCAATCTCCGCCGATAGTAAGACAATTAAGGGAGAGAAGATAGGTTATCTCACTGGAATTCTGTATTTAGCACCCGCGAATACCACAAAATACAATGTATGCGCTTTTGCAGAAAAAGCTAATTGTGCTATTGCATGTCTATTTAGCGCGGGCCGTGGTGCATTCAGTAACGTGCAACAGTCACGCATAGATAAGACACTATATTTCTTTGAAGATCGTGACGCATTCATGGCACAATTGTTTAAGAATATTGTTGCATTGATCAAAAAAGCAGAATCTAAGGGGCTTAAGCCACTGGTTCGATTAAATGGTACATCCGATATTAAATGGGAGAATGTGCCCTTTGAATCATATGACAATATCTTTGAAGCATTTCCGAACGTACAATTCTATGACTACACAAAGGACGCGAACCGCAAAGATCTACCTACAAACTATGATCTAACATTTTCCTATAGTGGCGTCCCAAGCTTCGCGCCGTACGTTTTCAAAGCACAATCTAAGGGTATGCGTATGGCCGTCGTTTTCCGCAAAGAATCAAGCATACCTAATACTTTTAAGGGTATCAGTGTTGTTTCAGGGGATAACAGTGATGTACGTCATTTAGATGATCAAGGGGTTATTGTGGGCCTATACGCAAAAGGGGCCGCAAAACGTGACAATACGGGCTTCGTTGTTAACTAATCAAGGGGTTTAACATGATAAAAACAATGCTTGCAAAGTATAGGGGCACGTGCGCCGATAGTGGCGTCGCTATATCCGTGGGTGATGAAATACAGTATTGTACTGTTACCCGTCGCGCGTGGTTAACTGAGCACGGAGATTGTCGCACGTCAACGGATAATGGTAGGTATGTTTCCGATATCATACGCATAGGTAAGAATGAATTTTATAGGAATAAAAAGGGCCTATGCATCGATGCTCCGTGTTGTGGGTGTTGCACCATATAAACCTTAAAATTCTAGCGTATAGGGCATTCTATAGTGTCCTATGCGATACAATTTTGTATCTACACTAATCAAGGATCGATTTTTATGTATATTGAACCGCTAACATCACGCCAAAAAGCGTTGATTGTCTCTAACGTGCTCAAAGCTTGCACGGATATCGATAAGCTTAATGGTACGGGTTATAAATACTTGCATCTATGCTCAGGGTTTATTGCTCATTACAATCTGAATGGGTTTAAAGCTTATTATTCTGAGCACTCTCTTAAACGTGACATAGAAGCAAATTATCGTCAAAATCAATGGAATAATTTTCGTGATGGTGATGAACACGCGGGTTACTATCATTCTAAGCGTGACGTGTACAATGCTATCCTTGGGGGCTTAGTAGCGCGTGATGAATTGGATGCCCAAGTGTTCATGCGTGATCATTTTCAGATTATCCGTATCGGAGGTTAACATGGTAAAGAATAATCGTTTTGAGACTTTGTCCGAAGCATTAGAATCGGAGGGTATTTTGCATATGTGGCATGGGGATCCTATTGCCTATGGTGAAACCAAAGGTATTACATTTGATGATGGTACAAAATACGGTCATTATGTATCGGTTTATCGTGATGAAAAGGGCCTATATGAGCGCCCAATACACTACAAAAGGGGGGTGATGGTATGCTAAACAACAATGATTTTGTGGCCTTGGAGCGCCGATTATGGCGTGAGGGTAACCCTTTGTGTGATGAACTTGTTTCCACACGGGATGAACTGCTACACTTATTAGCTGAGGCTAAACAAGTAATGGAAAAGTACTCACCTACGATCAATGCTTTGTCTAGCGTTGACGATCTCGCATTCTTTAGAGAGTGGGATAACTTTGGCGATACTTTGGACAATTTAACCTATAACCTTGGGGAATGACACAATGAAAACCTACAATGTATACGTGGAAGACACGAACGGGAATTATCACAGCGACTATACTGTGGAGGCTGAATCGGAGTCATTAGCGTATGACATTGCCTATGAGAGGCACAATTACGCTGATATGACCATTTATGTCGATTTGGATGATGAAGCGCAATCATCTACAATGTTGCAAGACGCCTATTTTGAGGGTAAACACCCATTAGAGGGCTTTCCTACAATTTTCGGAGGTTTAAAATGACAGTTAGAGTTTATTTTGAGTCAAACAAAGGCACATGGGCAGAGGAAGTGGCAACCTTTGAACATGAAGAACATTACATTGCATGTCTACCTGCATTAGAGGCGTTGGCAAAGCTACAAAATGCATTTGTGAGTGAATCCGTACAAGAGGGGGTAGAATGACAATCACAGTGACCACGTTTATCATTGGCTACTTAGTCGACCTAATCTTGGAGCATGATCTGTGGTAAAAATACAACATACATGGCCTTTCCCGTCTGAATGTCCACCTAAGCCTTGGACACCTGAACAAGAGAAAAAGTACAATGACGAACAGAGACAACACTTACCAGATGCTCCTATGGTGTCAAACCATAGCTAGAATCGATTAAAACCATGCTAGAAGGCCTTGAAAACCTTTGGACTGACTCCGCGACACCCTAACCATGAAAGACTCTTAAAATGCACTGCTTGAATTGTGATCGTTTGCTCACGGACTACGAAGCAACACGCAAACACGCTATTACATTTAAGTTTTTAGACTTATGTAAAGTTTGTTTTGAAGATGTGAAGACAATCATCCCGACCATTGATCGAAAGGAATTGATGACAGATCAAGACCTAGACATGGATGACGATATGGACACCACGGGCAACGAAGTTTCCCTAGAAGACATTGATGCACTATATAGCTATGTAGTAGACTCTAATGACTCTAAAGATGACTATGAAGTCTAAGAACTTCTATGTTAATACACTATTTATATACTACTTAAGAAGAATACTAAGTAGTCTTAAAAGACAAAGGGGGATATCATGGGAAAGATGAAAGAATTGTTTACTGAAATGCAAGAATTAGGTCTAATGTCTGAGTTACATGATGAAGAAGTTGATGTTGATGTCTTAATGAAAGAGGCACATTATCACCATGTAATGAATGACTTTGTGTCTTTGTTTGATGAACATGGATGGGCTAAAGTCATTGGGGATTTAAGGGAACGAATGATTGAAAAACAAGGGTGGTTTAAATGTTGATTTCCCTTGTTGTTTTTGTCTTAACACTAATTAAGGTGTCGCTTAAGTGACATAGGAACGTAAAGTGACATAGGAACGTAAATGACATGGAGAAAGAGAGAAATTATGAATGAGCAAGAACGTGAACTAGATTTCATGGTCGGTGAGTTGGAGCAGGAGAACAGGCTTATGAGGGCTAGAAACGCCCGTCTTGAGGCCGAGGTAACTGTGCTAACTGAGATGGTGCGTGTGTTGTCTGACAGGGTTGCACAGATGGAGACAAAGCTATGACAGATCAAGAATTGATTGAGTACTTAGAGACCAAAGCAATTTTCACCATGCTTGATGGCTGCGAGATAGACGATCACCTCGGCCACAAGAGATACGACGTGGGCTCATGGAGTATGGGTATACGAGCCGACCACCTTAGCCGACTAATTGACCTAGCAAGAGGTGAAGCATGAGTAAAGAAGCAATGAAGCTGGCGCTTGAGGCGTTGAACAACACATACGCATTGCGTGACGATGTTATCCAAGCCATCAAAGCCCTAGAAGAAGCACTAGCCAAGCAAGAACAGGGTGAGCCCGATGATGAAGAAGTGCTTGGCTTTAACGGTTGGGGGTTTCCTATTGAGCCTCCACCAAAGCAAGAGCAGGGTGAGCCTGTAGGTGAGGTCGTTGTTGAAAGCATGGGTGTGTGCGGGTCTGATGCTATGCAAATTCGATTGCACTTCTACAAAGAAATCCCACCAGTCGGCTCAAAAATTTACATCACACCACAACCAAAGCAAGAGGTGAAGCATGATTGAAGATGATAACTACGAAGATCCTTGTGAGGAACTCGATCCAGATGAGTACGATGACACTTGTACATGGTGCAATGGGTGCGGTGAAGGTGACTACGATGGGGCAACATGCCGCAGGTGTCACGGGACAGGCGTAGAGCCTAGGGATGATGATTATGATGACATCTAATGCGCTCAAAGTGGCGTCTAAGTTCTTACGTCATGGCCCATGTGAGGCTTGTGGCTCAAGTGACGCTAATAGCTTCTATGACGATGGGCATACGTACTGTCATAGCTGTCAAACGTACACATCCAGCGAACATGTATACAATTCATCGTTTTCTATACATGAGTCTACACCTACAAAAACTAAGGTATTTACAATGAAGACACAAGGGGAAGCTAAGGCCATTGTGGACAGAGGTATCTCACGGGAGACATGTGAGTACTTCGGCGTTACACAAGCTGACAATAAACACTACTACCCTTACTTTGATGAAACTGGACTTAAAGTAGCACAAAAGGTTCGATCTGTAGCTAACAAACAATTTTCTATTGAGGGGAATTTCATTAATGCTACACTCTTTGGTCAGAATCTATTCCAAAAGAACGGGAAGTACATCACCATTGTCGAGGGTGAACTAGATGCTCTCGCAAGCTATCAGATGACAGGCAGCAAGTGGCCTACTGTGAGCATCCGTAACGGGGCTTCAGCGGCTCTTAAAGACTGTAAGGCACAGTATGAGTACCTAGATAGCTTCGAGGCCATTGTGATCTGTTTTGATGGCGATGAGCCGGGTCAGAAGGCAGCTAAGGAAGTTGCTGAACTGTTCGGAAACAAGGTTAAGATAGTTAAACATTTAAAGGAGTGCAAAGATGCCTGTGATTACCTCATTAACGGACGAGGAGCTGAATACGTTAACCAGTGGTGGAGAGCTGAAAGTTACGTACCCGATGGGATCGTCCAAGCCTCAACACTTTGGGACAGCGTATCTACACCTGAACCAGTCGCAGAAGCCTTCTACCCCTTCAAAGGACTTAACGAACTTCTATACGGACTTAGATCCGCTGAGCTCATTACTGTTACTGCTGGATCAGGTTTGGGTAAAAGCCAGTTCCTTAGAGAAATACTATACCGAATCCTTGAGACAACCAAGTGGAACGTGGGTGGCATGTTCCTCGAAGAAAGTGTGCGAAAGACAGCTCGGAGCATCATGTCCTTACATGCAAACAAAAAGTTGCACCTGCCAGACACCCCTGTTACAGAACGAGAATTGAAGGAGGCCTTTGATGCAACTCTGGGTACTAACCGTGTTTTTCTCTTTGATCACTTTGGTTCTTTGGCTATTGATAACGTCCTTAATAGAATCAGGTACATGGCACGAGCTTGTGACTGCCGTGTTATTTTCTTTGACCATATTAGCCTCGTTGTCTCTGGTATGGATGGGAATGATGAGCGCAAGTCTATTGACGTCTTGATGACCCGTCTGCGTACACTTGTACAAGAGACAGGTATCACGCTCATTTGTGTTAGTCACTTGAAACGTCCTAGCACATCGAACAAAGGACACGAGGATGGTGAATCTGTGTCTCTGTCTCAGCTGCGAGGCTCAGGTGCTATCGCTCAACTGTCCGATGCTGTCATTACCTTGGAGCGTAACGCTATGAGTCCAGACCCTAACGTGAGACATACGACTAAGGTTGCAGTGGCTAAGAACCGCTACAATGGACTCACGGGGCCAGCTTGCTCACTGAGGTACGATATGAACACTGGTCGTATGGTTGAAGTTACTATGGAGGACTTATGAAAAACTGTGGAACTTGTAAACACTGGGAAGAAAAAGGAACATACACTAAAGGTGTTGGCAAATGTCATGGCATTAACATGATAGATGAGGAAGTTGAATGGTCAAAAGAAGAAGGTAGAGTTTTACGTAATGGTCGAGAACACGTAAAAGCTTTTGTTGAAGATGGCAGTTCTTACTATGCTGCTTTACTCCCTACTAAAGATTTTGGTTGTGTAATGCACGAGGAGGGCACATGGTTGAAATGATTATCGTAGGGACTATCGGCATAGGCTACGCTGTTGTAGGGACGCTACAGTGGCTCAAGGGTGACATGGGTGCTGGTATCATGTGGATAGGTTACTCATTTGCTCAGATCGGGCTGTTTTTAAACTTGAAGTAAATTATAATGAAACGTATTGCTATCGACATTGAGACAAACATGGCGCATGACGTCATTCATCTCGCTGTTACGCAGGACATTGACACAGGGGAAGTGAAAGTATGGAAAGCTCCAACAGGACTTTGGGACTACTTAAAGGACGCTACGTTGATCGCAGCCCAAAACGGGATCGGATTCGACTTCCCAATTCTGAACAGGCTATGGAAGACGAAGATTGGATTGAAGCAAGCGTACGATACGTTGATAGTGTCAAGGCTGCTAGAGCCAACGAGGGACGGGGGACACAGCCTAGACGCATGGGGAAAGACTCTAGGCGTACAGAAGCTGGACTACAAGGCAACGTGGCAGTGGATGATGCACCGTGAAGAGACATATTCTGGTGAGTGTTTTGATGCGCCCGTTGATGTTCTTCTTGAGCATTATTGCGTACGTGATGTTAGCGTTCTACGGACTCTATTTACTCACTTGGAAGCTGTTGTTGTGGATAAGTGTTTCTCTCAGGAGAGCATTGAACTCGAACACCAAGTAGCAGCTATCATCAATAAGCAAGAGAAGAACGGGTTTAAGCTAGACACCATTCACGCTACTTGTTTACTGGCTGAGCTGAAGGGGAAGATGAGCGTCCTTTATGACAAGATTCAAGAGCTGCATCCACCATACGAGGTTAAGCGTATCTCTGAGAAGACAGGAAAGACGCTAAAGCCTAAGGTTGTAGTGTTCAATCCTGCATCTAGACAACAGGCCGCTGAACGACTGCTTAGCCTTGGATGGAAGCCTAAGAAGCGCACTCCAACAGCTAAGAAATACTTCGAGGAATGGATGTCCTATCCTCCTAAGTCACGCCCTGCTTATGATCCTGTTAAAGGGGACGTATGGGCTGTTGATGAAAGTATCTTGCAAGACTTGAAACACCCTGTTGCTCAGCTTATTGGTGAGTACATGATGATTCAAAAGCGCATTGGACAGATTGAATCGTGGTTAGAAGTCGTAGGCAAGGACGGAAGGGTTCACGGGAGAGTCATAACCAACGGGGCTGTAACAGGCCGTATGACTCACATGAAGCCTAACATGGCACAGATCCCTAACTCTGGATCACCTTACGGCCCTGAGTGTCGTCAGTGCTGGACAGTTGAGGAAGGTAACGTCCTAGTAGGATGTGATGCAAGTGGTCTAGAGCTACGTATGTTGGCTCATTACATGAAGGATGAGAAGTATGTCAAGACAGTCACCGAGGGATCGTCTAAAGATGGGACGGATGTCCACACGGTTAATCAAAAAGCAGCCTCGCTACAAACACGCGACCAAGCGAAGACGTTCATCTATGCGTTCTTGTACGGCGCAGGGCCATCGAAGATTGGCGGGATTGTCGGTGGTAGTGCTAAGGATGGACAAAAGCTCATCGATGCCTTTCTTAAAGGGACTCCCTCACTCAAACATCTACGTGATAAAGTATCCGTATATGCGTCCAAGGGCTTTGTACCCGGGCTTGATGGTCGTAAAATATGGGTGCGTTCTGAACATGCGGCACTCAATAGCTTACTACAGGGCGCTGGCGCGGTTGTCATGAAGAAAGCTCTTGTGATCTTTAATGATAGAATCAAGGCTCACGCTTGGGATGTGAAGATCGTTGCCAATGTCCATGATGAGATACAATTCGAGTGCTCACCTGACATTGCTGAGGAAGCAGGTAAAGCTTGTGTACAATCCATCAGAGATGCTGGTGTAGCCTTTAAGCTACGCTGTCCTCTCGATGGGGAATACAAGATAGGTAGAAACTGGAGGGAAACCCATTGACACAAATTGAAATGTTTAAACCAGTTACTCATATTGTCTGCTATTCAGGAGGCCATAGTAGTGCTGTGGTTGCTCTTAACGTAGTTGAGCGTTACGGTAAAGACAATGTAATCTTGTTGAACCATGACCTAAGCTCGTTTGTTGAGCATCAGGACATCAAGCGCTTTAAGAACGAGGTAGCTGATTACTTGGGAATACCCATCACCTACGCTAATCACCCTAAGTGGGACACAATGGATCAGTTTGATGTGAGCGTAAACACCAAGTCCTTTAAAGGGGCTACAGGTATGGCGATCTGTACATCGTTGCTCAAGACCAAACCATTCAATGATTATCTTAAGGCTAACTTTGCAGATAAGAACTGTGTGATCTACTACGGCTTTGACAAGGACGAGATGCATCGTGTCCAACGTAGAGCTTCTATCTTGGCGGGACAGGGTTACAAGTCGGACTACCCTCTAGCTCTTTGGCCTGAACTGAAGTACACCACAACTAAGGAAGTGGGCATTGAACGTCCATTGGCTTACACTAGCTTCAAACATGCGAACTGTACAGGTTGTTTGAAAGCAGGTAAACAGCATTGGTATATTGTCTACTGTACCCGTCCTGATATTTGGGAGAAGGCTAAATCAGCTGAGGAAAAGATTGGCTATTCAATTATGCGTAACGACTATCTTGAGGAACTTGAGGTACAATTTGCTAAAATGAAAGCTGCTGGTATTGAAGCAAGTGAGCACGAAGATGCTAGGACTTTCTTTGCCCGTGTACGGCGTATCATTGAAACCTACGAAGATGAGAACGTAGATAAACCATGTGAATGCACTTTTTAAACTGAAAGGAAACTTATGAACTTAAACCTCGAACCAAATGAAGTACAATTCATTCTTCAAGTACTTGGAGAGCTGCCAACTAAGACAGGCGCTTTCATGCTCTTGAAGAAGATTGAAGAGCAAGCAGTTGCTCAACAGCCCACCACGCAAGTGGAAACCCCTCAGGCTACGGCCTAACTAAGTAATAGGAAACTAGATATGTCAGATTTGAAACCAGTGAAGATCTCAGGTGAATTGTTTTGGTCAAAGTGGATGGCTGAATTCAACAAAGCATTCAACACAGACAATGATCGCTACGAATGCACAATCGGTAATATCTCCGATGACGATGCAGCTAAGCTCACAGGCTTGGGCATCAAAGTCAAGCACAAGGATGCTATGGGTAACTTCATTGTCGCTAAGAGCAAGTACTTGTTCAAGCCAACAGACGATACACTCAAGGAAGTGCCTATCGAAGCCTTGGGTAACGGCTCTAAGTGCGTAGCTATCGTGGGTTCATACACTCACCGCATGTCAGCTAAGCATGGTAATGCTCCATCGCTCAAGACAATCATGGTCACTGAAGTGAAGACTTACGTGCCTGAAACTGAGACTGATGACGCCCTCTAAGCCATCCGGCGTAAAGCCTCGTCTAGCTATCCTAGATGCAGACATTTTAACCTATCGTGTTGGGTTTGCATCTGAGGATGTCTCAGAAGAGATTTGTTTAGGCCGTGTGACTGCCTTGGTCAATGAGATCGTTTACCAGAATCTCCAATGTGATGACTACAAAGCGTACATCACTGGACGAGGTAACTATCGAGATGCCATAGCAGTTACAGAGCCTTACAAAGGGAACAGAAAGGATGCTAAGAGGCCAATTCATTACGATGCTATCCGTACCCATCTCCAGCGCCTTGGTGCAGAACTGGTTGAAGGACAGGAAGCTGACGATGCAGTGGCTATCGAGGCTACTAAGACAGGTGGGTGGATTGTCTCCATTGATAAAGACCTAGATCAAGTTGCAGGTTGGCATTACAACTTCGTGAAGCATGAAGAGTACTACGTTACAGAGGAGCAAGGGCTTCGTAACTTCTACACACAGATGCTCACAGGGGATCGTACTGACAACATCATCGGCTTGAAAGGTATCGGGCCTAAGAAGGCAGAGAAGATTCTAATTGATTGTAAAACTGAAGAGGAAATGTATGCAGCAGTTGTTAAATCATATCTTGAAGCTGGTCTTACCGAAGAGCGTGTTACAGAAAACGGACATCTATTGTGGTTAAGACGAGTACCAAACCAAACATTCCAAGCTCCTTCTACCTCGTTGGATGTCAGTGGATCGTCAAGTGGGTAGATGATTTGAGCGAGTATGGTAAGTGTGACTGTACTACTCAGGTAATCTATCTACGAACAGGGATGAACAAGACATTCACTGAGCAGACTTTCTTTCACGAGTTAGTCCATGCTGTCATGTTCTCGATGGGACAGACTAACCATGATGAGATCTTCGTAGATGCTTTCGGCTCTTTGTTGCACCAGTATGAAAGGACAAAAGTATGAGCGAGAAACGGGCTTTCCCAAACAACTATCTCGGAGAAGCGCACAAGGGGATGACACTACGTGATTACTTTGCTGCCAAAGCAATGCAGGGGATTTTTGATAGTGCAATTGAGTGGTTTCCTACTGATCAAAAGGCAGATGAAGAAAGTTTGAAATTATTTAAAGACATCGCTCAAGATTCTTATGCAATGGCAGACGCAATGCTGAAGGCTCGTGAACATGGTAACTCGTAAGGTAACAAGCAACAAACGAGCTAATGCTCTGAAGCATGGGTGGCGTAGCGGCTTGGAAGAGGATGTCGCTAAGGCTCTCACTGAGGCAGGGGTTCCTTTCACCTACGAAGAGACAAAGATCAGGTACATCAAGCCAGCGAGTGAACATCAGTACACACCTGACTTTGTGCTAGATAATGGGATCATCGTGGAGACTAAGGGACGTTTCCTCATAGCAGACCGTAAGAAACACATGCTGATTAAAAGGCAACAACCACACTTGGACATAAGGTTTGTATTCTCTAATAGCAATCAAAAGCTAAACAAGGGGTCATACACAACTTATGCTCAGTGGTGTGTTAAGAACGGTTTTATGTACGCAGACAAAACAATCCCCCATGACTGGATCATTGAACGTAGAAAGAGAGTATCAAATGGAAGTAAACTTACGCAAGGAACATGAAGATGGTAGCGCTACTTACACATTCGACATGAGTGACAAGGAGCGTGATTCTTTTCTACGATTAGGCATCATCACTGCCTTGGAGAGAGGTATTGAAGAGTCTAAGAAGTATCAAGACGACATGGAGTACACAGATGAGCAATCACCAACCGCTAGTTGAGTATTTCCATAAGATCAATCAACCAACAACTGTAAAAGGATTAACAATGTTTAAACGAAGTGTAGATAATGTTAAAGTTGCAATGCAAGCCGTTCGAGACAAGTTCACTTCTTTGTGGAAAGAGCCTGTTGAGTTTGTTGACAATAAAGAGCTGCTATTGGAAGATCAGGACTACTGGGCTTTTGAGATGGTCACTCAGCCGTGGGTTAACGAGTTCGGTGAGGAAATGCCAACAACGCACACAATCATTGTTGAGCCTAATGAAGGAACTTGGATGGGAGTCCTCGATAATATTCTAGACGCAATGGAAGAGCACTACGGATACAACATCAAAGAGCAGGTCTACTACTCAGTTGCCTTCCCGATGAACGAGATCTGTCAGTACACCAAGGAGCCTTTGGCTGGATATGGTCGCTGCTTGAATGACGAGATTCTTCAAAAGCTCTTGCTGGCTTACCCTGAGATCTACAATACAGAAAAGGAATTTGATTGGAAGCCGCTGTAATGCGTATCCTAGTCGTGCCTGATACTCAGTGCAAACCAGATGCCCCACAAGAGCATCTTACATGGGCAGGGAAAGCAATTTGTGAGTACCGTCCAGATGTAGTGGTTCACTTGGGAGATCACTGGGACTTCCCTAGCCTCTCAAGCCACGACAAAGCAGGTAGCAAGTATTTCGAAGGTAAGCGCTACTTAGCTGACGTTGCAGCAGGTAACACAGGGATGCTAACCCTACTGAACCCTCTACACAACCTCCAGAAGGCTCAGAAAGAGAACAAACAGAAGCTGTACAAGCCTCGTATGGTGTTCTTGAAGGGTAATCATGAACATCGCCTCACAAGGGCTGTGAACAACAATCCCATGCTTGAAGGCCTACTGACCTATGATGACCTTAACTTGAAAGATTGGGAAGTACATGAGTTTCTCCACCCTGTGTTCATTAATGGTGTTGGTTTTAATCATTACTGGCCTGTGGGTGCTATGGGACGTCCTGCCGCTTCCCCTGCTGCTATCATTAGCAAGTTGCACATGTCTTGTATCGCTGGTCATCAACAAGGGAAACAGATCGCATACGGTAAACGTGCTGATGGCAAGCCTATCTGTGCTATTGTCGCTGGTAGCTATTATCTTCACGATGAAGACTATATGGATCAGCTAAGTAACCGTCATTGGCGAGGCTTACTGGTTATGAATGAGGTAGAAGACGGACACTTTGACGAGATGTTTTTATCAATTGAATACTTGGAGCGTAAATATGCGGCAGATTCAGCCAACAAACAAGGAGATTGAGGAATACATGGCAGGGTTTAACATGGGTTCTCCTGTGTTACCTGACACTATTCCCTCAGCCAACGGTAAACAAGTAAGTGGAAATCATTACAAAGAGAAAGAAATTCAACCTTGGGACTATATTTACGCAAATAACCTTGGCTATTTTGAAGGAAACTGTGTAAAATACGTGTCCCGCTGGCGAGACAAGGGTGGCGTAGCTGATCTCCGAAAAGCTATTCACTACCTTGAGAAGCTAATTGAGCTGGAAGAGGCTAAGGCATCATGAAAGACGCTGTAACACCTTTTTGGGACAATGTGAGGGCTAAATGGCCTAATCCTGTCCCTCCCTTGACTGGTATGACTTTGCATGATCAGCTTCAGTTGATGCAAGCAATTAATTCCATTCTTTATCTACTCTCTAAATACGAAACAAACAAACAACAATGACAACAACAACAATGACCCCGTACCAGACTTACATAGCAAAATCTCGCTATTCACGCTACCTAGACGATAAAGGTCGTCGTGAACACTGGCATGAGACAGCCTATCGCTACATGGATTTCATGAGCAAGCATCTTCAAACTAACCATAACTACACCATTGATGGCCCTCTCTATGACCGTCTGTTCAATGCTATCGTTAACTTGGATGTTATGCCCTCAATGCGCTCAATCATGACCTCAGGTGAGGCTCTAGAGCGTCAGAACGTAGCAGGTTACAACTGTTCATACTTACCCATTGATGACCCTAAGGCCTTCGATGAGGCTATGTACATTCTCCTGTGTGGTACAGGTGTAGGTTTTTCCGTGGAGCAGAAGTATGTCAACCGTTTACCTGAGATTCCTGAAAAGCTTTACGAGTCTAATACTGTGGTTCACGTTAAAGACTCCAAAGAGGGATGGGCTAAGGCACTACGACAAGTGTTGGCTCTCCTATGGGCAGGTGAAGTACCTAAGTGGGACGTATCTGCGGTGCGCCCTGCTGGAACTCGCCTCAAAACCTTTGGTGGTCGTGCAAGTGGCCCCGAACCTCTTGTGGAACTCTTTAAGTACGCTACGCATAAATTCAAAGGTGCTGTTGGACGAAAGCTTACAAGCTTGGAAGCCCACGATATTCTATGTAAGATTGGGGAAGTCGTGGTGGTCGGTGGAGTTCGACGCTCAGCGATGATCTCTTTGTCTGACCTCGGTGATGATCGTATGGCTAAGGCCAAAGCAGGAGCTTGGTGGGACGGTAATGGTCAACGAGCCTTGGCTAACAACTCAGCAGTGTACGATGTCAAGCCTGATGTAGGCCAGTTTATGCGTGAATGGAGCAACATTTATGAGAGTCACTCAGGTGAGCGTGGAATTTTTAACCGTTATGCTTCAGAGATTCAAGCGTCTAAGAATGGTCGCCGTGTACTCGGTAAAGAGTGGGGCACTAACCCTTGTTCTGAAATCATTCTCCGGCCTTACCAGTTTTGCAACCTCAGCTCAGTTATTGTTCGTGCGGGGGATACACTGGAGTCTCTTAAAGAAAAAGTCGCTATTGCGACAATCTTGGGAACCTTCCAATCTACCTTGACTAACTTCCCGTACCTGCGTAAGGTGTGGCAGACCAACACTGAGGATGAGCGTTTGTTGGGTGTCTCCATGACTGGTATCCTAGACAATACTTTGCTAAATGACGCCTACGATAAGGAACTACCTGCCCGTCTTGAGGAGTTGAAGAATGTTGCTGTGGATACTAATAAGCATCTTGCTGCTGAACTTGGGATCAATGTCTCTGCTGCGATCACTTGTGTCAAACCCGAAGGCACTGTTAGCCAACTCACTGGTACTGCTAGTGGCATTCATCCTCAACACAGTGCTTATTTTATTCGTCGTGTTCGATCCGATGCTAAAGACCCCATCACTGCTTTCTTGAAGGATGCTGGATTCCCTTGGGAGCCTTGTGTCATGAAGCCTGAGTCGACAACTATCTTTAGCTTCCCCATGAAGACACCAGAGGGTGCTCGTCTACGTGAGGACTTGTCAGCTATTGAGCACTTGGACTTGTGGTTGACATTCCAACGTCATTGGTGTGAGCACAAGCCTTCAGTGACTATTTCAGTCAATGAGAATGAGTGGCCTAAGGTAGGGGCTTGGACATGGGAGAACTTTGATGAGATTACTGGTGTATCGTACCTTCCCATGGATGGTGGCACTTATCGTCAGGCTCCCTATGAGTCTATCGACGAGGCAACGTATGCTTCAATGCTTATGGCGATGCCTGATTCGATTGATTGGGAAGCCATGAAAGAAGTTACCGATAACGTGGAAGGCGCTCAAACCCTCGCTTGCGTTGCTGGTATCTGTGAAATCTAACTAAGGAATGATATGATATTTGACTGTAGCTTCTCAGGTGGGTTAGTCTTCGGTCTAGTCCACACTAACGAGGCAATCATAGAGAGCGACAACGGACAGTATCAATTCTGTACTGCTGTTATCCTCCACTTAGGTTTCTTCAATATAGCGATCCTATTTGAATAGACAACAAAAAGCCTCTAATGATCTCAAAAGGAACATTAGAGGCTTTATTGTATCTATTATCAAGCAGCTTTGTATTCAGCTTCCGTTAGGATACCTGCTTTGTACTTACCTTCAGGTTTGAAGATAGTCAGCTCTTGTTGTCTCATCTCAGGAGCGAAGCTAATGTGCATCCAACGACCAAACTCATGGATGATCTGATCAAACTTGATACCTGCCTTCTTGACTTCCTGACACAGTTGGTAAGGAGTCAGTTTAGAGCTAGATACATCAATAGCCCAGCCATCCATGTGAGAGCTAACCTTAGAACCTCCAACAGCCACGTTAACAGCTGGTAGACGTAACCAAGAGTTAATGTTCAGAGGGCCTGTAATGGCTCTCAGTTGCTCTAGCTTCTGTGCTGCAACCTTCATGTTCTCAAGCTGGAGAGTAGAAGGTTGATTGTCGATACCTTGACGGATAGCTGTATCGCTATGTGTTGCCTCTTCTAGGCTAAAGTGTTCAGATAGTTGCATATTAGTGTTTATGGCTTGCGCCAAAGTAGTAAGATAAAACCATTACAAGAGCGCCATCCAATGTACCAAGTACACGGATAATGATCTCACGCATTACATCGGGAACAATGTGTGTTAACAAGTGATATTGAATAAAGCCCCAAGCAACCACTATAACTAAAGCTAAGATTGGTGTTACAGACTTGTTTAAAATAGGTGCGTTTTCGCTAGTTGCCAACGCCATTTCGTTCTTACGAGCAGAATCACGATCAGCAGCGTCTAGCTTAGCGTACTCTAATTCCATCTCAGCTAACTTTTGAGCAGCAGCAGGATCACCAGCAATAGCTTTAGCGACAGCTTCTACGCTATCTGAGACACCAAACTTAGAAGCCAATGCGGACACAGCAGCCCCACCGAGAGGGCCAGCCACCATAGTAGCCACAGTAGGGGCTATACCTTTAAGTAGATTCAGTAAGTCATTCATTTACTTCACTCCGTTCATTTTAGTTTACACGCCGCTACAGCGTCCTTTACGATAATATATAAGTAGAGTTCAAAAGGTAAGATAAGAAAGAACAAAAGGGTAAGCAATATCAGAAAGCTTATGTAGAGTGTCTCGCTAGAACTATTGCTATTATTAACGCCCATATTTCCACCACTATTATAGCCATTACGATTACCCAAGCTATTCGTTGTCTTACTTTGGAAAGAAGATTGTTTTTGCGTTGCCATTCCTCTTTCCTGCGTTTAACTGTCAATAGATGCGTTATTTCTTGTTTTTCCTGTACTATCCCATACATTTCAATTACATCACTGTAGAGTGATCCTAACTCAGGAGGGCTTTGATAGACCATAGTCTCTCTTAACTGCTTCTGAGCCTTCTCCATCTCCTTCTTAGCTACCACTAAGTCTAAGGACACTTCTAGTAGCTCATCAGGCTCAATGAACTGTGTGTCTATCCTTAATTGCTGCTCAGCTATCTTCTTATCTATCGCTATAAGAGCCTTAAAGAATATCTTCAAGTTCTTAATGATGTCAGCCTTGATGTCCTGTTCACTATGTTGTACAGCAGGAGCTTTCTTAGTTGCAGTTTGTGTAACCTTTTGCGAAGTTGTTTCCGGCACTACAGGCTTATCAGGCTCTTTTGACGGAAACAATCCGCAGGATGACAATTTAGACTTAATGAACTGCCATAGACCTACTACCTCTTCAACGTGCTCCTTAGCTTCATCAAAGGTTTCTTTAGCCTTTAGTACTACACCTTTGTATTCTTTGTATAGCTCACATCCCTGCTGGATAGCCTCAACAGCCTTGAGAGCACCAGCAAGGAGGATTAGAGGCATTTCTTATTGTGCCATACCGTTTAATTCGATACGTGTAGGTGGGCGTTGAATCAATTCAAGATCCGTAGGAGGAACCATACCGCCTGTTAACAATCCACGATAAGCCATGTTAGGTGCTGTAGGAGCTGTCTGGCCTGAAGCAATACGTTTAACTGCTTCTTGTGCGGCTTGACGTTTTAAGTAGTTTTGTAAAGCATCAGCAGCCAAACCACCGCCAGCCACTGTAGCAGCCAGTTCAGGATTACTTGCAAACGTATAAGCTTCTCCTGCGGCTGATAGTTTTGAGCGTAATGGACTAAAGGAAGCTGCGCCAGTTAATAGAGGATCTAGTGGGCCTCCCGCTGCTACGGATTTCAAGATATTTTGCTCTTCTTTAGAAAACATTGCCATCTTATCTTTGTTTGTAGCAAGTCGAGTAATACCTTGACGTAAAAACTCTGCTTCAGAACCTCTGTTACCCAATTCGGCTTTAATAGTAGAAACATCTAAAGCGTCATTTAAGGCTTCAGCACGACTAGCATTACGCCAGTCTTTACGAGCGCTCATTATCTTCTTCACAGCATCATCAATACCAGCCTTACCCGCAATCAGATCACGACCATTCAGCTTTGTAATGTAGTTGTCTACAGTGTCTACGGCAACGGCTCCTAAACGAGCCTCTTTAGGATCAGAACTAATTTTTAATTGACTAGCCATCTGACGTAGGCGATCAACAGTCGAGAAAGGAACGCGCTGTGTTCCAATAATATTCTCCATCTGCGCTAGTGTCTTTTCAATAGAGAGCGCTTCTGTAGAACCGGGGATCATGTTTGCATCGTCAAGCGCTTTACGAATATTTGATACCAAGCCTA
>Ga0114980_10001151_pt1 | contig 19011 bp, 15 predicted proteins | sample S_140806_EF_Meta_FD_87018 | JGI IMG/M metagenome (GOLD analysis project Ga0114980, IMG submission 87018) | Freshwater microbial communities from Lake Simoncouche, Canada to study carbon cycling - S_140806_EF_MetaG | ecosystem: Environmental > Aquatic > Freshwater > Lake | place: Lake...
AACTGTTGCTACATAACCTGATGCTGTAGAAGCTGAAGCTGCTGCGTTAGTAGCTGATGTCGCTGCGGCTGAAGCACTTGCGGCTGCATTAGTTGCTGAAGTTGTTGCAGAAGCTGCATCAACAATTAAAGTATAATAAGCTGAATTGGCATTTGAACTTAACGGCTGCGCGCCAGAAGAAGTATGCGCTGTGTTAACGTAATAAATATTATTGTTAGAAGTATCTTTTACTAAATCTCTACCAGCATAAGAAGTTGCAGTTGACCAGTTACCTCTATAGGTACCAAGTTCTTGAGTAACGGCAATCTCTCCATTAGCATCAAAAGCTAAAATTTTATTTGCACGATCTGCAGCTCCAACTGTAAATTCAGTTGAAGTCATTGCATTAGTTCTTGAAAGTTTTATACAACGATCAACTTCTTCTTGAAGTTCTTGTGCTAAAATAATTCCTTTATCTAAACCTTCTTCGTGTGTTTCTGCTGGGAATGGGTCATTAGCAACATAATCAATACTTTGTGTTTGAGTTGTGTCTCTAATTAAAACTATAGTTTGTCCAGACGTTGGAATATTTCCAGCAGTAAAAGTTATACTTCCACCACCAGCTGAACCAACTCCAGTTAATGTATAATGAGTATTTAAAGTTTTTGTAGTCTCTGTTCCTGTAGAAGAACGAATAATAACTTTTAAATCTGAACTAGATAATATTTTAAAGTTATAATTAAATACTGTTGTAGCTCCATTTCCTGAATAGGAATTTTTTACAATAGTTGTAGATATTGTCATTTAGTAATTCTGTTAGTTAAAGTTTAGGGAAAAATTTTATTGCAAATTATCTGGCGTTATTATGCTCAGTATAAACTTTGCTTTGCCAAATATTGTCAACATTGGCAAGCATAAAATTAATTAAAATCTTGGTAGAGTTTCCCCTGGTTCCCACCAATATTCTTGACCTCTTTTTTGGTATCTTTTGATTAAATCAGAGTTTTTTTGATCTATTTTATTATCAAACCATTTAGCAAGATTATCTAATATGCCTCTTTCATAGATATTTTTTAAATAAAATATATTTCCCCCAGGAGTATATCTTCTTAAAAAGTCTATTATATCTCCGCCAAAGTTAGTTTCTTTATCATTAATAAGTCTTTTAATATTTTCTTTAGGAATATTATAAACATCTTGAGTTAAACCAACTACTGGTCCAGCAAGTGTTTGAGCAAAACCGCCACCATATCTATTAGCGTCTGCTGCTATAAAATCTCCAAACAATGTAAAACCACCACCTGTAGCTGCGGCTCTACCCCAAAATTCTAAAGGATGCTCTTTAATATAATCTAAATCACTATGCTTTCTTCCTTTAGCTATGTCTCTAACTTCGTTTGCAAAAGCACCAAGTAAAGTTGTTGAAATAAAAAAATCAGACAAATAAGCAATTCTATTAAAGCCTGTTTGCTGCATGCCTTTTTGAATATGAGTTAAAAATATTGTAAGTGGAAATTGTTTATACATTGCACCAGATAAAACTAATTCTCCAACAAAAGTTCCAGGCTTTCCATATCTTTGAATTAAAGCTGTACCCTGAGCTGTTTGAGTTGGAACAGCAGAAACAGATTCTGTGTTAATCATATTTAAAAGTTTATAAGATAAACTTTCTGCATATTGATTTTGAATATCTGTTCTTACCCTAATATCATCCGGTCTTAAAAATGTTATACCTTGACCAGCAACTTTAGGTTCATCAATACCAGCATCGTACAATTTAGTATTTCTTATAATGTCCCAATCTCCTTTAGATATTCCATATCTAGTAAATGCTTCTTGTAATTTAGGATGTAATTTTGAAAATTCTTTTTTTGAAACATCAGCAAGATGTCCCATAAATTCCATTGCAAAACCCCATTGACCAGATTGTGTAATATGAGATAGACCCGTAACTCTTAAAATTCCATCAGCTATTCTTTTTGTTGCTTCTAATCCTTGAACCTCAAGCATAAATCTTGTTTGCTTGTGATTTAAACCAATCATTCCTTCAGCTAATAAACCTAAACGAATTGCTCTTCTTGCTCCAGTTTCATCCCCTCTAATTCCTTGTTGAACTAAATCTAAGGAAGTAACCAAAGATTTTGTAACTGGCAAACCATTAAAAGCGTTTGTAATTCTTTGAGTATTAAAGTCTCCAGGAGTTAATAGTGATGCAGCTCCTAACTGAGCAGATTGTAATAAATTTCTAATTGAAGCCATGGTTCTTGCGGCAAGAACATTAGCCGGTTTATTCAGCTCTCCTGAATAATAACTCATCATATTTTCGGCTCTATCAATAAGCCTAGTAGCTCTTTCTTGCTCTAAATAATTAAATCTTTGTTTTCTAGTAAAATTACCATTTACTTTATTTGATTGATCTAATTGAGCTTGCTTCATTATAATTTGTTTTAAATACTCAAACATATTGTCTGGGTTTGGTCCAAATCTATCAAACATCGCAATATCAGTTGCCATAGAGTGAACATGGTCCATTACAGTTGTTAAAGCATTTGTATCGCCAAACTCATCAGCATAACTAAGCCAAGCATCAGCATTTTTAAAAATTAATGTTCTATGATCTCCTCTTGTATTAGCAGCTGTTCTTCTGCCAAACTTTTCTCCTGGAGTTAATTTGTTCCACCCCTTTTGTGTAATGCTATCGTAAACTTCTTTTAATAAGGGTCTTATTGTTGCATCAGTAAATGCAAAGCCTGTTTTATTATTAATCATTTTTTGAAGATTTAATTTTGGAATAATCTTTTCTACCCATTCATCAGAGCTTACTTTCATAACTTTCATTGCGTTATGAATTTGCGGAAAGTAATTTTCAATAACTCCTATTCTTCCACCTTTAGAATTAAATCTGGTTCTTTGTAATTCAAAGACTTTTGAGATTGCTTCTGCAATTTGAGTAGCATTTTTATTGCTACTATAACCATCTATAACAGCTCTAATAACATCAGTATTAGTTGCTTTCTGTTCCTTAGTTAAAAAACCACCTGGCTTATATTTTAGTTCTAGTAATAAATCTTCCAAATATCTTTGTGCCAAGCCAACTTCATATTTAACTAAACCATCTATACTTTTAATGCCTTTAGCATTTGCTTCTAATGAGTTAAGCATGGCATTTAAAGCAGTTCCATAATCTGCTTCGCCATTTAAATTTCTGTAAGTTTTTAAATCAAATTCAGCTTGTTTCTTGGAAACTATAACAAGTCTATTATAAAATTTTTTAAATGCAGCTTCTTTTGTAAAGTCATCAAAAGCTTTAACTTTTGCTTTAATAGAGGCTTCTGTTTCATTTAAACCAGAATCCATAAACTGTCTTTTTAAATTTTCAAAAAGATCAATTTGTTCATCATGTTGTTTTTGAGTAATTAATTTATCTTCTAAAGCAGTAGATAAACACTCTGTGTAGTTACCTTTTGTCATATACAATTTTTAAGAGTTTCAATAAATTTAACGTCGTCAAATTCATCTTTTAATAAATCTTTAACTCGCACTTCTTTTCCGTCTGGAGAAAAAGAAATAACTTCTTCTTTATCCGTTATTTTAATAACGTTTTCTGGAGTAGGTAATTCTTGAGTTTGATTTATTATTTTTTCAGCTTGAGCTGCCTGATTTCTTGTAACGCTTCCTTCATCAACAGTTCCTCGTATTTGTCTGTCTCCTGTAAGGCTTTTGATAACGTCTTGTTCGGAGCCTGAGATAAATTTTGTTTGATCGTTTGAGGTTGTAACTTCTGCTTTGGCATTTGCTTGTTCATTTGTAACCTTAATATAATTATTCTTAATGTTGTTGTCAACTTGTTGAGTTAAAATATCTTCTTCAACTAATCTTCCTGTTTCAAAAGTTCTTTTAAAATTTCTTAATTTAGCCACATTTAAATCGGCATCTAATCTAATTACTGCAGTTTTATAATTAGCTACTTTTAAAGATTCTAAAATATTAATAAATGGAGTTTCATTTCTACCAAGTGTTGGTAATATTACATTATCTCCATTTGATAATGTTTTAACAAACATTTTTTTAAATATAACTTTAGCTTCTGAATGTACTGCAGCTGAACCTATGCCATTATTATATTCTGGTATTACTTCTCTATAAAAATCTGTATCAACAATTGTTCCGTTAATTTTTTGTTTATATTGAGAAGATAGTCTTGATTTTCCTGAAGCAGGCAAACCAGTAATAACAATTGCTATACGTTCTTTGCTTTGAGAGCCTGTTCCATAAATAGCATTAACTATATTATCAACGCCTTTATATTCTTTGCCGTTAAAAGTATAAGTTTTATTATTTAAATATTCGTCTGTAAATTTTCCATTAACAAAATTTGGTGCAACGTCTGTATGATTTTTACTATAATAATCTGCTCGTTCATTTATTGCCTTTTGAACTTCGGCAGAATTTCTTATATCTAAAACATCTTGTTCAGTTATTTTTCCACCATTAACAATTTCGTCAATTTTATTAACTACTGTCTTTTGTTCTGGTGTTAAATCTAATTTTTTACGTTCTATTGTATCTATTGCAGCATTGTCTACAGCATTAACAGTTTCATTTATTTTAACAGGATTAGTTCCAGCGTCTCCAAAAATTTGATCGTCTAATTTTTTATTAGCGTCTGTTACAACTTTTATATTGTTTTCTACGTCTGCAAATTTAGGGTCTATAACTTCTGCTGGTTTTTCAGGTAACCTAGGTGTCGTATCTTTAAATTCAGCAAAGTCATTTCCTCTGCTAACTTTTGTGCTTTCAAAATCCCCTCTTGTAAGTGCTGCTCTTGTTGCGTTGACTGCATCAAGTCTTGCTCCGGCTTGGTCTGTTCTGAATTTGAGAGCTGCTGCGTTGAGTTCATCTGCGTATTGTCCAACTCTATTTCCGACTGTGTTAATAAATTCTGTGATTTTTTCATTGTCTATTGCTGCTTTTAAGTTTTGCGATTGATCTAATATATTACCAGCCGCTGTTAATTCTTTATCATTTTTTATTGCGCTTTCAAATCCTAATTTTAATCTTTTAGCGTTTTGAGAAACGTATTGTATTAATTTTGCCTTTTCAATAATTGCATAATCTTTAATAAACTGTGTACCAAATAAATCGGTTTGTTCTGTAACTCTTAATTGCATACCCTTAATAGATGCAATGGTACTATCCATCTCTGCTAGTGTAGCAAATTTTCTATTTCTTAAACCAGATAAAACTCCAACTTGAGCTTCTTTAGTAAAAGCTTCTCCAACTCTTGCTGCTAAATCTTCATTAACATTCTTACTTACAAAAAGTCCCCAAGCATCATCAGAAAGTTTTACAAGTCCGGCAGTATTTTTTGCCATCCTTTGTCCCATAGGGAAACTTCTCTTTAACGTATCAATATTATATTGAGGAAATGTTCTTAATACTTTAGCTGCATCAAAAGAAGTTCCTGTTCCATTAATAATGTTTGCAACAACTCCGCTAAACATTGCTTCTTCTTTTGTAACGCCGTCTGCTTCTCTAATAACTTTAGTAACTAAATTAATGTCTTTTCCTTGACCGGTTAATCTTTTAGATAATCCAAGCCTTTGGTGTCCATCAATAACAAAATATTTGCCTTCTTTGTTTTGATAAACCATTAACGCTCCTGCAGCGTAATCGTTCCATTCTTTTACATCTCTTAGTTTTGATGACACTCCAGAAGCATCTACTTCTCCTTTGTATTGAAAAGCTTTTGCATCAAAATCTATTTCATTTGGTTTTAATAATTTAACGCTTGAATGACTAAATACTTGTTCTTGAAATTTTACTGGAGAAACAGGATTAACGCTAGTTTCTGGAATATTAAGTGGAGCATCATTAATAACACTATTTAAAGCAGCGTTTGTTCTTGCTTCATGCTCAACAACGCCTTTTGGAGTATTAACCAAAGCATTGTCATCAACATTAAATCTTGCAGCATCCGTTAATGTATCTACTTCAGATGATTTAAAATTTGGAAATTTGTCTGTTATATATTTATAAACTGCATCTAATTTACCAGACTCTAATCTTTGTAATCTTGCTCCTAAATAATCTAATCCTTCTTTACTAATTTCATAAGCTTGAGGAATTTTAGTAATACCTTTTGTAATTCCAACTCCTGCTCCATAAATTGCTGGTCCTAATATGGCTCCTGACCCAGCTCCAATACCAGTTGCTATTGCAACATCTTTTACAGCATTTGCAAACCCAGGTTCTTTTAATCCTAACTCTTGTTGATATTTTACTGTTAGTGCTTCAAGACCACCATTTTGTGTTGCTCCAATTATAGCTTCATACTTTGCTATTTTTCCAAGCGACTGTAAAAATGTAAGTCCAGCTGTAGAATATGGAGTAAAAGTTAATGGTAATAGTGGAGCGGTAAATGGGTCCCCAACTGTTACTCTTGCAGCCAACGCTGCATAATAACCTACAGCTCCCCACTTATTAGTTTTTTGATAAAGCTCATCTGCATTATTCCAAGACTGTTGAGCGTCAATTTTTATTGTGTTTAATAATGACTCTCTACTGTCTAATCCTTTTTGTTTAAGCTCATCAGCAAATTGTGGGTTTTGAAATTTATATTCATCTAATTGTTTATGAAATTCTGTAATCTTTTGTTCTTTAGTGTGTGTTCCTTGAAAACTATTTTGTTCAAAATTATAATTTGTTTCATCTAAAGATACAGGTTCAGCAATTAAATGAGGATTTAATAAATCAAAATTATATTTTTTTGCAATTTCTTTTATCTTTCCATATTGCTCTGTTTCATTCCAATACTCAGAAGCTGTTGACATTGATTTGCCTGAGGCAACCCATGCAGCTTTAAAAACTTCTCCGGCTCCTGGAACGCTTTGAGCTAACTTTGATGTATCATTAACTGTTGCTAATGATTGATCTTCGTCATGATAAAATGACATTATTTACTCCCAAGAATTTCTGATTGAATTTTATTAAAATCTATAACTAAATATTGTTGACTTCCTTTTTTGTCGCTATCAAAATTACTTGACAATAAATATCCAGGATTTGCAGTTTTTGCTGGATGACCATTTCGCGCAACTATGTATTTGCCGTAACCAACATTAATGAAAGTAGGAGTTCCATCACTAAATATATCTACTTTTTTTCCGTCTGCTGTAATAGGAAAATTTTTATCTGTGGCTTTATAAAATAAATCTTGATCTTTTTTAATTAAATTTACAACTTTAGAAAAATCTCCGTTTTTCATCCATGCTGGAATAACTTGAGAATTATCATAGCCTAGCGATGTATCAATTCCACCATTTTTTCCATTTTTTCCTATTGCTTCTTCAAAGGCTTCTTTAAAATCTGAAGAGTTAAAAACACTTGTGTCTTTGCTTTTGTCGTATTTTCTTGAAATATAAATTGCTTTAGCAGCCTCTAAAGAACTATTATAAGTATCTGGATTGTTATAAAATATTTTATTATTGCTTCTCTTCCATGACTGAAAAGAAGTGTCATCATCCGAAAATACTTTTATTTGACCATCTTTAATTAATTTTCTACCTTTTAAAAGATCATCTGCAGCTTTTTCATTATTACTAACTAGAAGCAATCCACCAAGATGACCTAAGATTTTATTGTCTTTAGATATTTCTTTAAATGCTTCATCAGCTTTATTTCCAAAACCAGCAACTAAAGTTGCAGTTACATTTTTAACTAAAATTGGATTTGTAGTATTGTTTAACCAATCAGTTAAAGCTGTTTTTTCTTGTTGAATAAAATACTGAGGTTTAACTCCATACCATTGAGCAACCGACTGAGCTTGTGCAGTTCTGTTTCTAATTTGTGCAGCAAAGATAGCTTGATTATCTTTGTCTCCAGGATTTTCTAAAAAAGTCTGAGTTCCAAGTGATGGTATATTATGAATACCAATTTTATTAGCTGTAGTTAAAGAATCTTTTTCTAAATCAGAATTTAATTTATTTAAAAAATCTTGAGCAAATTTTACTTTTTTATATAACGCTGGGTCTGCTCCTTGAGCTGCAGCAATAATATTACCTTTGTCATCTTTAGTAACAGCTTGTTGTTTTTGTAAAATCTTTTGACCCTCGTCTAAAAATTTATTTAAATCTTCTCTGGGTCTATTTTTAAACTCAGTAAGAAAAGCAGTCTTGTCTTTAATTTCATTTATCTTAGTTAGTAAAGTAGCATCTTTAGTTTTAATAGCTGTTTGCTCAGCTTTATCTAAAGCTTCTTTATTTGGAATAATATAATCATCAGCCTCTTTACTTAGTGATGAAACTGTTTGCTCGTTTTGAGCTTTCACAATTGCCATCTGAGTTTTGTTATAAGCATTAATTTGCTCGTATTTATCTACTCCTAAGTATTTACTATTCTTTGCAAACTCTAAACCAGAACCAAATTCTTTATCTTCCATTCTTTTGGCAGTATAAAAATCTCTGTCTGTGTAATAACCATCAAGTACCTTTTGAGTATTTTTTCCAAATATGTTTTTAAATTCATCTGAATTAACTCTAGCTTCAAAGGTAGAAGTAGCCATATCTACTTCTTCTTGAGTTTCTCCGTAAACAACTTTTTTGTTTAAATTTTCTAAATATTTTTTTTCTGTCTCTTGTGTATTAGAAATAAAATTTCGTGTAGCAAGAATACCAACGTGGTTTAAATCTTCTATTTTTTGTTTATCTAAATAGTTATTTAATTTATCCTTTGTAAAAGAATATTTATAATCTCCACCAACGCTATTTTTTAATAATTCAAACTGTTCATTATAGAATTTTTTTGCCTCAGTTGGCTCAGCATATAAAGAAGCTTCTTCTCGTATTTCAGTTAATCCTTTAACGCCTTTTTCTTTATCTCCTACTAAATATTTTTCTCTTTCTTGTAGAGCTTCGTTTTCTGATTTTCTTTTTTCAATATCTACATAAGTATTAAATGCAGTATCTCCAAACCTGCTAACTGATTTACCAATTGTTTGAGCTGTCTCTTGGTCAATTTTCATTCCAGGAGTAGATGCTACTTCTGAGATTTGTTCAGTTGGTCTTATTTGTGATTGATATATTTTAATAGCCATAAATTATACTTTTGCTTTTTGCCAAGAGTTGTAATTTCCAAGTAAACTGCTAGCAGCATTGAAATAACTTGCTGTTTCAGCAACTTTACCTTTGTATCTTTGAATTGCAGCTTCTGCTCTTGCGTTTGTTGCTTCATTGTATTTTCTGTCTTTTGCGTTTTGAGCATTAAACTTCATCATGGTTCTATCGCGTTCCATGTTAATTTCATTCTCTAATACAATTTCGTAAGCTGAACCAGAGCCTACATCAACGCCTCTTGCTGCTGTGCTAGCTCTTGCAGCGCCTGTTGCTGCTTCTGCTGAATCGTTAAATCTAGGTAAATCAAATTGCTCATAAACTTTCCAAGCCTGATCGCCTTCTTGTTCTTTTAACTTTGCATCACGTTCTAATAACTGTGCATTACGTTCTGCTGCTTGTCGTGCTGCTTGACCACCTAATAAATCTCCTACAAAACTCATTTCATTATCCTCGCATATCTAATGTAATCAGAACCATCGGGACCATAATGTTTCATTAATCCCTCTTTTTCTAATCCTAAAAATTGTGCAAATTTATGACCCAGTTCAAAATCTGCTTTAACTGCTGTTTGCAGTCTTTTAATTTTATTTTCTTTTACTAATACGTCTGTTCTTTTTTTAAAAATTTTAGCCATTGTTAATTTGTAATTCCAAATTTCACTTGTTGCTAAAACCCATCCTTCAGCAACATTGTCCCAAAGAACAAATATTCCGCCTGCCGCAATTGGCTTGCCATTTACAATTGCTGTAAAGGAAGCATTTTCATATTCTAAATACATTGCGTATTTTTTATGTTGTGGCGCTAACTCTAATTTTTTATCGTTTAACTCTTGTGATAAAATGTATTCAGCATGAGCTGATTTAAAAGGAATAATATTAATCATTCCACGTTTCTAATCTTGGATAAATTGCAAGAATAGTCATTGGCAAAGGTTGTTCTTGTTTAACCATTACAAATCCATCAGAGCCATAATCAGCAGGAAATTCTAATTCTTTATCTCCTGTAAATAATGGAACCGGACTACTCATTGGAGCGGAACTATCTCTAAATGGTATTTCATCTAATGTATTGGCGTTTGGACCAATCTTAGCTCCTACTGTTTCGTAAAATCTTACAGTAACGTCAAAAATTCTTTTTGTTTTAGTTTGATCTGTTCCTTTATATCCTTCATCTAATCTCATTGTTTGAAGTGTTGACACATAATTTAAACCAACTTTTGCAGTTGTAGCTTCTCTCTCTAATGAAATAGAACCGCCTGTTACAGTTCTTGTTGGATGAGTTGCTCCATTTACAATTAATGAAACAGTTTGACCCTCTAAATGATTTAAACCTGTTAATGTACTTGTTGCTGCACCTGAATAAGAAAGACCGCTATCAAGAAAATGAAACTGCGTTAAGCTACTATTAAAATCGTAATCAGTTAAATATTCTATATATCTTTTTGTAGTTCCGTTAATTGTACGTTTAATAATTAACCAAACTTCATCTTCTCCTGCTACTCCATCAATTACTGAAACACTTTCGCAAACTGCATTGCCACCATTAAATGAACCACCAAATATTTGTCTATGCCAAGCAACAACATCTTGAGTTCTGTTGTAAGTCATTCCAATTAAAACTCCGTCTGTTCTTACACACCAAACAATACTGTAAGGTTCTTGTTGGTAGTCCATGGCAACAATACCGCTATTAGTAATATGCTCAGATAAAATACATAAGTCCGGCGCTAAGTAACCATCAGAATCAAAATTATATGCAAGTTCTCTAATTTTTCTTTTTGCTCTTTGTAAAAATAAAGTTTGGTTACCAATTGATAGAGCATCAACATAAGCAGCTCCATAATTTGATTGTTTACGAATATTTAAATTTGTTGGAGTTACCGCATCTTGGGTTGCTCCAGAAGTTACTGTAAATTCTCCACCTGTTGTAGTTACAATTAATGTTCGTGTTGCTTTTAAAGAAGTAATTGCATTAACTTGGTTTGATGCAATTGTATAAGTCATTGCATCATCATCATCAGTTCCACTTTCAAAATTTTCATAATCTCCAGATTTAGAAAACCAAAGTGTTTGAGGAAATAAAGTTGAACCGCCAAATACTAAACGTTGTTCAAAAAATGAAACTGTAGAGGGATAACCATTTACACTTGTAAAATATCCTAAAGACCAAGCAGTTGTTGCTGTAGTTGCTGTAAGATTAACAGTTGTTGTAGCGGTAACAGTTGTTGTATTTGTAAAGTTTGTAATTTTTGCATGACCACCATTTAACTTAATTAGTCTATCAACATCTGTGCTTGCAAATATAGCTGCGCTTGAAGTTAATGTTATGCTGCCAGTTGTTCCAGAGGCTGTAATTGTAGTCGTTGTTAAATTTTCAGCCATGTAGGGACCTTTAGTGAAATTAACATTTGTTAAAGTCCAGGCTGTAAGACCGGTTCTTGATAATTTTTTTACAGGATAATTTTTATGACAAACGTACATAACGTCTGCTGATTGAGCGAATTTAATATCAAATAATTCTGCTTCTAAATATGGAGTTGCAATTTCGTATGCAGAACCGCCAGATTGAATTTGACCCTTATCTTTATAAAAACGAATATACTGATTGCCAAATTCTAAAATGTAAGTTTGTGTTGTAGAAAAAGCAAAAGGTATTAATCTAGTTTTTTTTGTACTGTCTTTTACTTCTTTAACAAAATATGTTCCTGGTCGTCTAGTTACTGGACCATGAGGCTGAACAACAAAATTTTCAATAATTGTTCCTGCGGAATAATATTTTTGAAAGTCTGTTCTACCTTCCATGCGTGGAGATAATTCTCCAGCAGTAAAGCTAGGAACAGCTAATAATGCTTTAGCCATTTAAAACCTACTGTTTAAGTAATCTTCTGCAAGAATTTGATCTACGTTTCCTAGTGTAGGGTCTGTATTATAACCTTCGCTAGCATCTGCGTGTCTTGCGTCTTTTAATTTAAGTAAATAACGTTCTTCCATCTGACGTGAAATTGATGCGTTAGCTGTAACTGCATAAGCAATATCAGCAGCCAAAGCTGAACCAATAACTTCTCTTAATAAAACATCCATTTCATTTGGGTCGGAGATTGCTGAAATATAAATTAAACTAATTTCAGAATCGTTAGATAAAATTTTTCTTCCTTCAATTTTGTAATCGCTGTCATAATTTTCAATTGCTAAAACTCTTAAACAGTCTGAAGGTAAAGTGTATTGATAAACAAATCCCCATGCTGGAGTATCTGTGTCTTGAGCTAAGATTTGTCTTTTAGTTGCGCAATTCCATGGATGAGATCTTAATACTGCGTCTTTTACTGTATCATATCTTGAATTACAAATTCTTCCGTTTTTAGAATTTTCAGTTAAAGCTAAAATTGTACTAGCTCCTAATTGATTTAAAGCTGAGTTACAAATTTCTACTATTGATGCCATTAGTTATTTCTCCGGTTTATAAATATATTTTCTTTTTAAAGTTCTTGGTTTTAAGTTTTCAAAAATTTCTGCTTCAGTCATTTCTAGTTTTTTATCAAAACCATGATGAGCGTTTTGTGTATGTTTAAATCTGTCTACTAATATGTATCTGTAAATATAATCTCCTTTTTGAAAATGTATTACAGACTCAATTTCTTTTATTGTTTTCATTTTAAAAGATGGGGGATTGCTCCCCCACCCCTAAAGAATTAACGAATAATTATTCGTCGCAAGGTATTTCAACTACCTTTTTTTCTTCCATTCTTGTAGCTCCGATTGCCATAGAGTAGTAAACTTGAGTAGCATACGATTTGTCTGCTCTCTCATCTATTCTCGCTGTAACATCTTTACCGATTGCTAATTTAATAGCATCAGCAGCGAAAGCGTACACAAGTCTGTCATCAGTATTAGCTAATGCTAATCTGTTAGAAACTAAGAATTTAAATCCTAAGAAAGAATCTAAAGTACCAGTTGCTAAAGCTTTAACTGTGTTGAAATCGCTTGAAGTTACTTCTGTAGTCGCTAACAAATCTTGAATTTGTTTTGGACTAACTACAATGTATCTAGGAGTTGATGGGTCAACATCGTTGCTATCTAAGATAAATTTTGCTGATCTTAATTTAGCAATTGTTAAACCAGAACCATCTGCTTGAGAAGCAGTAGATACTTTTTGAGTTGAAGGAAGTGCAACAGCTGTACCACCGGCAACGCCTGTGTCTGCTGAACCACCTAAAGCAGCAATGATAACATCGTCCATAGCTCTTCCCATTGCAGCAGCAGCAGCTTTTGCATAGGCAGAAGTTGGGTCAATTAACATTCTTACTTTATCTAGGTCATCTATAAGATCAGCCCATTCATAATCGGCTAAGCTAACTCGTCTACGCGAGTGTGGCGTGTCCAATTGTGGTGTTGATCCGTGTCGTGAGCTTCTTACTTGCGCTGTTACGCTACCGATTTGGTCAAAAAAAGCATTTTTACCTTTAATTGTTTCCACATCAACAGCTGAACGAAGTACGGAACCCATTTGTTGTGCTAACATAGTTACGTTGGCAGAATACTGCTCAACGAAAGCTGTAGTTATTTGAGTTGACATTTATTTGTCTCCATTAGTTGTTTGTTTATTTTTATGAAATATGCGGAACGATTATCCTGTAAGGGTCGCAATCCTTGATTTTACAACTCTCGTTGCTTTGTCTTTCCAAAGCGCCAATCGGGTCTTACGATTATCCGAATTTTATTCGCTTAATAAAGTTATTAAACTTTATCAAGTAAATTCTTTATTATGCTTTAGCCTTTATTTTATTAGGATGTAGCATCTCTCTTAATTGAAAAGCCTCTTGAACAGCAGCATCATGATTTGGATGATACTTATTATGATAAGCAGTTCCTGGAGCTGTTATTTCATTAAGTTGCTTTTGAATTTCATTTGGAGTCATATAGTTTGGTCCAGTATTAGACACTAACTTATCTTCTCCTAAAGACTCGGCTAACTTAGCAAACGCTTTAGCAATTGCTGGGTTATCTCCAAGTTTTGTTCCATCTTGTAAAATTAGATTTTGATAATCTGCACCAACGTATTCTTTAAATACTTTGCCAGCAGCTTCTAATTTTTGATTATATGCAGCACCCCATTCTTGTTTAAGGTTTTCTTCTGCACCTTTTCTACCAGTCATTGCTTTTGAATTAGCATCATTCATAGCGGCTGCAGATAAATCTGAATAGTATTTTAAAATACCTTCTGCCTGTCTAGGAAGTAATCCTAATTTATGAGCTGTAGATGAAAAGTTTTTAATACCTATTTCATCTGACTTAATATTATCAGGAACATTTAATTTATATTCTTCGGCTGATTTTGGTCTACCAAGTTTTTCATATACTGCGTTCCAGTCATCTTCAGTTGCATGTTTATTTGGAACTGGAATTTTATCAGCGCCAATTAATTTTTGTGCATGAACATAACTTTTTGCTAAACCAGCAATATCTGTAATACTAGATAAAGATTTTTCTGATTTTAATTCTTCTGGTAAACTTGTTCTCCAGTCTACTGAAGTTGGTGTACTTGTCGCAGCATTAGTCGTAGGTACTTCAGACGCAGTCGTTTGCTGTTCCGTTTGCGTTGCCTGTATTTCACTACTCATTTATTTACTCCTTTGGTTGTTTTTTGAGTGTTGATTTAATGAAAAGAACAACACTACGTTGTCCCTCTCTAAATGCAGTTTCATGACTGTCGTTACTAAAAGAAGTCGTGAAAACATTGCATCTCTTTTCTAAATCTTCCAAAACTTTTTCGCCGTCTGGGGATTTGAAAACTCGTTGAAATATTTTTATATTGTCGTTTATTTCTTTATTCATTCATTAAAACTTTTGCAGCAGGAGCGGCTTGACCAGCGGCTTGAGCAACTTGTTGCATTTGTTGTAATTGCATCTGTTGTTGCTGTTCAGCTTGTCTTTGTTTTCTTATTGCTCCTACTTGCGACTTCGTTTTCAAAATTTTTGCAGGGAAACCTAAAACGTCTTTAATGTAAGTAACTACAGCGTCTGTATCTAAATAATCAAATACAGGAGCAACGTTTTGTAAACTTCCAAATATTTCAAAGCCTCTCATTAATGCTTGCAGCTCTCCAGTTTTTTGAGCTTTAGCTAATGGAGATACATATTCAATTTCAATATTTGTATTGCCTAACATTGCAGGCATTTCTGGAAATTTTTTATTTCTCATTAAAATATTAAAACAACGAGTAATAAGTGGCTGTAATAATTCAGACTGCAATCTGCCAAGAACTGGACCAAGTATTCTCATCTTCTCTTCATTACGTTGCACTACTTCTGTCGCTGTCATTGTTTGACCCTGTGAAGTAATCAATTGATCTACAAAAAAGTTTTCTCTAACTTGTTTTCTTCTTTGTTCTTCCATTTGGTTACCAACTGGATTGTTAGCTCCAATGTTTAAAGGTTCAATTCTGTCTCTTGTTCCTGATCTATAATAATTTAAACCGCCTGGAACAGTTCTAATAGGCATTAAGAAGCCATCATCTGGAACCATTAAAGGTGGGTCTATTTGTTTTTGAGCTGCACGAATAGAAGTCTTACACATTGTGTTTAACATTTTAACATCTGGCAATGCGTTCATTGCTGGACTTCTTCCGTAAATTTCGTTTGAAGATTTTAAATATCTTGGAACTGCATAAGGAAATTCTGCAAATCCTTTTTCAGATAATAATGCTCCTGAAGATTCATGAACATAACAAGAAATAAATCTTTTAGATGAACCTGGTTCTGCATATTCTGTATTAGGATAAACACTATGAATAATTGAAACATCTTCTTGTGGAGAATTTTCAATTAATTTTTTTAATTCATTAGGAAGCTGCGCTTTAGGAAACATGCTTATTATGTTTCTTGCTTTTAATTTAAATTTTCTAGTTAAGCCGTCAACAACTCCAGTTTCGCTTTCAGTAATAAATATTTCTGAAATATGAATATTTTTAAATCTTAAATCGTTTTCGTTATCTTCAGATATAAATAATGCTGCTGTACCAAAAGCAATTAGATCGTGATATAATTCAAATATTTCTTGTTGAAAATTTGATCGGTTAAAAGCTTGATACATTGAGCTAGTACATTTTTCTAACCATTGTACTGCATCATCATCGCTATTAACTTCGTCATCTTTAAATTTTAAATAAAACCATGGCGATGAAGTTGAGGTTAACATTCCATGTAGTGATGCTGCTAACAATTCTAAAGAATGAGTTGCTGTACCATCAAAAATTAATTCGGTTCTCTTATCTCCCTGACTTCTTGATTTAGTAATATCTGCTTTTCTAGGAAGCATATAATCTGCAACTTCTTGCCAATGCGACTCCCAAGTTTGTCTTTGAGTTCTTAATGAACCATATCTATCTAAAATATCTTTTGCTTTTTTGTTTATTGGCATTTTAACTTCCTAGTAATGTTTTTTTAATATCAACAGTATCTGTTGCTCCAAGTGAGCCTGTAAGTATTGTTGAACTTCTACCCTGTTCGTTAACAAGTCTTTTAGAATCTAAAGCGGAAGCAGCTGCGGCTTGCGATTGTGATACTTCTGCTTTTGTAGGCGTAACTATTGGTGCTGGCGCAGTAGTTGGTTTACTAAACGCTGACGTAACTGCTTTTATTGGTGCTGAGATAACTCCACCCATATTAAGCTCCTAACAAAGTTTTCTTATCAGTAGTTAAATCTTGATTATCTAACCCCTGGTAAGTAGTTAATATTGTACTTTCTCTTCCCATTCTGTTTCGTTCAATTGCATCCAGTTTTCTTTTAACTTCTGCAGCCTTTTCCGCATCGTTATATGCAGGTGGCTCAGCAGGAGCTATTGGTGGTGCCGGCATTGCTGGCATTTTTGGCATTAAGAAACCCATAATTTATCTTCCATGTATTGAATATTCCGAATCTGTTTTCGGGAATAATTTGTTTAAGTTTGTATTTGATGGCAATTCTTCAATTGCAATCGCTAAGTAACGAAAAGCATCACAAGCGTGTGAACTCCAATCATGAATTGGTTTCTCATGATACATTTTCATCTTCTCATTGTATCTTCTATGGTAATGACGAAGTGCATCTATTAATGGTCTAGTAGTATCTAAACTAAAGTAACAACGCGGCAGTAACATTTTTGCGGCGTGTATTCCATCTTCAATAGGTAGCTTTGGTAAAATTTTAAAATTTACACCAAGTTGATATGCTACTTCCCTTCTTGTCTTACCTGTAGAAAATTCTGTAACCTCTATATCGTGTGGCGCATAATGTTTTCCGTAAACATAATCTTTTTTATTTAACAGACTAATGTAGTGCGGTAAGCCTTCACGATTGTTTTCGTAGTAATCTATAATTCTAATTGTATTGCCAAGCTTTTGAAAAAAAATAATAGCTGTACTATCAGCATGTCCCAAATCCCATGCGGTATCTACTGGAAGTGCCGGGTCGTATTCAATCTTAGTTAATCTATTATTCTTTTCTGAATCTGCAATTAAGTTTCCATAAATAGAACCTTCTATATTTGCAATCCAATCACATTCAAATTCTTGCTTATACTTTGCCTCTCCCATTTGGTCTTTAGCAGCTTGCAATTCTTTTTCATCAATTAGCTTTGTTTCGCTAACTGGAGCTGTAAATGTTAACCACTCGGGGTCTTTTAAAGCGTATTGGTAAATATCGTAAAAAAAATTATTCATACCGGCAGGAGTACCGATAAAATAACAAAATCCTTTTCTGTCTGATAAAGCTGGTCTTATAATCTCATTCCATAGCTTAGGAGCTATTTGAGCTGCCTCATCTATACAAACACCATCTAAAAATATTCCTCGTAAACTATCGGGGTTCTCCGAAGATAACAGAGTTATTCTTGAACCATTCGGTAGATCACATCTTAATTCCGTTTCGTTATATCTAACTCCAGGAATTGAAGCGGTAAATTGTTTAATATAATCCCAGGCTACGTTCTTAGCTTGCTTATAAGTTGGAGCTATATACGCAAATCTTGGGTTTGGCAGCGGGTGGTTTAGCGCTGATCTTATAAGATGATTTAAGATTGCAACTGTTTTACCAAATCTGCGGTGGCAATTTAGAACCGCAAATCTGTGCTTTTCTAATTTGTCATGCAACAATTCCTGTTGCGGTCTTGGGTTATAATCCAGCTCTATAGTGGTATTTTTTACCGGCTCTATATTAAACATTAGTTAAGGGTCTGTGGTAAATTAAATAAATCTTCTAGCGGGGTATAATTAACTCCAGCCTTCTTTAACATCTTAGCTGCAAAATCTAATGCGATCTGCCTCTCACTAAATCCATAAACATGAATTACTATTGCGTTAGTCTCTTCGTCTATAAAGACCAGCGACTGTAATTTATCTTCAACTTCAATTAATTTGTCTGTCATAATGTCTGTGTGTGTCTGTGTGGGTGGTAGTCCCAATATATATGTAGTAGAAGTTGCGCGTTGTTTTTTGGGTACACCCCCCAAAATTTTCTTAAAAACAGCCAGGCAAAATCAAAAAAGCAGCTCTAATTCATGCTCGTAGGTATGATACCTATAGGCATGATAATAATAGCAACGTTTATTTAATGTATTGTGTGTTTGTTGTGTGTTTAAAGAAATTAAATGCAGCCGAAACCCATGACACGCGCGCGGAACTCTGTACGTTCAATGAATTACATGCAACTTTTCTAGTTTGTTCAGAAGGTAAACCAAATTCTTTTAGCAAAGGCTCGTGATAATATTCAGCGTATTTAAAACAATCTGGCATTTTTCTTTTTAGTAATCTTTTTCTTTTTGTCTTTGGTTTTCTTAGTTATAGCTTTTATAAACTTTTAGGTTTTCAATCTCTTGACCAAGCTGCTCTTCTAAATATTCCTGAACCTCTTGTTCAAACGTTTTAGTCTTTGGCTTTAAAGGCTC
>Ga0114980_10001156_pt1 | contig 18949 bp, 3 predicted proteins | sample S_140806_EF_Meta_FD_87018 | JGI IMG/M metagenome (GOLD analysis project Ga0114980, IMG submission 87018) | Freshwater microbial communities from Lake Simoncouche, Canada to study carbon cycling - S_140806_EF_MetaG | ecosystem: Environmental > Aquatic > Freshwater > Lake | place: Lake...
GAGGGCGAAGCCGGACTGACCATCGCCACTGGTGCCGATCAGAAGGGCAAGACGCCCTTCGCTGAGGCTGAGGCCGGCGCTGTCGGTGCCACCGATCGAACCAGCAACGTCGGTGGCGCCAATCTCAAGCCAGGTGCCGTTCGTGTCCTCAACTCGCTTGAGCCGCAGGTTGCCGGAGAGGCTGAACACATCGGCCAGCGCAAGGTTTCCGGAGAGGATCTGAAGATCCAGGAGCCCAGCGGACCAGGTGGCGCTGGCGGTGCCACTAAGGCTGAAGCCATCGATTCCGGAGATCAGGGCAGTGCCGGACACGGTGCCACTGAGGCTGCGATCGGTGCCGTACTGCAGATTGGCCGTGATCTGGGAGAGCTCCACCACCGCACCGCCGGCATCGATGCTGAGGAGGCCGTCGGACACCTTGAGCTCCCAAACGGTGCCAGCGGATGTGGTGACGGGCTGGAGGGAGAGGTTTCCCGACAGAACGCTGCCGGCAAATTCGACGCTGCCACGGAGATTCAGGCCATAGGTGGCCACCAGGGAATCAAGGGTGACGCTGGTGGAGCCGTCGTCGGGCAGGAGAGCGTCCCGCCAGACGATGGTGGGGGAATCGCTGGCGAAGGCACCGGCCGCGGTGAGGGCCTTGTTGATCGTGAGGGTGATGCCGGCGGGGTCGGCCACCTGCTTGCCGGAGATATAAAGCTGACCTGGACGGAATTGGGCCGCTAACCACTGGCCCGTCCCATCGGTGGCCTTGGAGCGAATCATCAACAGGTCGCTTTGATCTAAAACTGCCAAGGCGGAACTGGTGGTGGTTCCGCCTACGGCCAAACTCACGTCGTGGCCGTAAAGGATGAAATCATCCGTGGACACATACTTGCCATTGCTCAATTCACGAACGGTGGTGGCCGTGCTCAGCTTGATGTCGCCGCTGAAGGCACCAACTCCCTCCATGCTGGCGCTCCAAGAGCCCTGAAGGGTGAGCTCATTGGGGAGAAGAACGAGGCGATGGGCCCCCGTGGCCTCGGGACTGATCAGATCGAGGGCCATGGCGCTGCTGTTGAGGCGAAACTCCACGTCGGTGCCGGAAATGGTGAAATCAGAGCCGGCGGTGGCGGTAATGGAACCCGCCAGGCGCAGGGCCTGAACGGAGGAGGCGGCGGCGCCATCATTGGGACGAATCGTTTGCCAATAAAGATCGGCCTCGGCCGAACTGACGGCGAGCTGCAAGGGGCCGGCCGTGAGGGTGGAATTCAGATGGCTGACGGCCGCCCAGAGCGTCGAAGTGGTGGAGGTGGCGGATTGAATGGTTTCGCGGCTGAAGCTGAAATCACCCTGGAGGTCACCCACGCCATCCACAATGAGTTTGGCCTCCTTAGCGGAGAACAGCAGGAGGGAAGGTTGCCCCGTCACCGTGGTTCCCAAGGTGGTGCTGAAGCTGAGCTGCCCTTCGAACACGAGACCCGGAACGCCGCTGATGGCACCGGTGCCGGAGATCGAAAGGGTGGCTCCGGGTTGATTGATCGGCAGGGACAAGCTGCCGTTGGTGATTGTCATGCAGGGGCCATCGGCCGGATCGCCACTGGTGAGGGTGATGCCCGTTCCAGTGAGGGTGGCGGAGCCATCATCTTCAAAAGAGAGATCGAAATTGCCACCGATCTGGGGGCCAAGTCCACCAAGATCAACAACAACATTATCGAAGGCTAACTGAGGAACGCCGGCGTCCCCAATCGAGAATCCCGTGGCCGTACTTAGGGTGATGTTACCAAAGTCTTGGTCATAACGAATGATGGCAGAAATGCCAGCGGCCGGACTTCCAGAACCAATGGTGATATCGGTCTGGAGATCAACGTTAGCGGAGGCGCGGAGCACCGCCTCAGCAGTGATTCCTTCCGTTGCCGTGAGCGTGGGGTTATCTGTACGAAGACTGGCCGGGGTGTAAAGACGCCACTTGCCATCATCATTGGCATCAATGAGATTGAAGGAGATACTGCCATAGAAACCACTTTCACCATCCTCATCAGCCACGCTGGATAACGAGGCCGACAAAGGACCAATTTCGGCAGCAAAGCCCGTGTTATCGGCCAGGGTGGCATCAATGGTAAAGACGAGTTCATCGCCAAACTCAGTGGCCCCGGAGGTGTCCACATAGAAGCCATTGGTAGTGTCAAAACCAAGCCCAAGGGCTAATTGATAGCCAACATTGAGGTTAAGGGCCGCATCACTGGAAAGATTGAAACCAGGGAGGGCCGCTTCAAAATCAAGGGGAACCGACGTGGAAATCACCGTATCGGCAAGCAGGAGATTGAAGCCGACACCGGAGGAACCGAAAACAATCTGAACCTCGCTTTCATCGAGTAGATCGCGATAGACAATTCGACCCAAAGCATCGAAGACATCTAAACCAGTTGTGGCATCGATGGCCACGACGGCATTGGGGGCATCAGGGGAGCAGGCCTTGCCCGTGGTGGAGTCGTAGTAGAGCAAGGTGCCGTAGGCATTCGTGAGCGGAGTGCCACCGGTTCGGACGGGAACCTTGAGAACACCATCCAAACTGGTGTAGAGCTCATGTTGGAGTAAACCAACAATCACATCTCCGGTGGTTTCCTTGCGATCAATCGATTGTTGCAAACGACCCGCCAAGGTCGGTAGATAAAGACCATCAGAATCGAGATAACGTTGATCGCTATTGGGCTGCCCCATCAACCGCAAGCGAAGACGATCCACAAATGCGGCTCCGTCCTTCAGGGCGGGGCCAATGATCGGCAGGTCGAGATTGCTGACGTTACTGGAAACCTGACCACCAAAAGAATCAAAAAACAGCTCCAGACCGTCCAGCACCATCTGGGGGTCATTCAGGATGGCAAACAAAGCCGTGGAAAGGTCAAAACTAGGAACTGCCGTGTTATAGCTGTAATCATTTAAGCCCCTGAATTGACCATCCAGGTGCAGCACATTATCGGCAAAGCCATCAAGATTACCATCATCTGTCGAACCACCAAAGGGCATGGTGGTGGAAGGGAAATACAGGGGAAGATCGACATCCACGTTGCCGAGGAGATCAACAAGCCAAAGGCTGCGATCGGTGAGCTCAGATGGGGTATAGGAATGGTCTGTGGAATCCTGCACCAATTTGATCGATCCAGTCAGGTCAAGGTTGATCGAGGCCTGCTTGGCTGCGAGTTGCAACAGGGTGGACTGCTGCTCACCACTACCCTTGGTGAGGCCGAGGGTGAGGTCGATGGACCCAGGAACGCCCAAACGATCGGTTGTGGAAATATTGAGGCGATCAAAATTAATGCTGCTTTGATCAGAAACAACAATCGAGGGACTCAGGAGAGTGGAGAGATCAAGAGTAAAGTCTAAATTAAAATCAACATCACCATCTACCGCCAACTTGCCATCGCTGACAAGTGCCAATCCAACATCGAGGCCATCAATCAGGGAAACACCAGGAATCTCATCCATGGCAAAATTTAAATCTATCGCTGTATCAATAGTCTTGCTAAAATTAATCTTGACATCGAGAACTGAATCCTTATAGCTTAGGCCGAGAATCTTTGCCTGATCATAAGCCAGAAGTTTATCCCGGTCCCCAATACGTAAATCAAACGTATGCGCGTAATAATCGCGCGAGCAATCTGACCATCTGTGGGGAGTGACGCAAAACCTCGGGCCTGAAGTCTGGTGAGAGCCGTTACAGGAGAAATTCCAGAATCATTGATTGCATCACGTAATTGAATCCAAAACTGAACGATAGTTGGATCAGCCGCACCCTTAGCCAGTTCAAATGTGGAAGAAGAATCCTTAAGGTTATAACTTGCTAGTAATGTTGCCGATTCAACCAGTGACGAAGAACTTGCTGCGATGAAATCACGATCAAGCTTGGCTTGAGCCAATTCCTGGCTATGGTCGAAACTGGTTAGAAGTTGGCTTTCCGTAATCGAAGAGGGTAAACCGAGCAAACTAAAAATGGCCTTGGCTGCCAAACGTTCCATTTCCGAAGCGGTGGAACTCTGAAGTACGAGACGTGCCGGAACGGCCAAATCAAACAGGGGGGAGCTGTCATAAGCCTTCTCGATGTCTTCGTCGGTAGATTGGCCGCTGAGCTTGTGTTCGGCTAAGCAATTCCACGCTGAACGGAAGGCCGATGGCCCCTGCAGCAGACGAGATTGGGCGGTGGTCAATTGGGAGAGCAGCTCGGGATCGGCAAAGCGGATGGTGATGTCATCCACTGTTGATGTTGGAGATAAGCCCTTGCTTCCCAAGTTGTCGAAAGCAACCCGGAGATCGCGATCAATTTGCAGCGAGGAGAAAACAGCTGACTGAGTAGATTGAGCAATCGCAACCGCGATCTGATCATCCGTGGATTTTGAGGATGGCGATCCCGGCAAGACCGAAAGTGCATCATGAGCAGCATCAACTGATTCATCACTTAAAACGGTGATATGGAGACCGAGACTACGGTTAATCTCCTGATTAAGATCAATTTCAGTTTGATCAATGTTGGCTGCTGCTTTTTGAACCGTTGATATTGCATCTACAATATTTTGAACAACATCAACCGAACCTGAACCCAACAGCTGGACAGCACTCTTGTTGACGAACGGCAAGGGCTGAAAGGCTGGACCTTGAGGATCAATGGCTGAACTAAGAACTTGCTTGATTCCTTCAAGCGCAGAATCAAGAGAAATTTTACTTAGATCCATCAAGGATCCAAACCCATCACCTTCAAATTCAATATTTTGTGGGAGAAGCGTAAAGAACTGTTTGGCCGTTAAATTACCAACCGAACTGTTTGCGCCATTCAACACGTTCACAGAACCATGGAGACGACCAATTTTTGTGTTCAACCCAGCCATAGAGGTCTGGAATTCAAGAGGTAGATCGAGTTCAAAACTACTCGTTGGATCGAATTTAGGAAGCCCGAACGAAAGTTGAGCCGTTAAATCCTGAGGATTAAAGCGTCCATTTGTAGGCAGAGAAATGCCAGCATTAAAATGAATTTTGGCATCGTTAATACCAACGCCAACAGGTCCGATGGCAAGGGATAAATCAAGAGGGTTGTCATGATGCAATTCCACCCCGCCCTTTAGGGTGGGATTCTCGACAAAAAACTTTCCAGTTGATGAATCAATTCCAAAACCGAAAACTAAATCCAAAGAGGCATCAAGCTGTAACGGTTCAGATTGAGAAACGTTGACACCCAGATATTTACTTACATCAAAACCGATATCGCCAAATAGAGATAACGTATCACTTGAAAGTATAAAATCATTACTATAGTTAGATATGCGTACGGATGCAACAAAATCATTGGCCCGGCCAGATGGTGAGGCAGTAATTTTTAGGCTATCCGAATCGATAGCCAAGATATCCCTTGCAGTTACCTCTAAACTATTTGTGAATAAAGAAGCAATCTGATTACTAAGCTTAGATTGAATAGCGTCGGCAATGCCAGAGGAACTCCAAAGAGAATCGAGGCCTTCTTTGATAAAAGGTAAGGAAATTCCTACGGTATCGCCGAGGGACATTGATCCAGCCCAGTGGGCGAAAGACTGGAGCCCATTGAGCAGGATACTTTCATCACTTTGAGTGGCTTCCAGGGAACCCGATGAAACTTCAGTAAAGAGTCTTTCGGAATCGACGTCTAGGACATTAATCCTAATCGATGGAGAGAGACTAGGCTTCATCAAAGATGAGTCAGAATAACTATGAGAACTTAAGGTTCCAGATTGATCTGTCACGCCAAAACCCAATACGTGACCCAGTTCATGCATTACAACAGTAAGCAGATCAAAATGACCATAAGCAGGACTTGTTAAATCAGCTTGTGAACTAATAATCGAAGATCTGAGCGTAAATTCCAGATCGTCATTTGGTGAAGAATCAGCAAACCATCCATAACCCGCAGCATCCGAGTCAATAGTAACTATATTATTAGTCGTTGTCGCCAACGTGGATTGATTCAAATCATTGATTTCAAATTTAATGGTATCAAATAATTCTTTTGATTTCACCAAAAGGCCAGGGTCACTAGCAAGATTTAAAAGCCATCTATTTTTAGCTTCATCTACAATAGCATCAAGTTTTTTGGTTGTGAGTAAAAGTTGTTGACCTGTACCTATTGATTCCGAAAGAAGATTGGACCCAGACTTAATGTTACTGGACAATCCAAAATCACTGCTTACGAAGTTGTGATTAAAATTAGTAATTTTAATCGTCTTAATATTTTCGCCTTCGCCGATAAAAAGAGTATGTTCAGAAATGTTATTATTAATGATTTGGATTTCATTGCCATCAGCAGACCAAATCTTGAGCACGGCTGAAGAATTTAAATTAAGAGTGTATAAAGCACCAGAGGGCAAAGAATCGATATTAATATGGAACGAATGAGGAGTAGAAGCGTTAACAGCAAATATAACTGTGTTGGGCAAGTTAATTTCACTATCTACGGCAGCTTTATTTACAATAGTAGTGTCAACATTTTTGATATTAGTCGTATAGTTTGTTATCGCACTGGAAGGTGCGCCATCGTAGAGTAATTGAACTGTCTTTGTTGGATCAGAAGTTGAGAGAACAAAAGTATCCTCAGTATCGTTCATACTTTTTATATTTTTGGTATCTAAATCTGAGCTTCCTCCATCAATGGCATCATTACCATCACCATCAATGATTACATCTTGATATCTTCCTCCGACAATATTATCATCGCCTTTTTCACCAAAGGCAACAATTAATCCCTTTTCAGCTTTAATGATATCATTTCCATCCCCTCCTAGAAGCGTATCTATCGCATCTTCTTCTAGATAATTATATGTATCACTGTCAAATTTTTCGGCTGAACTTGATGTTGCATTTATGATATCGTCGCCATCCCCACCCTCAATTTGGTTTCCACCTGAAGACCCCTCTAAAGAATCATTCATTGAAGATCCAACTATATTAGCAGCTCCATCAACACCGAACTTTCCAGATGTTCCTGTAGCTGGACCAACCTGATAAGCAATACTTCCCCAAAAAGAGTTTAGCAACGGATTTTCTTCTAAGACTTTACTAAAGCTATCATTTAGGTTTTTACTATTCTGATTTAAAGCTTCAAATCCCCAATCTTTAATTTGTGGAATAGGCTCCATATCGACGCCTAGTCCTAGACTTGCGGCAACTAGAGGAGTGGCCTTATCACCATCTTTTATCCCATTAAAATGACTATAATCTAAGTCTATTGACCCTCCAAAAGCAGGAGCTATTCGACCATCAAGCGTTGCTCCATCTACAAAATATACTGTATTATTTAAGCGCCCACCTCCAAGATTCTCAATACCCACTGATAATGCAATATTTGGCAGTGCAAAAGATTGAGTTTTCTTAATACTCTGTGAATTTTCATCTGATTTAACATTATAAAGTTCACTGACTCCTTTTAAAGTTTTCCCTAAATTAAATTTGCCAGGTTTACCGTCTTTATCATCAAAGACAGGTGCTGTTGAAGTTGTTAAGATGACAGTACTTCCAACGTCTATGGCCAGGGGTTTGAGCTTATTAAAAAATGATTCGAGTTCAGGAATGTCGCTAAGTGAGTATTCAAAAACTGTATGGTACAAATCCTGATACAGACCTCCAAAATCAACAGTATCAACAGGTAGAAGTGAGTTTAAAATTGTATCATCGGTTATCTCTGTTGAACCGACATCAGTACTTACTGTATCGACAATTAAGGCAGCACCAAATAATTGGGTATTGAACGAGTATGTATCTGCTCCAGAACCACCACTGAGAAAACTGATCGATGGTGTAAGTGAAAATGGAGATGATCCTACAGTTACACTATCGCCACCAAATGTAAGTAAATCAATTAAAAAGTGGATCGGGTCTTCAAATGGATTAGTAAAATCTTAATTAAAATAATCCCAATCACTTCCGCGATATAAGTTTACTCCCATGCCAAGATTCACGTCGCCAATTGCGGGTAGTTTTTGATTATCTAATGAGCCTCCAATACCAGTCAGCGGTGAAAGTCCGGCGTAACTCTGTAGTACATCTGAGGCAGGCCCTAACAAATTACCAAGAAATAATTGTTCCGCAAGATAGTAATAGTAACTCTTATCTGTTGAGGCAAAGTTAGGTGAATTACTGAGTCTTTGAAGATTTACAGTAGTATAAAAATTTTGGAGTGTGTTAAGTGCTTGAGTTTTAATACTTTGAAGCGATACATTTGCTAAGTCAAGGCTTGGCCCTGAATAGGTCAAGGCATTAGAGACACTAAAGTCAATACCAGTTAATGCATTAGCACTGAAAGAAAATACGCCATCATTTAAGAATGAAACCGCTTCAGTTAACTTGTCTAAATAATTACCAGGGAAGCGGAAGGCTCCTCCAATTCCCCCACCTTCACCACCAATGAGCTGGCCATTAAAGGTGGCACCTGTTTGAAAATTAAATGTATTTTTGTAGCGGCCAGCATAAATTTTGGTATTTTCATCAAGTTCTGTGAAGACTATTGGTTGTCGGAAAATTTTATGAGAAATACCAATGGGAGATAGATTAACATCGTCTACTGTAGATACTGTAAGTTGAACTTTTCCTGGCCTATTAAGAACAGGAGCAAAATTAAAGTGTAGATTTTGATTCACATATCTAAAATCAAGAACAATTTGGTTGTCATTATTGATGGCGTTGTCGGTGTCTACTGTCAATCGACCTTGGTAGGCTTTTGCGATGACGTCAGTGATTGGAAGGGCTTGAGCGACATAAGATAAGGTCGAAGAACCTCCCCAATAGTCATTACCAAACATTAATGTTTGATTACCTCTGCCAAGGACTAAGTTATTTACGTTCGAAAAATTGTTAGTATATTGAGGTGATAGAGCAGAAAAAACTGAATTAGTTTCAAATTTGCTTGAAACTAGTGTCTTAGGATTACTACCTGCAACTAATTCTGCTGATATTTTTGGATATTTAGTAGTGCCAGAAGATAAGGAATTAGGTGCGACTTTAATCTCAAGCCAATAATCACTTGAGATATTTTTAGCAGTTACGGAAATATTATAATTAGAACCAGTAGCAACTGTAATTTTATTTTTAATATATGTGGCAACACCAGATGGTGTTTTATCGGAAAAGGCTGGAACACCTGGGTCAATCTCGAATGAAATAATATCAGCGGGCTTGTCGTCACATGTAATATAAAGATTATAAGTTTGTTTAGTCGCAAATTCTACCTTTTTTTTACCATCAAGTGGAAGGTAGCCATATGCTGTTAGTGTAGCTGTAGATTTCTCCAGATTAGCACTAGCATCTCCGGAAGCAGCTTGACTTAATCCAAATCCTAAATCAGTAAGAATTGATCCTGGTGAAGGAGATCCAGAGATGGAAGAATCATCTTCTAGCGTTGCAATAGAGGTTTTTAAAAAAACATTATTTGGTACATCATTAGCAGCTGTTGCTGGTTTAATCAACGTGATATCTTTGCCTGTACTATTGCTAAAATTCGAAACTACTCCAGCCATGCTGAAGAGACTACCGTTGCTCAAAACATGGACAAAAGAGTCTGATGTTTGTGAAATATCGATTGTATTTTTAGCAGATTTAATAAGGCTACCCGTATCGTCGGTGTCGAGTAGAGAAACCTTATTCCAGTTAACTAATTTATAAGTATCAGTACCAAGTCCACCGCATAAAATCTCATATTCGTTTGAAGTAGTTGTTCCAGTTGTTCCAGTTGTTCCAGTTGTACCAGCTGTTCCAGTTGTTCCAGTTGTTCCAGATGTACTATGATTAATAAGTATTAAATCATCACCAGAATTACCCTCAATTGTAGCACTCTCTGCCGATTTAGTCACAACTATTGTATCATTTCCAGCGGATCCACTTGCTTTTTTAATTGTATCTGAATTAAGAGTTAAATAGTCGTCTTCAAGAGTGCCCTTAATAAAAGTATTACTGGTTGGGGTTGTTGTTGAGGTATTTGTTTTAAAGATTAAAGCCCTAGTTTTTAGTTTATTAAAGGAACTAGAAATAAATCGACTAATTGAATCGTCGATCGTCGTTGCGTTCCATAATTTTGGAATAATTATGTTTAAGGGTAGAGTTGCATTAGTTAGTCCTTTGAATCCAGGCAAAGAGGATTTATTTATAGTTACTTCTGGAACAGTAGGATTAATTACACTGATTTCAAGGTCTGTAACGTTTGCTTTTTGAGTTATTATTGTTAAAGTCCAATTTGATGAAGAAGTTCCTTCACCTATTAAGTCACAACTAATAAAATTGGTTCCTAGCTTATTTATTAAAAAATCAGTTATTTTTTTTAAGTTTTCTAAATTGGATGCGTTAGGACTTAGATTGCTTAACTTTAGTGCACTTGAATTATATTTTAAATTTAGTTCGTAACTAGAACTTGAATTTATCAATAATTTATTGCCAGCGTCTCTGTAAAATGATAATGTGGATTGATATACTTTGTCAATATCAGTTTTATCACTTTTACTAAAATTTGAAATGTTTTCGGCTTTTCTCGGAATTGCCGTATCTAAAAAAAATAAGTTTTCTTTAATTGTAATTTTTTGAGATCTTTTTTCTACTAACGAATTTACTAAAGTTCCGCTTCTTACTGAATCTTCAACAATTAATAGTCCATCATATGTATCAGAGTTAGCGAGATTCGTTTCTAATAGTTTACTAATTCCACCAGATATAGGTGTTTCCCATGTTAATTCAAAAACTTTAGGTTGGTTGGGAACATTTAGAACTTCTAAATTTTTAATTTGAGATAAATTTGATATATGTAGACTTTTAAGGGCATTACTGATGGTTTTTATATTAGTTGTTGATGCTGGTAGGTAACTTTGAATAGTTTGAAGTGGGCCCGTAGGAACTACTATATCGTGTATCTCCAATGGATTCAAGCTTTTATTATAAAATATATTATTTTTTAAGGTTTCTTTAAATATGTCTACTTTTCCTGTTTCGATATTAAACATAATAGTCAAAATATTATTTGAGTCTATATTAATTTTAAATGAGCTTGGTGGGCTAGGTAATTTATTGCTTTGTATTAGATTACCTAAGAAGTTAGAAAACTTATTTTCTACTTCATTTCTAAATGACTTTAAATCATCTTTATTTACAACAACATAATTACTAGTTTCTTTGAAGATATAATGACCCGGATTTATTGTGCCTAGAGTAAAGGAATTGCTAAATTGATTACTACTCGATACTACGGGTGTAACATTGGTGATTGTTAGTTTTTTATTGTAGATAATGTCATCAGTTGTTGTGTTTAAAGTAAAGTCTTTATCTCCGGGGTTAAAATCAGAATAATCTATATTAGATATAACTTTACTATTAGAATTGGCAAGTGGACCTTGAGCGCTATCATCAAAAATAAGTTTTCCCTTTATTCCCCCATTTTTTACAATTTTAATTGAGTTTTTAAAATATGGATTTAGCTTCAGATCGTTTACGTTTTTAAAACTAACTGTATGAGACTTGTTAAGATCAGAAACTAGTACGTTTTGATTATCAAGAACATCTATATTTATGCCACCTTTAAATTGGGAAAAATCGAGATTAAAAAATGTATTTGAAAAAGAATTATCTGATAATGATAAAAAATTCGGTACATAATTTGAAAAACTTTTCACTTCTATATCAATAAAAGTTTCAGTGCCCAACCCATTCTTAATTTTTAATTTTTCAATGTTTGATAAATTTTTTGTGGTCGTGACTGCGGTTGGAGTTAGGGTTGGGGTTACTAGTGATAGTTGTGAATCAATAACAATCTTGTTAATACTAGTATTTGAATTAATAGTTAGCTCTAAGGTATCAGTACCTTCATCATTAAGCTCTTCTAAAATAAGGTTACTAATCGGTAGAGAATAATAATCATCACCTTCGCCGCCTTTCATTATAGCCGTCTGATCTGAACCTATTAAAAAATCATTACCAGGGCCTCCATAGAGGTTGTCTAGACCCTTACCAGCATCTAATGTGTCGTTTCCATATCCACCAAATACTGTATCGTCCCCATCTCCTGCCTTAATGGAATCATTTCCATAACCTCCAAAAATTTTATCATTTCCTGCTGAGGAATCGATAACATCATTGCCTGATTTAGAGCTATCACTACCATGGTTTGCTGATGGTTGAGTTTCATTTAATGCATATTTTTCATCTCCATAGATAGTATCTTCTTGGGATCCAGATTTTATTGTATCATTTCCTTGTAATCCTATGATTATGGAAGAACTTGATGAACTTCCTGTTATATGTTCACCTTTAAGAGTTCCATTAAGATTATATTTTATTGTATTACTTCCAAAAATTTGATCTTTTAAATTAAATGGTTGAGTAACACTAATTGGTATTTGGTTAGTCTCGGAATTTATAATTCCTTTTTTTATCAGGTAAGTAGCAACATAATTTGCGGGTACAGGTACTCCTGGCTTAAGCTTCAAAGGACTATATTCTTGATTATAATTTTGTGTATAGTTAAGAGAATTTTGACAAGTACTCTTTGTTAAATCGATATACCCTTCTAGTGGTGTACTACTATTAAAAACGAACGTATTTTTATATGTTGCACTTGCGATAATATTGGTAACATTTTGAATTACTAATAATGGAGTTGACTTTTTTGTAGTTTTATCGACAGAACTTATTGTGAGAGTATTTGATGAATTTTTTAAAGTTGTTTTATCCGGATTTTTAGAATCTATTCGGTACTCTAATTCTTCAACGTTAGTATCATGCATTGTAAAACTACTGGCATCAATGGTTACCGTATCAAGCTGAAAATTGGTAACATTATTAATGAGGGTATAATCTCCGATTTCTATTTTTTTGGGATAGTCAAGTTTGTTATTTTTAGAGGAAATATTAACTTCTTTAACTGGTTTTGTTGAAGAACCAAGTATAATAGTAGTAATGGGCAATATACTTTCTAGACTATTATTTAAGGAAGAGATTGATTTGAGTGACAATAAATTTTTGGTAGTATTTGCGGAATCCGTGGAAATGTTAATAGTTGTATTAGCTGGACTCGTTAAAGGATTAGTTCTGGAAATGGTAAAAGCAACATCTTTGCTTGTGCTCCCCTTGAGATTATTTGTTGTTTTATTATTAAGTATAGAAGTATCGGGGGTCGCTGTTGTTGCTGGAAATATGTCTGAATAGTTCTGAATATTTAGGGATTCGACATTCACCTGTCCAAAAGACTGTTCTAAAGTCCAATTTCCCTTCAGGACTTCAGGCCCCGTAATGTCATCCGATGCACTAACATCAGCACGTGTAAGATCCGAAAACCTTTGCAAGAATTCAATACCCGTGGAAGATTGGGCTACATCACACCCATAAATAAGAAAATCACCATTGGTACTGAGTGCATTGCCCCATGAATAGAATAATCCTGCATGTTCATTGAGATCAGCAAGATCAACTTGATGACCACCAAGAGTAAGCACACCATCCCTACCGTGGCTTAACAGGTGTACGGCTGCGAGATTAGAGTAGTGCTTCAGCACCTCCGTGATCTGATCCAGAGCATCACGTTGGCTATCTAAAAACACCCACTCCAAATTGGCCGGATCCCGGCCCTGGAGCCCCTGGTCTCTTAACAGCGCTTCCGGATCCGCAATGCCTGAATCCACCAGAATCAGTTCCTTGCGGGTGGACAGCTCGATCCCGCCGGAAACAACCACATCATTCGTGAATTCCTGACGATGCCAGGAACGATCAACGGCAAGGCTGCCCTGCGGCTTCTCGATCAACACGCGGCAGCCTGTGAAGTCAGAAAGCCGTTGAACTAACCGTTCAGCCGCTGCAGCATCCCCGAAATCACAGCCATGAATCTCAATCGTGGCATCCGCCGTGAGGGACGATCCCAGCCGTGCCCAAAACTCCTGCTGACGACTGAGAGTGCGATTGGAGACAATCGAACCGCCCACGATGATTCGATCTTCACAGCCGGAGGCCAACAGGTGTAACTCCCGAATCGGCTGCGACTCCTGCTCCACCAAATCCACCAGACCGGCCAGGCCACCGGTGCGCGACAAGCTGGCTTGCCGCCATCCCAACCAGCCCTCGCCGGAGCTTGGGACACGAGAATCGGCCCCGTCCACCACAAACCCATCGGCCTGAGGGGCCCGCGAACTGTCCGTCGTCTCGTTCTGCGAAAGACCCGTGATGGAATCCAATCGCCCATAGCGATCCGCCCAATCGAACACTGAGCCATCACGAAGCAGGCCCGCCGGCCCTTGCGGATCGTCGTGACTTCGCCACCAAGGATCAGGAGCGATCCGCTCCAGGAAGGAAGAATGACCAGGCCCGTCGGCCTCCAGCTGCAGTGACGCACCACTGCTGGGTAAAAACGGCAAGCCATAGCCGGCATAGGGACCAGGCAGCGGGCCGTGCTGCAAAGGTTCTGCCCATGGCTGTTGGGCAGACTCATTCAAATCCCAGCGCTGATCGGCCATGGCCAAACCTTCAATAAAAAAAGTTGATCCTTAAAACTGAAATCACTCAGCAGCGTCGTTGTCGCTGCGATCGGACACCACCTCAACGTCGGTGGTGCCTTCAGCAACGTCCCGGAAGGAAACGTTGATCATCGGGGCCTGACGAAGGAAATCAATGCCGGAAGCCACATCCATATAGGGCTGCTTCCCTAAAAACTCCAGGAGGGCCTGCCGTTGCGCTTGACTGATGAGATACATGGGAACCACCTCTCCTTCGCGCTTTAAGGAATCCTCTGATTCAGTCATCGATCTTTGTTGAAAACATACCTATTATAGAGTGATGTGCCGCCAAGTGGCCCAGACGGCAGGCGATGCGCATTGCCACAGAAGCGAATCTGCGGCCTTACGGCAAATCACAAGTGGAGGGGGATGGATTTAAGCCGTATTAATAGTCTTCGCTTCTAGACAAATGGGCCAATTTTGGCCTAGAATGTCCAGTCTATTGAAAGAAAAAAGAATTTCATGACTGGCATAAAGCCAAGATAAAACAGCGTTGAAGCAAGACCACGCGAAAGATACAGTCAGTGCGCTTTCCAGGAATAAAAAATCATGGTTAAGACAAATAGGGAGACTTGCAATTCGGAAACCCATCTCTGCAAATACTTAAAACACCGCAAGATTGATCAATCGCAATATAATTAAATACGGTCGCGCACCTCCTGCCTTAATCGGGGCGCGATGAAGGCTAACCATGAGTTGTTCAACTTTTGATTCCCAAGATTGGAAGCCTAGATTAGGATAATAAGACAAGAGATGTCGAGCTTATACCCTTGGATGCACCCCCCATTGTTTTAAAATTAACCCTTTTCTTCCCCCGACAAAAATTCTTCATCTCTACACAGAAAACCGCGGGTGAACTTCCGCAATTGATCGATAAATTTCTTCATCTTATCATATTCATTGGCTTTCGGCTTCCTATTACTACGGGATAACTGAGAGGCTCTAACGACTAAAACCGTTCTGCCGCAGGCTTTCTCGCGGTATAAATAGTATTAAATACACCCTACATTGATAACTAACAGTCTCAACCAAGGCTGAAGGTAAAGCTGGGTTTCCGAATCTGGTGAAAAGCTTGCCAATCGCACGAAATTAATATCGTGATGCCATAATTATTCCCCAATCCCCGTACTCTCCATTCATGGATGCTCACTTAAACTCGAATTACATGGGTGGCTTAAGGGGATCATCCTTGTAAAGCAAAGACAACATGATCTCCGGCTGCAAACACACAAAAATGATCGACGAAATATTTTCATAGAATCAACTCTATCTAACCTCAATCGATTTTATTTTTTAACCAGAATTCTCTGGGATGCCGAGTAAAAGGGGGACCTGCACAATATGGATCGTACCCGCCACTGAGAGGCATCTCCAAGCCGCACTGGCATCAATCAAATATGGACAACAATTCATAACCAGTACAATCGGAATAAAGCATTAAAACAGAGGACTGGTCTCTTTTGTCATCGAAGATGTCACAACAAATAAACGGCCAAGTATACGAGATCGCCATTGGTGTAATTTGCAAGATCACCACTAAGCGGCTCTGATTGTTAGAAAGCTGACAAAAAAGGTATCCATGCAGCGGTTGCTAAGCTGTTGCTACGTAAGCAGCTAAACCATGGCACTCGGATCTGAGACCCTTGTGAACGTCACCACCCAGGGTGATCAAGTCGTCCCAGCAATCTGCGCCCTGTTGGATGGTTCCTACATCGCAACCTGGCAAGATAACAGCGTTAATTATCCATCAGGCAGTGCCATCAAATTTAAAAAAATCAGATCTGATGGCGTGCCACTTAGTCAAGAATTCTCAATAAATCCCTCTACAAATAGTAGGCAATCCGCACCATCAATAACCAGCCTAGCAACGGGTGGATTTATTATTTCATGGACAGACTTAAGCCAAACCCCTGGAGACATCTTTGGCGCCTCTATTCGTTTTCAGCGATATGACGACAATTGCGTTGCTGTCGGGGCCGAACAAATTGCCAACACAACAATTCTCGGCGATCAAACACAATCGAGCATCTCATTGTTAGCCGGTGGCGGCTTCCAAATTGCATGGACTGATGCGAGCGCTGTCTTTGATGACACCTCTGGAACTGCCGTTCGTGCCCAACGTTTTAATGAAAATGGAACATTTAACGGTAGTGAAGTTCTTGTTAACACAACAACTCAGTTAAACCAAAGTGCACCAGTTGCGATTGGTTTATCGAATGGCTATAGCGTCATTACCTGGCAAGATACAAGTACTACAGGATCAGATTTGTCTGGATCCACAATTCGGATGAAGGTGTATGACACGATTGGAAATACATTGACACCTGAGCTAGTTGTTCCAACATTAACAAATGGGGACCAATATCAGGTTTCTGGAGCGGCTTTGCCATTAGGCGGTTTTGCATTGGTTTGGACAGACAACGGATTGAACAGTGGAGATGTCTCAGGAACTGCCATTCGAATGCGACTATTTGGAAACGACGGCATAAGCACTTCATCAAATGATATTCTTGTTAATACAACCACGATTGGCAACCAGGATGATGCCTCTATTGTGGCCATGGCTGATGGTCGAATCTTAGTGAGCTGGGTGGATAGCAGTTCTACTCCCGCCGATATCCAAGGACTGGCAGTGAGAGCACAGCTATTTTCATCTTCTGGAATTAAGATTGGCTCTGAATTTGTTTTAAACTACATAACGTCTGGGGATCAAATTTCACCTGCAGTGGTGAGATCTTACGGGATTGATGAAATTGGTGTCGTTTACACGGATTCAAGCGCAAGCATTGGCGACCTTAGCGGCACGGCAATCAGATTTCGAACTTACGATACCCTTAGCTCCGGAACCATCATAACAGGGAATAATGATGATAACACCTTACTTGGCACCAGTCTAGGAGATACAATCAATGGGGCAGGAGGTAATGATTCTATCTATGGAATGAGTGGAGATGACATCTTAATTGGAGCTTTGGGATCAGACTATCTCGACGGCGGCACGGGCAACGACTCACTTTTTGGAGGAGACGGAGATGATATTTACTATGTTACAGATACGGCTGATGTTATCTACGAGGCAGACAACGCTGGCGCGGACAAAGTCTATACTCTAGTTAACTATACCTTGGCCAATTCAGTAGAAAGTTTAATTCTGCAAGGCAGCGTCGCAGTTTTAGGCACGGGAAATACAGGCAATAATTTCCTGTCAGGCAATATTCTGTCGAATAGCCTTAGCGGCCTTTTAGGAGATGACACCTTAGTTGGAGAAAGTAATGACACCTTAAATGGCGGGTCTGGCAATGACTTTTATCAGATTTATGCTGCCAATGTTGTTACACAAGAAGCTCTTAATGATGGCCAAGATACTGTTGAATCCTATGTCAACAATTACAGCTTGGGCACCAACATTGAGTCATTAGTATTTGCGAATGGAACGAATAATTCTGGCTATGGCAACAGTGGCGATAATTACATCCTAGGGAGTACTGGAAATGATGCGCTATATGGTAACGAGGGAGACGATACCCTAAGCGGAGGCCTTGGTTCCAATACTTTGATTGGCGGAAATGGCAATGACAGGTATCTGCTGATGGAACTAACGAGTAATGATCTGATTAATGAAGATCCAAGTGGTGGCGTCGACAGCATTTTTTCCATTCGAACGACGACCCTGGCAGACAATCTCGAAAATTTAATTTTGCTCGGAACTGATAATATCAATGCAACGGGAAATACTGCTAATAATATAATGATTGGAAACATCGCTAGCAATAGTCTTACTGGTGGGAATGGAAATGATACGTTAGATGGAGGCTTGGGAATGGACACCCTATCTGGTGGCTCAGGTGACGATCTATTTTTTGTTGATTCAAGTTTTGATGTTGTCGTTGAGGGCGCCGGTCAAGGAAACGATACAATATCAGCATCTGTTGATATTATGTTATTGGGAACTAATGTCGAAAATGCACAGCTTACTGGCTCTAATCCAATTAATATTACTGGATCCGATTCTGCCAATATCCTATTTGGTAATGCGGGAAGCAATTTAATTGACGGTTATGGCGGAAATGACACCATTGATGGCAATTCAGGTCTTGACACCCTCCGGGGTGGCCTTGGAGACGACCTCTACACCCTCGGCCAAGCAGGCATTACAGTTGTCGAAATAAGTGGTCAGGGAAATGATACCATTCAGAGTAGCGTAAGCGTCCCATTACTTCCCAACTCTATTGAAACGTTAAAGTTGGCCGGTTCCGCATCAATCTATGCCCTTGGCAATAGCAGCAATAACTTTATTTTTGGCAATTCAGCCGGCAACTCTCTCGATGGCGGAAATGGAGACGACTCGATTAACGGAGAGATTGGCATTGATACGATCAATGCCAATGACGGAAATAAACAACTAATCGTGGGTTGGGCCATGGATTACTATTTGCTTA
>Ga0114980_10001159_pt1 | contig 18897 bp, 15 predicted proteins | sample S_140806_EF_Meta_FD_87018 | JGI IMG/M metagenome (GOLD analysis project Ga0114980, IMG submission 87018) | Freshwater microbial communities from Lake Simoncouche, Canada to study carbon cycling - S_140806_EF_MetaG | ecosystem: Environmental > Aquatic > Freshwater > Lake | place: Lake...
ATCTGCTCCAATTTCTGCACAAGCAATGACATGCATTGGGTGACGAACAGAAGCCGCAAGAATTTCCGTATCGAATCCGTAATTATCAAAAATGGTTCTGATTTGTTCAATCAAATCAATACCGTCTGTAGAAATATCGTCCAAACGTCCAACGAAAGGGCTAACATATGTCGCACCTGCTTTCGCAGCAAGAAGCGCTTGTCCTGCAGAGAAAATCAACGTGCAATTCGTGCGAATTCCTTTGTCTGTAAAATAACGAATAGCTTTAATTCCGTCTTTCGTCATTGGAACTTTCACCACGATATTCTCGTGCAAAGCAGCTAAATCTTCTCCTTCCTTCACCATACCGTCGAAATCGGTAGCAATAACTTCCGCACTTACATCGCCGTCACCAACAATTTCGCAAATGTCAACGTAGTGTTTCATAACGCGATCTGTTCCAGAGATGCCTTCCTTCGCCATTAAGCTAGGATTGGTTGTTACTCCGTCTAGAACGCCTAAGTCTTTTGCTTCTCTAATTTGGTCAAGATTTGCTGTGTCGATGAAAAATTTCATGGTGTAATTATTTTTTTGCAAAGTTAGCCATTCGCATGAGGAAGGTCAAACCGACTTTTCAACCAAAAGCACACACAATTTATTATGCTTTGCGTTGTTCTTCGTCGTGACTATCTTTGAAGCATGCGTAAATCTCTCGTAATATTAGCTTTTGCCCTTCTTGGGAATTCCTGCTTTGCGGGTATGCTGCTTATTCCAATGGACGAATCGCAGCAGAACCACATTAAGTCTTATGGCATCGCCTATTGGGTTTTGGAGCAAAAACTTCCGATTGAATGGTTGTTGAATTACCGAGGTGGAAGTTTCTTAATGGATAACATTCCGAGTATTCAAAAAAAATGCACCGAGCGAGGAGTCAGTTTTCAAGTGATTGCCGATGCGCAGGTTGACGCTATTTATAGAGAAATTGCCGACCCTGAAGTGAACATGGAAAAGGTGAAGTTGGAAGTTGCACCGAAGATTGCCGTTTACACTCCGCTGGGCAAGCAGCCTTGGGACGATGCGGTGACTTTGGTTTTGACTTATGCTGAAATTCCGTACACGAGTATTTATGATGAAGAAATAATAACTGGAAAACTTCCGGAATACGATTGGCTTCACTTGCACCACGAAGACTTCACAGGTCAATACGGAAAGTTTTATGGGGCATATAACATGGCTCCTTGGTATCGGGACGAAGTTCGAAATCAAGAAGCAACAGCTGCTAAACTTGGATTCAGCAAAGTGTCTGAAATGAAGCGTGCAGTGGCCGTAACCATTAAGAACTTCGTGATGGGCGGAGGGTTTCTATTTACCATGTGCAGTGGAACAGATTCTTACGACATTGCTTTAGCAGCTCAAGGGACAGACATGGTAGAAAGTGTTTTCGACGGTGATCCGAGTGATGCGAATGCGCAGAAGAAATTAAACTTCACTCAGGGGTTTGCCTTCCAAAATTATAACATCATAAAAGACCCAATGGTTTACGAATTTTCGAATCTAGATGGAACGGAAGACCATTTAAAGGTGAAGGAAGAAAATGACTTCTTCACGCTCTTCGATTTTTCTGCGAAGTGGGATATTATTCCAACCATACTAACACAGAACCATACCCAAGTAATTCATGGATTCATGGGACAAACGACTTCCTTCCGGGAAGGGTACATCAAAAGCGAAGTCACCATTATGGGTGAATCGAAAAATATTAAATGTGCGAAATACATTCACGGCGAATTGGGACAAGGGCAATGGACGTATTACGGCGGACATGACCCAGAAGACTACCAGCATCGTGTGGGTGATCCTCCAACAGACCTTTCACTTCACCCGAATTCAGCGGGTTACAGACTTATTCTAAACAACATTCTTTTCCCTGCTGCGAAGCGGGAAAAGCAGAAGACGTAATTTTTTTTTAAATAATTGCAACCTTTTTCAATCTTAAGCGTTATTACTCCATGACGATATTCTTTCGTTATAAGTTTTAGTTAAGGTTTAGGTTAAGGTATTAAAAAGCTCGGAAAACGTTCCGGGCTTTTTAATACTCAATACTTTGGGAAATAAAAAAGAGCAGCCGAAGCTGCTCTTTTCAATTCTACACATGCCCTTCATTACTTTTTATGAAGATGCGAGTTCTTTCTTGAATATCCGAAGTAGATCAACAATCCAACTGCCATCCAAATAGCTGCAACCTTCAATGTTTGCTCATCTAAAGAAGCTATCATGGCGCCACATACCAAAATACCAAGTATTGGAACCAACGGAACCAATGGGGTTTTGAATGGACGAACAAATTCAGGGTTCTTCACACGCATGATCCAAACACCAGCACTCACCAGAATGAACGCGAATAGTGTTCCGAACGAAGTTAAATCACCTGCAACACTTCCAGGTACGAAAGCGGCGAACAATCCAACGAATACGAATAGAATCCAGTTGGCTTTGTAAGGGGTGTTGAAACGCGGGTGCAATTCTCCGAATGCCTTCGGTAACAAACCGTCGTTACTCATAGAGTAGAATACACGGCTTTGTCCCATTAACATCACCAAGATTACACTCGAGAATCCGGCTAGGATTGCCACATTCACTGTTGTTCCCAACCATTCGTATCCTTTCATGTAGGTGGAAATCGTATACGTTACCGATGCTTCTTTTCCTAAAGCAGGGTCACCGAAATCTGACCAAGGCGCTACGCCTGTTAATACGTGTCCGAACAAAATGTATAAGATGGTACACACCACCAACGAACCTAAAATTCCGATTGGCATATCGCGCTTTGGATTTTTCGCTTCTTGCGCTGCAGTAGAAACGGCATCGAATCCGATGAAGGCGAAGAATACAATTCCTGCTCCACCTAAAACACCACCCCATCCCCAATCGAAGAATCCTTCGTGTCCTTTCACCCCTTCTGGGATTAAGTAAGGCGAGTAGTGATCTGGGTTAATGAACTGCCATCCGATAACAATGAACACCAATACAATCGCCACTTTCAAGAATACAATAATGGCATTTACAAAAGCAGATTCTTTAGTTCCTTTAATAAGAAGTAATGTCAACATAAACAGGATAACTAAAGCCGGAGCATTGATAATTCCAGATGAAGTTTGAACCGCTCCTTTCAACGAAGGAAGCTTCTCTAACATCTCGCCAGACAAAATAAGTTTACCGTGGTGAACCGACTTCGACAAATCAGGAAACAATGCTGTCGCCTGATTCATGGCGTCTCCTGTTAAGTACTGAATACTTTCAAACGGCGAGTGGCACCATTCGTAAGGTATGGTTCCTCCAAATAAATTATTCAAGTATTCGCTCCATGCGATAGACACGGTAGCCGCGCCCAATGCGTATTCCATAACCAACGCCCATCCGATGATCCAGGCAACTAATTCTCCCATGGTTACGAAAGAATAGGCGTAAGCACTACCTGAAATAGGAATCATGGCTGCGAATTCTGCGTAGCATAGACCTGCGAACGCACAACCGATAGCGGCAACAATAAATGAAAGTGTTACTCCATTTCCAGAAGCCTCTGCAGCAGCGGCAGCAGTTCTAACAAACAATCCAGCACCAATAATGGCGCCCACTCCAAGAGCAACCAACTGAAAGGCGCCCAACGTTCTCTTCAACGATTTCTCTCCGCCTTCTGCATCTGCGAGCATCGCGGCTAAATCTTTTTTCCTCCAAAGTGACATATTACAAGGTTTAGGTATTCCACAAATATAATGGATTCGAACAAAGTTCAGTTTAAGTGGTTTAAACTTTACAATAGAAAAAAAATGATACACACAGAAAAAGAGCTGATTGCGATACAAATTGAGGAAATGGGAGATCAACACGTGATGACCACGATTGAGACGCCTATGAGGGAAGATGCTTTCTTGCTCAGTGATGAAGAAAAGATTGCGCAGATTGAAGAGAAGTTTCGCGATATCATGAACATCATGGGTCTTGATTTAACCGACGATTCACTTCAAGGAACTCCTCATCGCGTTGCGAAAATGTACATCAAAGAAATTTTCTCGGGATTGAATCCGGCAAACAAACCAGCGGTAAAGCTTTTCGAAAACAAATACCAATACAAAGAAATGTTGGTGGAGCGTAACATTACGTTCTATTCGAATTGCGAGCACCATTTCGTCCCCATCATTGGAAAGGCTCATGTGGCTTACATTTCAAACGGAAAAGTAATTGGACTTTCGAAATTGAATCGCATTGTGCAATTCTTCGCGAAACGTCCGCAAGTGCAAGAGCGTTTAACCATTCAGATTGCTGAAGAATTGAAACGCGTTATGGAAACGGAAGATGTGGCAGTGCTTATAGATGCTGTTCACTTGTGCGTGAGCAGTCGCGGCGTGCAGGACTTCAACAGCGCAACAGTTACCTCTTCGTACTCGGGTGCTTTCAACAACGAAGCCACTCGAAATGAATTTTTGAAATACGTTAACCTCGACAAGTAATGAATTATTTAGTTATTGGTGGTTCGAAGGGCACTGGTGCTGCAACTGTTGCCTTGCTTGAATCGCAAGGACACTCGGTTTATTTCACCTCACGCGAGGCATCTACTCATCCGAACAGTTTCGTTTGGAACATTGAAGACGAATCACTGAACCTTCCCGAAGGGTTGGTACTCGACGGATTGGTGTATTGCCCGGGAACAATCAACTTGCTACCTGCCCATCGCATTTCGCACGAAGTGTTTCTTTCCGATATGAACATTAACGCCTATGGCGCATTGAAGGCAACGCAGTTGGCACTTCCCTATTTGAAAAAATCAGAGTCTGCATCCATCGTATTCATTAGCACAGTAGCTGTGAAGTTGGGCATGCCCTTTCACGCGAGTGTGGCTATGGCGAAAGGCGCATTGGAAGGATTGGGCAAAAGCCTAGCAGCTGAACTCGCTCCGAAGATTCGCGTGAACGTCGTTGCCCCTTCTCTTACACAAACGCAATTGGCCGACAAATTCATCAACACGCCCGAAAAACTCGAAGCGTCTAACAAGCGTCATCCGCTAGGCCGAATAGGCCAACCGAACGATCTTGCCGAAGCCATTACCTTCCTCTTAAGCAACAAAAGCACTTGGATGACCGGGCAGGTGATTGGCTTAGATGGAGGGATGGGGTCGTTGAAGATGCTTTAGGCGTTGCGAGGGCAAATGGCTTTGCGAATGTCTTCGACGATTTTAACAACGCAGTTCAAACAACGTAGTTCTAACAACGAAGTTCTAACAATGCAATTGATTCGTACTTTCGCGACATAAAATTCTACTATGGCGCTTATTGAAGAGATGAACAAAAGTGGGAACTGGCTATTTCGTTGGCGCAGCTTTCTTCCTTTGGTATTGTATGTTTTAGCAGCTTCAGTTATCTGGTTTGAAATGGATACAGACAATCCGTTGTTCGATAAGTCGTGGGCTTGGACATGCCTAGGCATTTCATTTTTTGGACAATTGATTCGTGTTTTAACAATAGGATATACTCCGAAAGGAACCTCAGGAAGAAACACCAAAGAAGGACAAGTTGCAGACGAGCTGAATCACACCGGCATCTATAGCATTGTTCGTCACCCACTCTACTTAGGAAACTTCTTCATGTGGCTAGGTATCATCATGTACGTTGGTAACTGGTGGTTCACACTAACTTCTTGCCTACTGTTCTGGTTGTACTACGAACGCATTATGTTCGCGGAAGAATTCTTCCTTCGAAATAAATTCGGAGACGTGTACATCAAATGGACCGAAAGAACTCCGCCTTTCTTCCCGCGTTTCTCTTCATGGAAATCTGCACCCGTCGAGTTCTCATTACGTAACGTATTGAAACGCGAATACAACGGATTCTTCGCGGTATTCATTTCCTTCGCTTTGCTAGACGCACTGAAGAACTACGTGCACTTCGGATATTTCGGTTGGAAGGAAATCCTTACTCCGTTTTGGCACACCGCTCTATTCAGCGGATTCATCATTTTCATTGTTCTTCGTAGCTTGAAGAAATACACCAAAGTGCTAAACGTAAAAGGAAGAGAGTACAACGTATGATGCGCAACTTCGAAAAGAAATCGAAGCCGGTCATCTCAAAAATGGCCTTCTTGAAACGTCAACTTTATTTCTTCTTTTTAAGCATTTTTCTAATTGTAATTTCTCTGCTACTTGGGGTAATTGGTTATCATTACACCGGCCCCATGGGATGGCTAGACGCCTTCTACAACAGCTCCATGATTCTTACCGGAATGGGTCCTGTGAACATCATTACCAATGAAGAAGGGAAATGGTTCGCTTCGTTTTACGCACTCTACAGCGGCGTTGCATTTCTAACCACTGCCGGAGTTATGCTCTCTCCACTTGTTCACCGAATACTACACATACTTCACGCTGAAGACGAAGCATGAAAACACTTTACATCATACGTCACGCTGAAGCGGAAGACCTGTACGGACAGCCCGACAGCTTCAGACCGCTGACAGAACGCGGAAACCTTCAAGCCTTAGCGTTGGGAAATCACCTCGGACAACTTCCAACAAACTGGATCGTGAGTCCTGCCGTGCGCACATACTCTACCGCGCATGCGCTGAGTACCACGCAAAGCCACAAGCCTGTTCTTCACCTCGAAAAAAGAATTTACAACGCTGAACTTTCAGACTTGCTAGAAGTCATTGAACTTCTTCCAACAGAATGGAACGATGTGGTTCTCGTTGGACACAATCCAGGTGTTTCGAACCTGTCGCAATTTCTAACAGGCATGCAGCATCCGTTTAAAAAAGGAGCCGTTGTAAAAATTGAACTTGATATCACTGAATGGAACCAACTGATTCAGGGCTGCGGAAAAGAAGACTTTTATTGGTTTCCTTAAAGTAAAGTTGCATCTGACTTAACAAATGGCTTAACTTTGTCTCCCGTTATGCAAAAAAAGCAAGCGGTATCCTCAAAACGTTCCAAATATATCTTCGTGACCGGCGGAGTAACCAGTTCTCTGGGTAAAGGAATCATCTCAGCATCTTTAGCTAAACTTCTTCAAGCAAGAGGCTATTCTGTAACCATTCAGAAGCTAGATCCTTACATTAACATTGATCCAGGAACCCTGAATCCGTATGAACACGGCGAGTGTTATGTAACCGAAGACGGTGCAGAAACCGACCTCGATTTGGGCCACTACGAGCGCTTCTTGGACATTCCGACTTCGCAAGCCAATAACATTACCACAGGAAGAATTTACCAAAGCGTCATAGACAAAGAACGTCGTGGCGAATACTTGGGAAAGACCGTTCAAATTATTCCACACATTACCGACGAGATTAAGCGTTGCATTCAACTTTTAGGAAACGCACACGATTACGATGTGGTCATTACTGAAATTGGTGGAACCGTTGGCGACATTGAATCGCTTCCTTACGTAGAGTCTGTTCGTCAATTGATGTGGGAATACGAAGACGATTGCATTAACATTCACTTGACGCTTGTTCCTTACTTAGCGGCCGCTGGAGAATTGAAAACCAAGCCTACGCAGCACAGTGTGAAGATGCTTTTGGAAAACGGAGTTCAACCAGACATTCTGGTTTGTAGAACAGAGCACGAGCTTTCACCCATCCTTCGAAATAAAATTGCAAAATTCTGTAACGTCTCATTGGATGCCGTTATTCAGAGCATAGATGCCGACACTATTTACGACGTTCCGTTTATGATGTTGGAAGAAAAACTCGACTTGGTTGTCTTGCGTAAGCTTGGATTGAAGTCAAAGAAGAAACCCAATCTTAACAAGTGGAGCGACTTTTTAACCAAACTTAAGCATCCTAAGAGACGGGTGCGTATTGGTCTTGTAGGAAAATATGTTGAATTGAAAGATGCATACAAGAGTATTGCTGAAGCTTTCATTCACGCAGGAACTACACTTGAATGTGCCGTTGACATTGAGTGGATTCATTCTGAAGGATTGAATAATAAAAATGTTAAATCGAAACTCACAGGACTAGACGGAGTGCTTGTTGCACCTGGATTTGGCTCTAGAGGTATCGATGGGAAAATTGAAGCGATTAAGTTCGTTCGCGAAAACAACATTCCGTTTTTTGGAATTTGTTTGGGCATGCAAATCGCAACAATTGAATTTGCGCGAAATGTACTCGGGTTGAAAGACGCGCACAGCACGGAGATGAAGGCTTATACGAAGCACCCTGTTATTTGTCTTATGGAAGAGCAGAAGAGCATTGTGAACAAAGGAGGAACAATGCGTTTAGGCTCTTACCCTTGCACACTTAAGAAAGGATCTAAAGCACAAAAGGCTTACGGAAAAATAAATATCGAAGAACGCCACCGTCATCGTTTTGAATTCAACAACGATTACATGGAGAAATTCGAGAAGGCCGGATTTAAATGTGTTGGAACAAATCCGAAAAGCGGATTGGTTGAAATTATTGAATTAGAAAACCACCCTTACTTCGTAGCCGCTCAGTTTCATCCAGAATACAAAAGCACAGTAATGACTCCTCACCCACTCTTCATCTCGTTTGTGAAGGCGTGTGTGACGACGAAGGCTTAATGAATTAACGTGAGTTGCAAGGTTTCGGTTTTCTTTCCATCTGGATTAGAACAATAAACGTAGTACATGCCTGTTGCGGGACGTTGTCCGTCAGTAGTTTTTCCATTCCAGAAAACACGTCCACCTTCGCTTTCGCCTTGAAAGACAACGTTTCCGGCAGCATCTGTAATGCGAACACTGCTGTTATAGGCTAATCCGTCTACGGTAATGTTTCCATCAAATTCAGGCAAAACAGGATTCGGAAACACACGAACGTTTTTCATTTCTTGATCGAAATTCGTTGCGGTAGAAAAATAAGAAACCATTCCTTCTTCTGATGCAATAAACACTTCTCCGTTGTCTTGGTTAATGGCAATATCTGAAATTGAATTGGTTGGAAGCGGACTGTTTTCTTGCGTGAAATGTTCAATTTGTTGCAATCCATCTGCACTGAATAAATACACCCCGCTGTTTCTTGTTCCAATCCATTTCCGATTTCCTCCGTCAATTTCAATACAAGTAATCGTTTCAGTATCGAGAAGCTTTTGAACGTTTCCGTCTTGTGTAATTAGTATAGGTTCTCCGTCTAATGGATCTTCAGAGAACAACGAAGATTGCGAGTAGAATACAGAAAGCCCTTGCAATGTTCCTACCCACACTTCCCCATCTAAATCTTCTATCATGCAATACACATCTTTATTGGCCAAACCTCCAGCGCCTTCCGCTTCCGACAGAAAAGTAATATCGTCGTCCGAGGCATTGGAAACAGTTCCGTTCGGATCACGCACCACAATTCCTCTTCCTGCTACTATGGCCCAAATATATCCTTCGCGTGTGGGCATAATGTCTTTCAACCAATCATCGTTTGTTACATAAGGTGCGCATGAATAAGCTATGAAATTTCCTTCGCGGTCAACTGCTTGAATAGGTTTCGTTGAATAACTGTTGGTTAACCACAGGACTCCATTCGGATCGAAAGCTACTCCGCCAACCCCAGTCCATCCGGGAGCCCAAGTGAATCCGGAACCTTGCAAAGGATTGTTTCCCGTTTCAACATTATAGTAGGTTAACGCTCCATCGGTTGCACGCTGTATGAGTCCTTCTTCCCACGAACCATAAAAAACGCGGTTGTTATTAAAGGGATCAATGGCAACATCCACAATGTCTGAAACGCCGGGGGTTGAATTACCACCTGGGCCGGGAGTGTAGGTTGTCCATTGATCTCCCACTCGACCCGAGTAATTTCCATTCCGCCATAAATTTCCTCCGTAAGGAAATATTCCTCCGTGCGCTACCCAAAGGTTATTGTTGTAGGCATTCAGTTTTCTAACTTCAGCAGAGGCCGGGCCATCTGGACGTACTGTTAAATCCTGACCGTTGCCCTTCCTTCCTACAAGTCCTCTTCCTTTGTCAGCCACCCACAACGTGTTTTGCATGTCGCGAATGACAAAGTTTGGTGCAATGGTTCCGCCGTCCAAGTCTGAAATATTATAGGCTAAATAAAGGAGTTCATCGTAGCAAATGGCTGCCCACTCGCCTGCTAAACACAAGTAATCTTCAGAGTTCCAAATACGTCCAAATCGCATGGTACCAAATTCCGAAAAGACACTCCAAGTGCCGGTAGTTAAATCTTTCTTGTGAATTTTATCGTTGGTGGCGTCAACGGTATGTACAAACAAGTTACCGGCAAATTCAGTCGCATCGGCATAGGCCCCAGCAGCTGGCCAATCGGTCACTACGGTCCAGTTTTGAAAATTCGCAAGGAAGGGATTCGTCACGCTAGCTTTTAAAACTCTACTGTCCGAAATCGCATAGATCTCGTTATTCAACACCAAGACATCGTTCACTTTTTGTTGCTCCCCGTTCGGACCTAGGAAATAAGTTGAACGAACTTCGCGAGCGGTTAAATCGATAACCACAATTCCGAATCCAGTGCTTAAATACAGCAATCCGTTGTAGGAAAGAATATCATAGATCTGCTTATCGCCGACAATATTGCTCAACTTAATGTCTGGCATGTTAAATTGAGCATCTTCCAACAAGACGTCTATATTTCCATTGGAATAGCCAACAATTACAGCGTCTGAATGAGCATCGTACTCCACCGCAGAAATTCCAACATCGCTTAAACGATTCACTTTCGACCATCGTTCTACCTCGAATGTAGCGGGATTGTAACTTACAATAGCGTAGGGCGTTGCGGCATAAACCATGTTAATCTCGTCGTAGCACACATCAATTACATTTCCATATGGAAGATGATCTCTCCACGTGCCCGTGCTGAACTGAGCCATTGCGTTGTGGGCAATAGAAAGAGCAAGTATTAAAAAGAATTGAACGACTCTATATTTTTTCACGAATGCTCGAACGAATTTCTGGTTGTAGTATTGCCCTCTTTCTATAAAAGAGCATGCTTGCCAAAAATACGCAGAGAATGACCGAAACTCTTGAAATGAATACCGAAAAATAAGACTGCCTCTTTTATTCAAAATAGAATTAGAACTTGTAGTCAACCTTAAAACGAAACGCCATGGCCAATGTAGCATCAGACGCACTCTTCGTATTGATCAAGAGTTTGAGCAAATCAGAGAAACGCTATTTCCGTCTACAGCCCATGGCAGAAGATGGTCAGCACCGTATTCTTTTCGATGCCATGGAAAAACTCTCTAGTTATGACGAAGAGAAATTATTCAAGCTTTTGAAGGGTTCTCCTATAACCGATGCCATATCCATAGCCAAGAATAGACTCTATCACACGTTATTGAAGTCACTAGCTGCCTATCACCACAAGGCAACGGCCCGCGCTGAAGTGATGCGCCTGCTTCAAAGTATAGAAGTACTTTTTATGCGTGAGCTTTTCGAACAAGCAGACAAACTTGTGCATTCGGCTCAAAAAATTGCGCGCAAGAATGAGCTCTCTGCCCTTCAAATTGAATTGAACGAATGGAAAGAACGCATACTTGAATGCATGAACACCCCCGCAGCAGAGCGATACGAATTGCTGAACGCTAACTATTCAGAAATGAAATCGGTTCTTTCTTCCATTCAAAATGAAAAAGAAATTGCCTTTATGAAGTGGTCGTGGTTTGCAGGTTATTACACCAATGGTCAGCCTAGACAAAACGAAGAACATGCGAACAACGAGCAACTTCTTTCTGAAATAGAGGCACTCACTCCAATTTCGCGGGAAGCTCAAATAAAATCGCTGCAACTGAAAGGAGCCATTCTATTGAGCTTAGGCAAACGCACTGAAAGTTTGCAGCGCCTTGCTTCGCTTCTTCAGTTATTGGAACAATGTGAACTCAACGGCAACGAGAACAAGAGTATTCAACGAAATGCCTTGGCGAATGCCGCGGTTATTTCAGCGCAGCTTAAAAACTCGAAAGATGCAAAGACTTATCTCGATCAACTGGAATCCTGTTTTGAAGAAAGCGAAAACAACTCATTGGTTCATAGCACTGCTCTGACCATTTTCTTACTCGAGAAAAACACTGAAGGCGCCTACGCCTATGTTCTTCAACACAAAGAAAATATTTCTTCACCTGCAATAGAATTCGATATTCGTGCAGCGCATGTCTGGTTCCAATGCGCCGTGGTGTGTTTCATTCAGCAAGAATTCAAAGAGTCGGAACGCTTCATTCAACGCTTCCTGCAAAGCGCTCCCGCTAACGAATTGCTTCACTTGCAATGCATTGCGCAAGTCTTCAATTTAATTATTCAAATTGAATTGAATAACGAAAGGTACATTCCTTACGCCCTTCGCAATGTTCAGCGCTTTTTAATCACACGCAACAAAGCGTTCGAAGGCGAAAAGAAAATATTTCAATTCATTAATGAAACACTCAAGAAGCGCAAAAGCATTGAAGACAAAGAACTCTGGGGCTGGTTGGAAAATGAATTGCTTGCCATAAAGAAGACTGATCCCTTGTTCTTCACGTACTTCGACTTTCACAAATGGGCGAAAGCACGTGCAAGTAAAACGAGCTTCGCCTCTGTTGTGTTCGAATAAAATAACGCTACCTTTGTTTTAATGAATAGCATAACGCATTTCTTTCAAAACCTCATTGAAACAGGAGGTCCATACGGATACGTTTATGCAGCTCTTATTGCAACAACCTTTACTTGGTTGGTAACGGCATTAGGGGCATCACTTGTGTTTGTTGTGAAAGATTTAAATCGTCGCGCGCTCGACGGAATGCTTGGATTTACCGGCGGTGTTATGATTGCCGCAAGCTTTTGGTCGCTGCTCGCCCCTGCTATTGAAATGAGCCCGGGTGAAGGATTCATCAAAGCTTTTCCTGCAGCCATTGGATTTGCTATGGGAGCGCTTTTTTTATTCGGCTTAGATAAATTTCTTCCACACCTTCACTTGAATTTTCCGCAAGAAAAGAAAGAAGGTGTTCAAACCAAATTGAATAAAACCATGCTTTTGGTTTTGGCCATTACCCTTCACAACATTCCAGAAGGATTGGCTGTGGGTGTGTTGTTCGGCGGTGTTGCAGCAGGACTTCCAGAGGCGAGCATTGGCGGGGCAGTTGCACTCGCCATTGGAATTGGATTGCAAAATTTCCCAGAAGGAATTGCGGTTTCTTTTCCGCTTAGAAGAATGGGTCTTACAAGAAGAAAGAGTTTTTGGTACGGACAACTGTCTGCCATTGTTGAACCTATAGCCGGAGTCATTGGCGCACTCGCTGTAATTCAAATGCACGCTGTGCTGCCGTATGCATTGGCCTTCGCTGCAGGAGCTATGATTTATGTTGTGGTGGAAGAAGTTATTCCCGAAACGCAACAAGACAAATACACCGATGTCGCCACGCTAGGGCTCATTGGCGGGTTCATTGTCATGATGCTTTTGGATGTCGGGCTTACTTAACCTAGCTGTGCATTTGATTCCAAATTTCTTGGTAATCTAAGCCGTCGAAATTCCCGGAAGACATCAACAACAAATTGGCGTTTTCCCAATTCATTTCCAACAAAATTTTCAATAACTCTTTCGAGTCGTTAATCACTTTTACATTCTTCGAAGCGAAGGCTTGCGCTACTTCTTCCGTTGAAATCGGCGGAAGATTTTTGTGTTCAAGCGTATGTGTATTGAAGTAAACAAACGCTTCGTCGGCCGCTGCCATGGCGCCTTCGTATTGACTTAAGAATTTTTTATTCAAGCTGGAAAACGTATGCAATTCCATACACGCGATTAATTTTCTATTGGGAAATTGCTCCTTCAATGCATTTGTTGTTGCTTTCAATTTAGAAGGCGAATGTGCGAAGTCTTTGTAGCACGCCGAGTGCGCATTTCTTCCAACCAACTCCAAACGTTTCGCTGCGCCAGTGAAAGACGCAATAGCGCGAAGGAATTCACCCGCGTTTACGCCTAAACTTTCGCAAACCAAAAAGGCTGCGTTCAAATTTTGAAGGTTGTGATTTCCAAAAATTTCAATGGCTGTTTCTGTTCCGTTGTGACGAATAAACGTAACGCCGTTACGCACTTCGTGCTCGAAGGTCCCGTAAGGCTTAAGCGAAATATCTTCTCTTGCACTTTCGCAAACCTTCTTTACCTCATCATCTAATTCGCAATAGATAAGCGTTCCATTGGGAACGATTTTTTCAACGAAAATTTCAAATTGCTTCACGTAGTTTTCGAACGTTGGAAACACGTTGATGTGATCCCAAGCAATGCCGCTCATGACGGCAATGGTTGGGTGATACAAGTGAAACTTCGGACGCAAATCGGTTGGTGAAGACAAGTACTCGTCTCCTTCAATAATCGCTATCTCGGCCTCTTCGGTGAACTTCACCATACAATCGAAACCCGCCAACTGCGCGCCAACCATGTAATCGACGTTCTTTCCTAGCGCATTCAATACGTGCAGAATCATGCTGGTGATGCTGGTCTTGCCGTGGCTTCCACCTATGACCACACGAATCTTGTCTTTCGACTGTTCGTAGATATATTCTGGGTACGAATAAATTTTCAATCCCAATTCCTGCGCACGAATGAGCTCTGGATTGTCGATTCGCGCATGCATTCCAACAATCACCGCTTCAATTCCTCCGTGAATTCTTTCTGCCTTCCACCCCATCTCTTCAGGAAGCAATCCCAAATTATTCAATCGCGTTTTACTCGGCTCAAAAATTTCATCGTCGCTTCCGGTAACCAGATAACCTTTTCTATGAAGCGCAATGGCCATGTTGTGCATGGCGCTTCCGCCAATAGCAATGAGGTGAACGTGTTTTGAATTTTCCATTGATACGAAGATGACTTGATTCTTGCCATGAGAATTATCTGAATTCAAAATTTATTCAGATTGAAATGTTGAGTGTATCTTCACAAGAAAAAACATGACCATTTCCAAGGCAGGCATGGATCCTGGAAGTCTCGTATATATTGGCGATCCAAAGACTGAAAAGGTTCAAATTGACTTTCTTCATTATACCGCCGAACATGTTCAGGAAACATTTAAAGTTTCACTCAGCGAACTTCAAACTTCACTGAAGAGTGAAGGGGTGAATTGGATTTGTATTTCGGGTGTGCATGAAGTAGATGTTGTTCGCGAAATTGGCAATCAATTCAACATTCATCCCCTGCTGCTCGAAGACATCATGAACACCACTGGTAGGCCGAAATTCGAATTGGAAAACAACTGCGCTTTCATTTGTGGTAAGATGATGGAGCCGAATGAAAAAAGGGGAACAAAGTCTGAGCAATTCAGTATTATCGTGAGTGGTAACACCCTTTTGTTTTTTCAGCAAGAAGCTGGCGATACACTCGATCAGCTGCGCGAACGCATTCGCAGTGGTCGTGGGAAGATACGTTTGAAAGGTGCGGAATATTTGAGTTATTTAATTCTAGATAATATCGTAGACAACTTCATTCATTACAGCCACCTTCTAACCCGCGAGATAGAAGTTCTTGAATTATCTGTCTTGAACAACCCAAAACCAGTTGTTTTGAACCATATCGTGCGTATGAAAAAACGCATTATGAATTTCAAGCGAAGCATTGATCCCCTGAAGGAAGCGATTAATAGTATGCAGAAAGATGTTTCAGATGAAAATAAAAAATACTATCGCGATCTCTTCGATCACATTGTGCTTGAGTCAGAAAACATTGCAATGTATCGCGAAACGCTTATAAACCTTCTTTCACTTTACCACAGTCAGTTGGGGCAGAAAACCAATGATACCATGCGCACGCTAACGGTAATCAGTAGCATTTTTGTACCGCTAACATTCATAGCTGGAGTTTATGGAATGAACTTTAAAAACATGCCTGAATTGGAGTGGCACAACGGCTATTTCTATGCACTCGGGCTCATGGGAATTGTGGGGGTTGGAATGTTTATTTTCTCTATTCGAAAGAAATGGTTGTAAAATGGCTTTGCGTAAGCATTTACACACTAAAATTGCAAAAAATATTAAGCGCGGTATCGACTAATGAACACGAAGTACAAAGATTTAATTGACCAGACCTTTGAATGGCCTCAGGAAGAGTTTCAAATGGAAAATGACGAATTGGTTTTCCATGGAATTCCAATGATGGATTTGGTGAAGAAGTTTGGTTCACCTTTGAAGTTCACTTACCTCCCGAAGATTACAGAGAACATCAACCGCGCGAAAGAATGGTTCGATAAAGGAAAGCAAGAAGTCGGTTACGAAGGTGAATACCACTACTGCTATTGCACGAAGAGTTCGCATTTCAGATATGTGTTGGAAGAAGTGTTGAAGAACAAAGTTCATTTGGAAACATCTTCGGCTTATGACATTGATTTGATTAAGCGTTTATATACGTTGAAGAAAATCACGAAAGAGCAAACAATAGTGTGCAACGGCTTCAAGAAGGAAGAATACGTGCAGCGCATTTTAGATTTGAAGGAAAACGGATTCGAGAATATTATTCCAGTTATAGACAATGCCTATGAATTGAATGTGTTTAAAGAAAGAGCTACATCGCCTTTAAACATTGGGATTCGTATTGCCAGTGAGGAAGAACCGAAGTTCGAATTCTACACTTCGCGTTTAGGAATTGGATACAAGAACATCACCAAGTTCTATAAGAAAGTCATTCACGATGATCCGAATTTGAAATTGAAGATGCTTCACTTCTTCATCAACAGCGGAATTAAAGACACCGCCTATTATTGGAACGAATTGGTGAAGTGTTTGAAAGTGTATTGCGAATTGCGCGAGATTTGTCCAACCCTAGACAGCTTGAACATCGGAGGCGGATTCCCCATTAAAACGTCTATCGCTTTTAGCTTCGATTACCAATATATGGTTACCGAAATTCTTCGTCAGATTAAAGCAGCTTGCGAAGATGCTGGCGTTCCAGTTCCAAATATTTTCACTGAGTTTGGATCATTCACCGTTGGTGAAAGCGGCGGAGCGATCTATAAAATTCTTTATCAAAAAGAACAGAACGATCGTGAGAAGTGGAACATGATAGATTCTTCTTTCATGACCACCTTGCCTGATACCTGGGCGATTAACAAAAAGTTCATCATGCTTCCGCTTAACAATTGGGACGAAGTATATGAGCGTGTGTTCTTGGGCGGATTGACGTGCGATTCAGACGACTATTACAATTCAGAGCAGCACACGAATGCTATCTACTTGCCGAGATTTTACCCTGACCAAGACCAGTACATCGGCTTCTTCAACACAGGTGCTTATCAAGATACCCTCGGTGGTTTTGGCGGAATTCACCACTGCCTTGTTCCTCAGCCAAGGCATATCTTAATAGATAGAGACGCAAAGGGGAAGATCAAGTACAAAGAATTCGCTCCCGAGCAAAAACCAAAAGACATCTTAGAAATTTTAGGATATTACAATGATTAAAAGAAACTCCGGCATTCATCTTATTGTTGTTCTGATATTAATAATATCGGCGTTTACCTATAAGAATGGCATTCTCGATTTTGTGAAGCAGTTTTCTTATGTGGCCTACATGGCAGAGTCTGTCTTCCGAATTGTTATTACGGTTTTAATCACAGATATCATTCATCAGATCGTGGTGCTTTTCTATCGCTCAGAATTGGTTGGAAAACGAGATAATTTTCTTTACGGTATAGGACACATTAAAACTGTTCTTTACGCGCTTTATGCAGGGCTTTTGCTGTTGGCTGTTTTAAACATTTCTCTTGAAAAAGCGTTGACCACACTGTCACTGCTTGCAGCTGCGATTGTCTTAATTGCGAAAGATTACATCTCGAATTTCATTAACGGAATGTATATGACCTTCGCGCGTGTGGTGAACATTGGCGATGAGGTTTCAATTGGTCTTCATAAAGGGAAAATTCAAGACATCACTCTTTCAAGTGTTCACATCATTAACGAAGACGATGATTTGATTTACATTCCGAACAGTGTTGTTTTCAGTTCAGATATTGTAAACTATACACGAAGAGAAATTAAGAAAACCAGTCTCGATTTCGAAATTGATATTCTCGCAATTAATGACGTTGTGACGCTCGAAAGCGAGATTGTTGAAGGCATGAACGAATTTCAATCGAACATCAAACCGGGGTCATACAATTTAAAAGTGTTTGCCGTAACCAGTGAACTCGTGAAATTCAAATTTCAATACCTCGTCAACGAAGGAACCGATAAAGAATTGGAGCGAATCATAAAGCGTCGCACCATTCGTCACATTGTGAAATTAGTAAATGAACGCACGGAGAAGGCCATCTCATAATTCGCTTTTTTCTTTCAACATTTCAGGCCTAAAAAAAATCATAAACTTTTTTATTGAAAATTCGAATTGATGTTCGAATTTCGCAAACACTATGGGAAAATATTCTACAATGCGTGAGTTCATGGAGAGCAATTATTTGCACTTCAACTCTGCGGCTTTGGTTGACGCAGCCAAAGGTTACGAAGCACACTTAACGGAAGGTGGCAAAATGATGATTACGCTTGCAGGAGCTATGTCTACTGCAGAGCTTGGAATTTCATTAGCTGAAATGATTCGCGCTGGAAAAGTGGATATCATCTCTTGCACAGGTGCGAACCTTGAAGAAGACCTTATGAATTTGGTTGCTCACGATCATTACGAGCGTGTACCGAACTATAGAGATTTAACTCCGCAAGAAGAATGGGGTTTGTTGGAGCGTGGATTGAATCGTGTTACTGACACTTGCATTCCGGAAGAAGAAGCATTCAGAAGATTGCAAAAACACATTCATGCACTTTGGGCAGATGCGCAAGCAAAAGGCGAGCGTTATTTCCCGCATGAGTTTATGTATCAAGTTATTTTGAGCGGTGAGTTAGAGCAATATTATGAAATTGATCCTAAGGATAGTTGGGTGGTCGCTGCTGCGAAAAAGAACATTCCAATTGTGGTACCAGGATGGGAGGATAGCACCACAGG
>Ga0114980_10001161_pt1 | contig 18881 bp, 11 predicted proteins | sample S_140806_EF_Meta_FD_87018 | JGI IMG/M metagenome (GOLD analysis project Ga0114980, IMG submission 87018) | Freshwater microbial communities from Lake Simoncouche, Canada to study carbon cycling - S_140806_EF_MetaG | ecosystem: Environmental > Aquatic > Freshwater > Lake | place: Lake...
AGCCCTTTCGCTGCTGCTATACTTTCCCTCCTTGGCCCGGTAGCTCAGTCGGTAGAGCAGAGGATTGAAAATCCTTGTGTCGGTGGTTCGATTCCGCCCCAGGCCACCAGTAATTTTGAAAAAGCCCGTCCATCGTGATGGGCTTTTTGCATTGGGGCTGAGGGTGCCTTTATGGGTGCCACATTGGGCTTCTGTGGTGAATCGCCCCGGGTTTTAAGGAGGCTTGGAACTTTGAGGAGATGGCGTGACGATGTTCACGAGTCGGCGCCCGAACCAAGGTCCATCGGTTCATCAACGCAGGTCCCAACTCGGTGGTTTGCAATGCCCCTGCAGCGACTTACACCAACACGGCGTGATGGCCATTAGCAGCAGCAAACATTCAAGCCTGCAACCGCGCTGGTGCCAGTTGGTAACCGACGCCGCGTATGGTGTGGATCAGATCAGGCGAGATTTTGCGACGCAGCATGCAGACATAAACCTCTACCACATTGCTTTCCACCTCGTTGCCCCAGCCGTAAAGTGCCTCTTCAATCTGTGCTTTGGTCAGCACTTGGTTCTTCCGCCGAACAAGCACCTCGAGCACCGCAAACTCACGTTGGGACAGGGCAATCGGTTGACCTTTCCATGTGGCCAGTAGCCGAAGCGGATAAAGGCGAAGTGCGCCAAAAACAGAGGCACCGGCATCCGCGTCGTCAGAGGGTTGCCGACGCAGAATGGACCGAATCCGGGCCGACAACTCTTCCAGGGCACAAGGCTTGACCATGAAGTCATCCGCTCCAAGGTCCAGCAACTTGACGCGGTCCAACACGCCGCCGCTGCAGGCAGTGACCACAATCACCGGGATCCGTCGTTCGGATTCCTGAATCTGGTGCAGCAGGGCCTCACCGTCGGCATTGGGTAAATCCAGGTCCAGCACCACAAAGTCGTACCGGTGCCCATTGACGGCCTCAGAAAATGCATGGGCCGAATCTACATGGTCAACCGCAAAGCCTGAACGCGTCAGATGCTGCTGCGCTGCCAAGCCCTGTGACTTGTCGCCTTCAACAAGGATCATTCGCACATCAGACTCCTTGGTCCCAGGTTGTCCCTGGTGTCACTTGTTTCAAAATTTTGCACAACGCTCGGACTATCTGCCCGCTGGCGACAGGCTGATGCCCATTCAAGGGCACTTGTACCAAGCCTTGCCTTAAGCCAGGGGTAATTTTGAGTGGCTGCGGTGCTGGCACAAATGCGAAATCTCAAGCTTGTTGCGTGCTGGATTAAGTCCTTCTTAAGGAAGTTCGGCGTTCACCATTGATTCGTGCCTTGACGTGGTAGCCGACCCAATTTCAGGGGGGTAGGGCTACCCGTTACACGCCGTCGGAGCTCACATACGCTTGTGGCAACGAGTCACGGGACTCAACGCCAAGCAGCAGGCGCCGTCCCGGTTCTACCTCAAGTACCCAAGGAGTGCCGCCGTGGACAGTAATCGCAACGCGACATCGAAGCTCAATTTCCGCTTGTCATGGGCTACCAGCCTGATGGCGGTGACCTGCCTGATGGGGGTGTTTTCTGCCGCCACGGCGCAGGCTGTCAATGTGACGTTGAAGGTGGTCAGTGCCCGGTCAGAGCCCCAGGCTTTCAACGGTGCGGGGGTAGCCAAGGGGGCCACCGTCCCTGCTTTCAAATACATCATCAACGTTGACAACACGGGCACCACCGAACAGCGCTCGCCCACCCCTGGCACCGGTTGCAGTCCGCAAGACCCTGGATATCCCGGCACCTGCAAATGGGTATCGATTGCGGGCGCCAAGGGTGCCAGCCCGGTGCTGACACAGGGAGAAAAAACGACGGCTGGCGCGTCAGTTGCCTTGCCAATTTGCGATGCAACGACCACCACGGCTTGCATACCCCAAGGGCGTTACCTGATCTCGGTGTTGGCCGATGGCTACAAGCTCGATGGTCAGCATTTCACCGTGGCGGGTACTACCGTTGTCGTTGATGGCGCCACCGTTGCAGGCAATGTTGTGACCGTGAATTTGCAGCCCACGCCGCTGCCGGATGCGCAGATCCAGGCAGCAGTGTTTGAAGACATTTCGCCTGTCAACAGCGCCCCCGACCTGCCCGCCGAGCACGGCCTGGCCGGGTTTCAGGGCCATATTCTTGACGTGTTGGGCGAGGTGACCACCAACCTCTATGGCCACCCACTGTGCTCAAAGTACGACGCCGGTGGTGCTCTGATCGCCGGCAGCGGTGGCCGCTGCCTGAGTGCCTGCTACGTGGTCAGCGGCGGCATTGACCTGGGCACTGTCCCGCCCACCGACGCAGCCGGGCGCTGCCCGGTGGCCACCACCACGGCCATGACGATGACCAAGCCTGATGGCAGCACGATCGGGGCCCCGGCTGGTGCCGTGGTTGAAGGCAAGCTCAAGATTCCCAACCTCGGCCCGAATCGCTATACCCTGTCGATCACCCCGCCGGATGGTTCTGGCTGGGTGCAGACCACCACGCTTGAAGGCAACCACGACTGGGACGCCTGGGTGATGGAGGGTGCTACCGGGCTGGATACCGAGTTCGTCATCGCGGGTGAGCCCTTCCCGGCCATCATCTTTGGCTATATCCCCGCGCCAGGCACGCCTTCTGCCGTGGGTAGCGCATTGCCCAGCAGCCTTGTCGGTACGGCCACCATCCAGGGTGTCATCGCGGCTGTGAAGGTTTACGTTCCCACCACCGGTGGCGTCGGCGGATTACCAGGCCAGATCTGGGGCGGCCTGCAAGGCGCCGTGATCGATAAACCGATTGCGAACCCCTGGGTCACGCTCACCAACCTGGGCAATGGGGACACCATCGTTTGGGCAGGTCAGGGAGATGCCAACGGCAAGTTCGCGATTCCCAATGTTCCAGCGGGAACCTATACCCTGACCTGGTGGGACGAGCCTCAGAACCAAATTCTTGACCTCGTCAATGTCACAGTGGCGGCGGGTGAAACCTTGGATATGGGTGTCCTGCCGTTGTCCGGCTGGTGGACCGTGTTTGACGGTTACGTTTTTGACGACACCAACCGCAATGGCATCAAAGACCCGGGCGAACCCGGTTTGGCAGGCTACACCCTCACCATGCGCCGGCGCGACAACTCGCTGATGGACCGTGGCAGCACGCTTGTGACGACCGACGCCAACGGCTACTACAGATTTGAAGCGGGCTACCCCATGACCCAGTGGCTTGTGATGGAGGCTTATGACAACCTGCATTACGGCACAGGGGTCACCTACCAGGCCGACAACCAACCCACGCCCACCACGGTGCTCGGTGCGGGGGTGGACGTTAGCGTACACCCCATCATCGGTTTATCGGGCCGCCTTGACTGGGGCAAACACACCTACGATGCAACGGGTGCCGGTGGCCTTGACCCGCGCAACGGCGGCATTGTCGGTACCGTCAGCTACGACACCACCCGCAACGAACTGAACCCGCGTTTTGCGGCGGTCGAAGACTGGCAGCCCAGTATTCCCGACATGGTGGTGAAATTGTATGAGCCGATCCCCGCTGCACCCGGTTGCGAGCCCCTGAACATCGCTGGCTCCAACGCTGCGACGGCGAACTGCGAGGCATCGCGCTTGTACGCCCTGGACAAAACGCCTGGTGCCCAATTTGGCGCGGTCGCCAAGGGACAGTTGCTCAACACCTACGTCAGTGAGACCTGGTTCAGGCCGCGCGGTTGCATCGTCCGCCGCGCCGATGGCACCCCGGTGACCCAAGCCGACCAAAACTTCCTGCCGGTGGACCAGGCCAATTCCGAGTGCATTGAGTCGCCCATGACCGGCGTGCAGTTCGCACCCGAAGCGGCCAACGTCAATGGCAATTACGGGTTCGGCGCCGGCTGCTTTGCGCCCAGTGTGTTGGACACCACTGACCCTTCCGCTCCCGTCTGCAAAGACCTTGCCGGTGCAGATGTCGGCTTTGCTGGCCTGCCAGGGGACAAGAGCTACCTCGTTCATCTTGACCTGAATTCGCAAACAGACCTCCAGGGCAAGCCCATCTACAAGGTCACACGAGAGGAAGACATCAACATCGGCAATGGCGACAGCTTCTATCCGGCCCTGCCGCCCTCGGCCTGTGCCGGGCCCTTGCACGTGGTCAACTCCAGCGCTAACGCCACATTTCCTGGCGGGCCAGGAACCTCGCCCTACGAGGGCCAGAGTAAGCCGCTTTGCGACACAAAGTTGGTCAAGCTGTCCAATGGCAGCTCCATCGCGCCATCATTCAACATCTTTACCGACGTCCCGCTGCCTGGGCGCCATTGGTTCATCGTGATCGATGACCTCAACTTTTCAAGTAACCCGCAGTCCATCACCTTGGGCGAGAAGGCGGGCATGCCGTTCGTGCCGGTGGGCATTTACGACTACACCGACCGGCTTGTCACCACGGTAGAGTCTGACTACAACGGTTTGGCCGATGTACTGTTGCCCTCGACCAACCGCATCAATTGCCCCACACCATCCGGGGTCTGTGCCAATCTGTACCGCTACGTCGGCAACGACCCTGGCGTGCCCGGCCGCCTGAACCCGAACTTCAACCCGCTGTTCCGCACGATCGCAGCTGAGTTTGAGGTCATGCCGGGTCAGATCATTCCGGCCGACCTGGCGCCAACCCAGGTGGGGGTGTCCGTTCAGTTGCCAGGCGCACAAACCTCGTCGCCGGTCAGCTGCAGGCTTGATGATGTGGCGCCAGAGATCTTCCGGGTAGACCGGCCCTATGGCCGGGTGAATCAGGCTTTCACGATCACTGGCAAGGCCTTTGGAGCCTCGGGTACGGTCAACTTTGACGGTACATCAGTACCTGCCAGTTGGGTTAGCTGGAGCAACACCGCCATCACCGTCACACCAGCCAACTATGTCGCCTTTACCGCGGGGCCTCACCAGGTCTCGGTGACCGCCGCCAATGGTCAGTCCACGGTCAACGGCATCACCTACCACTACCTCAGATCTACGGGCACTGCCAGCGACCAATACAACCCGCCCATTCGTGAAGTTGGCCCTGGCAAGACCTATGCTCCTGCTGAAACTCTGCCGGCGGCCGCCAACCATGCGATACAACGTGCGCTTGACGCGGCGCCCGCCGGGGCGCTTGTGGTGGTGTATCCGAACGACACCAGTGCCAACCCCCGCCAGAACCCGCGTGGCGCCTATTACGAAAACCTCATCATCAACAAGCGCGTCAAGCTGCAGGGCGTAGGTCCGGGCAGCCCGGACGGTTCGGTGCGCGGCTCCATCATTGACGGCTCAGCTTTTGCCGGGGACAGCCCTGTGGCAGCCGACTGGTATACCAACATCGGCGGCAAAACCTGGGCGGGTAACCCGACCATTTACGACGGTGCCGTGATCTCGTTGTACCTGCCAAGCAGCGGCAGCCAGGCTTTCCCGACCACCTACAGCGCCAAGACCGCAGCGTCGATCGACGGTTTTGACTTGCGCGGCGGCAACCAGCAGGGCTTTCCCGGCAACATCAATGCCATAGGCGGAACGCGCACGGGCCAACCCGTGGGCTTGGTCACCCAGGGCGGTGCAATTTTTGCCAATGCCTATGCCCGCAATCTACAGCTTACAAATAACGTGGTGCAGAACAATGGCGGCGCTTACGGCACCATTCGCATTGGTACGCCGGACCTTGTTGCGCCCAACACCAGCAATCACAACGAGAAGTTGGTCATTGCCTACAACCGAGTGATTCAAAACGCCGGTACCAACCAAGCCGGTGGTATTGGCCTGTTCAGCGGGGCTGACGATTACCAAGTCGTGTCCAACGACATTTGCGGCAACTTTTCCGCCGAGTATGGCGGTGGTGTGAGCGCCGTGGGCCTGAGCCCGAATGGCCGCATCGCTAACAACCGCATCTACTTCAACCGCTCCTTTGACGAAGGCGGTGGGATCATGATCGCCGGTGCGCTGCCAGGGGTCACGAGTGCCTTGTCGCCGGGCTCTGGTCCGCTCGAGATCAGCGGTAACCTGATCCAAGGCAACCTTGCCAATGATGACGGCGGTGGCCTGCGTTTCCTGATGGCCGGCAACTTCCCGATGAATGTCTTCAACAACGCCATCGTGAACAACATATCGACCCATGAAGGCGGTGGCGTTGCATTGAATGACGCGCCGAACGTGCGGTTCTACAACAACACCGTCATGAAGAATCTGACCACGGCCACGGCGATCACCAGCAGCGGTGCCCCGGCTCCGGCTGGCCTGTCGACCAGTCAGAACAGCACCCAGTTACAGGCGACGCTGCCAGCCGGTTCGCCGCTCTTCAGCAACCCCCTGTTGTTCAACAACATCTTTTGGGACAACCGGGCCGGTACCCGGGTGGCTGGCGCCGTCACAGGGCTGTCCGCCGCTGATGCCGATCACTGGGACCTGGGTGTGGCCGACGGGGTGGGGCTGTTGGCACCTACCAACTCGATCGTTCAGCAAAACGCTGGGGTGCATGGCTACAGCACGAGCCCGACCAACCTGGCGCTCGACCCCCAGGTGGTCACACCTTACGACGTCGGTGTCACATTCAACAGCTGGCGCAACAACCCGGCCTTTCTCGGCGCGATCATGATCTCGGCCGACCTGCCGCCGAACCTGCTGGGCAACTACCACCTACAAAACACATCGCCGGCGATTAACCGTGGCGCTGCGAGCAGAAATTCGGTGAATGCGCCAGTCAGGGATATTGACGGCCAGGCCCGACCTGTTGCGGGGAGCTTCGACATTGGCGCAGACGAGTCGGTGGCCGCTGCAGGTGCTGGCGTTAGCGGATTTGGATCGGCATCCACCGCGTCGATCACCAGCATTTCGCTGGGCACACTCAGCGGTATCACGCTTAATTTTGGCAGCGCCAGTGGCTTTATGCAAAGCACCATCACGTACACCGCTAGCGGTGGCAGCGTGACCTTCGGCAACGTGACAGTCCAGGGCGGAAACGGCAACCGCTTCAGCGAACTCAGCGGCGGAAGCTGCCAGGGTGCAACGGTGGCGTCGGGAAGTAGCTGCACGGTCGTTATTGGCTTCGATGCCTCGGGCAACCAACTTCGGATCGGTATGTTGACCGTCACCATCAATGGCAGACCCGCCACGCTGACCCTGACGGGCCAATGAGAGGCGCGCAGTGATGTCCACCACGCAAGCACGGGCAGTTCACGCCCAGAGTTCATCAGGAGAAATGACATGAGCATCCAACGTTTGGCCGGTCAGTCGCTCAGCCGTCGCGGTCTGTTCAAGCTGGCTGGGGGTGCCACCGTTGCAGCGGCCGGCCTCGGCGTATTGCCTAACCCGTTTGGCAAGCTGTTGGTGCCGTTCGGCGTTTCTGAGGTGTTGGCACAGACGACTTTGGTACCTGACCTCTACTATGCCGGTACCGACGGCTGGATCAGCCTGCCAAAGGGTCCATCTATTTTTTCCCAGTCGCTGGGCGTGACCACCCACCCTGACCCATTGGCACCCACCGACACCCTCGGTAACCCGCTGAGCACGTACATCTTCGGCTTTCGCGACATCACCAAGCTGACCGATACGCAGCGCGCAGCACAGAAAAACCATGCGCAGCACTCGGCGCCCATGTTCTGGGTGGATCAGTTCAACCCGGCCGCGCCCAAGGATTTTCGTATGCAGCTGACCAATTTGGGTTTGGCCCTGCGCCCCGACCTGTTTGACGCGCACACGATTCACTGGCACGGCTTCCGCAATGTCATCACATTCTTTGATGGCGAACCCACGGGTTCGGTGGCGGTGACGGCCGGCCGAACCTTTCAGTACATCTATCGGCCGCGCGAACCTGGCACATACATGTTCCATTGCCATGTGGAGGACGTGGAGCATGTCCATATGGGCATGACCGGACCGGTGTTTGTGCGCCCCATGCAAAATGGACAGGCCATCGCCGGCTTCACCAAGTTTGCCTACAACGACGGTGATGGCTCAACCGGCTACCACCGGGAGTTCGCCATGTTTTGTTCAGAAGTCTGGTGCGATTCGCATTGGGCTGACGCGCACATCCAGTTGCCGGAGTGGAGCGACTACAAGGCGGACTTTTCCTTGTTGAACGGGCGGGTTTATCCGGATACGCTGGCGCCCAATTCGCCGTTGACCATGCCTGCCAACCCGGCGGCTGCAGCGCTGGTTCACGCCATGCCGGTGCAGACAGATGCCAGCGGTGAGCTGATGCCTACGGTAGGCTTTGAACACCTGCAGCACCAACCGCTTTCCGCGCTGGTCACATGCAACGCCGGTGAGCGTGTGCTGTTGCGCTTTGCCAACCTGGGGTTTCGCGAGTCAGCCATGACGCTCGCCGGGATCAAAATGAAAGTGGTTGGCAAGGATGCCACGCCCATGCGGGGCCGGGGTGGCACCGACACGAGCTACCAAGCCAGCACCGTGTCATTTGGGGCGGGAGAAAGCATTGACGCCATCTTTACCGCACCTGCCTTCAGCGGCGGCAGTGGCAGTTCGGGCCAGGGCTATGACAGCTACCCGCTCTATGACCGTGCTTATGAGCGGGTCAATAACCTGGCCTACGGCGGCCGGCAGACCGAAATCCGGGTTTACCCGGTCGGCAGTCGCTCACCCCAATGGCTGCCCAACACGTAGGCCCCGGCCGCTAAGTCTCATCAGGAGGTCGTCACCATGCACCCATCATCTTTCCGTCGAGGCGGCTTTGGCCCTGCCCTGAACGCAGGTCTGACAGTGTTGGCAACCGGTCTCGCGCTGCTTGCACAACCAGTGGCAGCGCAAACCGCGGTACCCAAGGTTGGTGTGGCTTGCACCACCAGTGCCGGCCCCAACCCGACTTTCACGCTGACCGCCAAGCCGGGCTACATCCAGCTGCCCGATGGCAACACCATGTTCATGTGGAGTTACGCTAACGGCGATGGCAGCTTCCAGCACCCGGGCCCTGTGCTGTGTGTCAATCAGGGTGATAGCGTCACTGTGGTGCTCAACAATGCCCTGCCGGAACCGGTCTCGGTCATGTTCCCGGGTCAGATCGACGTGCAGGCAGACGGCGTGCCCGCACAGCCGCAATTCAACGGCGCCGGCGGTGCGTTGTCGTCACTGACCAATGCGGCAGCCGCTTCAGGGGGCAGCGTCAGTTACACCTTTGTGGCGTCCCAGCCTGGCAGCTTCATCTACCAGAGTGGTACTGATCCGGAAAAGCAAGTGCGCATGGGCTTGTTTGGTGCGCTGCTGGTCCGTCCCACCGTCGGCGCCGATCACGTCTATAACCGGCCAGACAGCCAGTTCACGCCAGGCGAAGAGTTCATGGTGCTTCTGTCGGAGATCGACCCGTACCAGCATGAGGCTGTGCAGTTGGGCCTTGTGTTCGACCCCAATACCTACCACCCGCGTTACTGGCTGATCAATGGTCGCGGCTTCCCTGACACCATCACCGACAACTTCTCGCCCTTGTTGCCTGAGCAACCCTATGGGGCCCTGGCGCGCATCCATCCTTTCAACGCTACCGTGGCCAGCAGCAACCCGGCCTACCACCCGTACCCTGGCGCCATCCGCTACCTGAATGTCGGGTCTGAACAGTTTCCCTTCCACCCCCATGGCAACAACGGTCTGGTGATCGGCCGCGACGGTCAGCCGCTGGAAGGTCCTGCCGGGCAGGATTTGTCGTTCGAGAAATTTGCCATCAACATTGGTCCTGGCCAGACCTGGGATGTGGCCTTCAAGTGGTATGACGCGGAGCAGTATTCGGCGGCCAGCAACCCCGTTCCCGTCACGATTCCGCAACTGAACAACCAACAGTTCGGCATGTTCTACAGCGGCAGCCCCTACCTGGGCCAGACCGGCCCATTGCCGCCCGGCGCGTCCACGCTCAACGAGTGTGGCGCCTATTACGTCATTTCCCACAATCACGCGCTGTTCCAGATCACCTCCTGGGGCGTGAACATGACCGGGCCCATCACGTACGTGCGGGTTGACCCGCCGTTACCGAACAACTGCCCGTAAACCCCGCGAAACGCCAGAAGCCAGGAGACTGACATGCTATCCATGATGCGCAACACATCGAGCCGGACCCTGCTGCTGAACGGTGCCTTGGCCGTCGTCCTTCTCGCCGCCCATGCCGGCGCCGGGGCGGCTAACGTCACGCTGGACCTCTGCGCCACCACCGGCATCATGAGCACTTTACCGGGAGCGCCCAGCGTAAAGGTACTGCGTTATGCGGCAGGGACCTGTCCTGCTGCGCCACTCGTCACCGTCACGCCAGGTGGTCCGGTGATCAATGTCATGGTGGGTGATGTTGTGACGGTCAACCTGCACAATGGCCTGAGCGAAGCCAGCGGCATCTTGTTCCAGGGTCAGACCATGGTGCCCGACGTGACGGGTGCCTTGCCTTTCAATGGCAGCACCTACAGCAGCAAGTCCTACACCTTCACGGCGACCCAGCCGGGTACCTACTTGTACGAGGCAGCACTCTTGCCCAATGCCCAGCATCAGGTGGCCATGGGACTGTACGGGGCCATCGTGGTCCGTCCCGCGGCGCCCAAGCAGGCCTACGACGACCCGGCAGCGGCGTTTGATGATGAGGCCGTTCTGGTGCTGAGCGAAATTGACCCGGCGCTGAACAACAGCGCTGACCCAGCCCAATTCGACATGCGCAACATGGCGCCCACTTATTTTCTGATCAACGGCAGGCCTTATCCTGCGACCGCGGCCATCAGTGCGACCGGCGGCAAAAAGTTGCTGCTGCGCTACGTCAATGCCGGTATCAAGCACCACAGCATGGCGCTGCTGGGGCTGCGGCAGAATGTTTTGGCCAAAGACGCCAGCATGCTGCCTCTGCTCAGCCACAGCGTGGTGGCGGAGACCCTGGCCCCCGGGCAAACCGCCGATGCCATTGTCACCATGCCAGCGGTGACAAGCGAGAGCAAGTATGCCCTCTATGACGCTGCGCTCTCTTTGCACAACAGCAACACGCCTGGCTTGGGCGGCATGTTGACGTTTGTGACAGCGGGTGTGGGCGCGGCGACGACTGGGCCTGCCACCAGTGCCCTGACGCTTACCCCGGCCACCACCACGGGAAGTGCCCCGGTGACCATCAATGCGACCCTGACCAGCGCCGCCTCGACCATTACCCGGGCCGAGTATTTCATCGATACCACCGGTAGCAGTGGCACGGGGTTGGCCATGAGTGGCCTGTTTGGGACCGCAACGGTCGCCGCCTCAGCCAGCCTTTCCGTCACGCAAATGGCAGCCTTGTCGCCCGGTAACCACACCCTGTATGTCCATGGCCAGGATGCCAACAGCCAATGGGGTGGTTTCAAGTCGGCAGTCGTGAACCTTGACCGAGTCGGTCCGGCCACCACTGGGTTGACACTGTCGCCCAACCCGAGCAACGGATCGGTGGACTTGGCCCTGGGTGCAACCGCCGATGAGCGAGCCACCGGCAACAACAACATCGATGCGGCCCAGTACACGATCGACGGCGGTGCGCCCCTGGCCATGCTTGTCAGTCCCGCCGGCGCCAAAGTCGCCAGTGTTACAGCCACCATCGCTGCGGCCACCGTCAACGCTCTGGGTGTGGGCGACCACACTGTCGCTGTGAGCAGCAGGGACGCGTTGGGCAACTGGGGCGTCGCCACGGTGATCACACTGAAGAAAGTGGTCGCCGGCCCGTCCACCACTGTCAATAGCATCGACAAGAGTCCCAACAACGGCACGCTACCCTTCAACACCAGCTTGGCCGTTGTGCGCATCATGGCCACAATGGTCAGCACTGGGTCGACGGTGGCGGGGGCAGAAGGGTTTATTGACTCGGTTCCCGCGGTCTCCGTCAGAGGCTTTCCGTTTGTCGCGAGCGATGGCATCTGGAACGGCGCATCCGAAACCGCCTATGCCGACATTCCGCTGACCACGGTGGCCGCCTTGTCGAATGGCAACCACACCCTCTATGTGCGTGCTCGCGATTTGGCCGGCAATTGGGGCCCAACAGGCTCGAAGGTACTGGTGATCGACAAAGTGGCACCAACGGTTGTCAGTGTCAGCTTGACGCCGGCCGCGGTACCCATTGGTACTGCCAACGTGACGCTGAGCGTCAGCGCCAGTGACATCGGTGCCGGCGTCACTGGCGCGCAGTACTGGATCGACGGATCGGCCACGCCGCCGGCCAATCCGGTGGTCTTCAACGGTAACAGTGCCATCATCAGCACCAGCGCGCTGCCGGGCGGCATCCACACCGTGTATGTCCGCGTGCAGGACGGGGCTTCGAACTGGAGCGCAGTTGCCAGTGCAACGCTCAGCGTGGTCCAGGCTGTGAATGACACCCGCGCCATCACGGCCAGTACCAACGCCACTCAGACCAGCGACGCGATCGCCGCCGCCGGCCTGCTCGCCAATGACCAGCCTCTTGGCGTGGCGGCCCGTTCGGCAAGCCTTGTCTCTGTGCCGGTACGCACGTCCGGCACTGGGGCTGGCACCATCACCCTGAGTTGTCCGGCGACACTGGGCACGGCCGCCGCGCCTTCAATCAGCGGCAACACGGTCTGCACCAATGGCGCTTACCGTGTCACGATGAACGGGGTCGGGAGTTCGGGCGGTACACGTCAAGCTTCCAAGCGGGGCACCTATCAGTTCGACTACACAGAAAAACTGGGCGGGGCGAGCGCCAATGCCAAAGTCACGATCACCGTGAACTGAGGACTGCTAAGCCATGAGATTTCTTTGGTACAAGCTATTTTGGGCGATGGCTGCTGTGCTACTGGCAGCATCGGTCGGCTGCGCCAGCAAGGGATACAGCGAGGAATACAGCGCCGTGACGCCAGCCCCGGCCAAACCGGCTGAGCAAGTTGCCGGCACGCCTCGGATCTTGCATCCGCCCACAGCTGCTGAAATGCAGGTCGGCATCCAGATCGTCCGTCTCGGTGTCACCGCCTCAGGCGGATTGGTGGATCTCCGCTTCATTGTCCTGGACTCGGCCAAGGCCAGCGCATTTTTGAACAGTGCGGCCAATGTGCCGACGCTGGTCGCGGACAACATGCCGCCCCTGATGCCGCCGCACAAGCCCATGCACGGCGCCAGGTTCAGCCAGGGCCAGCTCGTTTATGTCCTGTACCCCAATCTTCGCGGCACTCTCAAACCTGGTGCTGCGGTGATGGTCGTCATGGGTGACGCACGGCTCGGACCGGTGACCGTGCAGTGACTCGGCCTCCAGGTTGGCGGCCGGGCGTATCGTTTTTGGAGGAGAGACAACATGGCAACACGAGACCCTTTCCTGCACCCGGCGTCACATGCTTGGGCCAGCGCGCCTGGCACAGTGGGCTCAGCAAGCCGCACCGCCGGTTTGATCCTGGGCATCGTCGCGCTGTTGACGGCTGCGTCGACGCTGGCGCAGGGCCCCACCCGCTGGGTGGATGGCGAGTTGCTGATCGGCTTTCGCGCCGGGGTTGGTCCCTTGGGTCGAAACGCCCTGTACCGAAGTATTGGCGGCACGCATATGGAGGACATCGGCCAGACCACAGGCATGGTTCGCCTGCGCGTCCCGGCAGCGACCTTGGAGTTGCTCAAAACACAGCTGGAGCGCTTGCCGCAGGTGAAATTTGTAGAGAAAAACTACCACTTTGATCCCGCTCTGGTGCCCAATGACGCGGCCTACCCGAACCAGTGGCATTTGCCGCGGATCAACGCGCCCCAGGCCTGGGAGATCACCCAGGGCTCGGCCGGGGCGGTCATTGCGATCCTGGACAGTGGGATAGAGGCCACACACCCCGATCTGGCTGGCAAATTGGTGCCCGGGTACAACACCTATGCCAACTCCAACGACACGTCGGATGCCTACGGGCATGGCACGATGGTGGCGGGCGTTGCTGGGGCGCTGACCAATAACGGACAAGGCATTTCGGCTGTGGCGGGGGCGTCGCCTCTGATGCCGGTGCGGGTCACGGATACCGCCGGGCGCGCCAGCTCGGCGAGCATTGCCAACGGCATCATTTGGGCGTCAGATCATGGGGCGCGGGTGGTCAACATCAGTTTCAATGGGGTTGCGGCAAACACCACCATTCGAACGGCAGCCGAATATGCGTACAACCGTGGCACGCTGGTTGTGGCCGCTTCGGGCAACTGCGCCTGCGTGGAGCCGACGCCAGACAACCCCTTCATTCTCTCGGTGTCAGCCACCGACGAATCTGACAGCCCAGCCTATTTCTCCAGCACCGGGCCGTTTGTTGACCTGTCAGCGCCAGGCACCAACATCATGACCACGGCGAAATTCGGCTTGTACACCACAGACTCGGGTACCTCGCTGGCCAGCCCGATGGTCGCGGGTGTGGCGGCCCTGCTGTTCGCCGCCAACCCCAGGCTGACTCCGGCCCTGGCCGTGCAAATGCTGGAGGCCACCGTGGTTGATCCCGGCGGTGATGGCTACGACCCGCGTTTGGGCTATGGCCGGGTCAATGCGGCTGCTGCCGTGGTCGCCGCTGCCGGCTATGTCGCTCCAGCCGATGCGACGCCGCCGGTGGTGTCCATGGTCGCGCCGCTGGCCGGGTCGACCATTTCCGGGACCACGGTGGTGCAGGTGTCGGCCAGTGACAACGTCGCGGTTGCCAAGGTTGACCTGTACCTGGATGGCGCCTACTTTGTCAGCGATACCACATCACCCTATTCGTTTGCGCTGGACACCCGCACTCTGGCCAATGGCAACCACGTTCTGGAGGTCGTGGCCGCCGATGCCGCCAAAAACAGCGCGAGCAGCGGATCGGTGACGGTGCTTGTCAGCAACAACCACGCGCCAGTAACCAACAACGACACTTTTTCGGCGCCTTACCGTGCCAAGTCGGCTTACACCCCGCAAGTGCTGGGTGTGCTGGGTAACGACAGCGACGCCGACGGTAACCTCAACACCGCCAGCGTCAAGATTGTCAGCGCTCCTAACAAGGGTGGTTCAGTCAAAGTCAATGCCGATGGCTCTGTGGCTTACACCCCAAAGCAAGCCTACCGGGGTGCCGAGACCTTCAGTTACAACGTGAAGGACAGCCTGGGTGCGTTGTCCAACACCGCGACCGTGACGGTCAATGTTCAGTAGCTGCCAGCCAATTGGAACCGGATGTGGCGCATGGCAGTGAAGAGGCACCCCATGGTCTTTGTGATGCGTTGTGCCGCATTTTTTTTGGTGCAGATTGCAATGGGGGCTTCGGTTTTTGCCGCAACGGGGGCAGAGTCCGACTTGCTGGCCTGGGGCAAAAGAATCTACCGGGAGGGCATCCTGCCCTCCGGCCAGCCGCTGCGAGGGTTGGCCGCCGCCAACGTCACTTTGAGCGGTGGTCAGGCGGCCTGCACAAGCTGTCACAGGCGCAGTGGGTATGGCGCCAGCGAAGGCCGGATTGATGTACGGTCCATCGCGGGGCCAGCGCTGTTTGGCCAGCAGGGCCCAGCCGCCTCGCCCGGTACGCTCGCGCCATGGGTGATGTCCACGGACTCTGCAAGTTCGTCCGCCGAGATGTTGGATGCCGACTTGGCCGCTGTCAAAGCCAGGGCTTTGCGTGCTGCGCGCGCTGAGAGGTTTGCGGGTACCCGGCAGCGGCCGATCTATGACGACCTGTCGCTGGGCCGTGCGATCCGTGAGGGGGTTGACGTCACAGGGCGCCGCTTGAACACGACGATGCCCCGCTTTGACCTAAGTACGGTTGAAATGGCCGCCGTCACGGCCTACCTGAAAACCTTGTCGGCCCAGGCCTCGCCCGGCGTAACGGCAGACGCTGTTCATTTTGCAACCGTCATCCAGCCGGGCACCGACCCGGCGCAGCGTCAAGCCTTGGTGGATGTCTTGCAAGCCTATATCCAAGATCGCAACCGGGGCTTACGTGTGGAGGCCCGGCGCGAGTCGGCTGGCATGGCGCCCCTCAAACGCACTTACCGGGACTGGGTGTTACACCTTTGGGAGTTGCAGGGCACCAGCGACACCTGGACCGAGCAACTGCAGGCCTTCAACGCGCGGCAACCGGTCTTTGCACTGCTGAGCGGATTGGGGCAGGTCAGTTGGCAGCCCGTTCATGACTTCAGTGAGCGAATGGAACTGCCGTGCATACTCCCGCAGGTGGAGGTGCCCGTGCTGGCCGAGCACGACTTCTACACCGCCTATCTGTCCCGCGGAATGACTTTGGAAGCGCAGGCCTTGGTCAAGTTTCTGACGTCGCAATCCTTGGCCACGCCCCTCATCCAGGTCTATGGCCCCGACGAGGCAAGCTTCACTGCCGCCAGGGCCTTCCGCACGGCGTGGGCTGCTGCGGCGGACGCACCCTTGGCCGAGTTCGCGGTGCAAGTGCCGCCGGACAGCGGCTTTTGGCAGCGCTTGAACGAGCAGACGCCGGGCGCGACACTGGTGCTGTGGCTGGCCCCCCGCTATCTTGAGCATGTCCAGGCCTTGACCGAGGCCGGCGCGCAGCCCGTTGCGATCTACCTCTCGGCCAATCTGGTCACGCAGCAGCAGACCGGGATGGCCGCTGACCGCAGGGGCTTGGTTCGCTGGGTGTATCCGCAGGACTTGCCTGCGGTGCGTTCCATCCGCGTGGACGTGGTCAGGCGCTGGCTCGAGAGCAAGGGCCAGCGCCTGTGGCATGAAAAAGTGCAGATGAACGCCTATTTGGCGGCCACAGTGACCGGCCTCTTGATGTCGCACATCATGGACACCTACTCGCGGGACTATTTGATTGAGCGAATGGAACACCTGTTGGGGAACTCACTGGAGACATCCATCTACCCGCGCCTGAGTCTGGGCCCGGGCCAGCGCTACGCCTCTAAAGGCAGCTTCATTGTGGCGGTGGCGGGTGCAACGGAACAGCTTTTCCCACTGTCCGACTGGATTGTTCCCTGAAGACCATGGGCAGGCTGATGAGCTGTTCACAACGTGCGCCCGCGGCGAAACAAAAGGGCTAAGGAGGAGTCTGCTATGGCGCATCTCAAGCTGCGTACACCTGAATGCGCCTTGACCTGCTGTCTGGCAGGTCTGATATGGGGCGGACCGTCGCCGGCTTTTGGCCATGGTCCGGCGCCGCATGTCAACCCAAAGCAGGTCAGCGCAGCTGCGCCCTATCTGCGATCGGTCAGGGACTACCAGGTGCCTGATGTGGCGCTGATGGACGCCGATGGCCGGTCCATTCGCCTGCGGGACCTGCTGGCCAGTACGGATCCGGTCATGGTCAATTTTGTGTTCACCACCTGCAGCACGATCTGCCCGATCACGACCAAGGTGCTGGCTGACGTACCCGGACTCCTGGGGCGGGACGCCAATCGTCTGCGCCTGGTTTCGATTTCCATCGATCCCGAAAACGACACGCCCTTACAACTCAAGGCCTATGCCAAGAGTTTTCATGCCGGAGAACGTTGGAAATTTCTCACCGGGCGCGTCCCGGACATCAAAAGCGTCCAAATCGCGTTTGGCACTTACGACAGCGACAAAATGGCCCACGAGCCGGTGACCTTGATCCGGCAGTCCTTGGGCAAGCCATGGATTCGGATTGATGGTTTTGCCACGCCCGATGACCTGGTGCGTGAGTACCGAAAAGACGCGGCGCGCTGAGCCCTCGCCGCAGACGCCGCACTGCTCACACGGGCAAATCTGACATCGTGCTGGCCGAAGTGAAACGGGAGAAGACGCCGGGTCGCTCAATCAGGCCCATGTCGATGGCCGCCAATGTCATCTCTGTGGCATTGCGTAGGCCCAGCTTGTGCATCAGGCTGGCGCGGTGTTTCTCAACGGTTCGGGGGCTGACGCACAGCAACTCGGCGGCGCTTCGGTTGGTTCGGCCTTCTGCGATCAGTTGCAGAATGCCGCGCTCACGGTTGGTGAGGGTATCGAACTGGGAGAATTTCGAGCCCGAGTGTTCCGGGTGCAGGAAGAGATCAACCACGTGCCCTGACACGTCGGGGCTGAGGTACTTTTTGCCCTGCACCACGCTGCGAATCGCAATCAGGAGCTCCTCCAGGCTGGCATCTTTCAGCACATAGCCTTCAATGCCAATTTGCAACGCGGCGCGCACATACTCGGCCGAGCGCGCCGCTGTCAGCATGACCACCTTGGTCTGTACATGCCGACGCTTGATGTGCGCTGCAATGTCGAGCCCACTGATGCCGGCCAGGCGCAGGTCCATCAGCAACACGTCGGGATCGAGGCGGGCTGACAGCTGCTCGGCTTCTCTGCCTGTGCTGACATCGCCATCCACGGACATGTCCGGTTGCGATGACAGCAGGGCCGACAGCCCTTTGCGGAAGAGCGTGTTCTCGTCCACAAGAAGTAAGCTGATTTTCATTTCATTCCCCTCGCCCCGGTTCGTGAGGACAACTCTGCCGGGAGAGAGTGCGGTGTGGTGCCGATTTCTTCTAGAGCGACTGCCACGCCGGGCGCCTCGCCAAAAACAAACAGCCAGTCCTTGTAGCGTGACTTGCCGACAAAGCCTGCATCGGCCAATGAAAAATTGGCTTGCTTGATGGGCTGGGCCTCTGATCGGCTGTATACACCGGCAATGGCACCGCCCACGCGCAACTCTCCCCAGTCCGCCGCTCCACTCATGGGATCAGGGTAATGCCGGCGCAGGTGGTGCACCGGCATCGGGTAGCGCTCATCGTCCAGCAGAGCGTCGAGACTGGTGGGCAGCGAGCGCGGCGAACCGGGTGGAGCCCCGAAGTAGTAATGCCGGATGGCTTGCCGATAGGCAGCACCGGCGAACAGGAGTTGCTGTTCCCGCTCGCGTTGACGATCCGTGGTCCAGACGTCTATGGCCCCCATCAGCGCGATGCCCGACAAGGCCAGCACGATCAGAAGGCCCATCAGCAGTGCGCCGCGCTGTGCGTGGTCATGCGGCTTTTGGGGCGGGTGCCGTTGGCTAGACATTCACTGCCCCTGCGGCGTCAGATCTTTGGCGCCAGCTGCTG
>Ga0114980_10001164_pt1 | contig 18846 bp, 16 predicted proteins | sample S_140806_EF_Meta_FD_87018 | JGI IMG/M metagenome (GOLD analysis project Ga0114980, IMG submission 87018) | Freshwater microbial communities from Lake Simoncouche, Canada to study carbon cycling - S_140806_EF_MetaG | ecosystem: Environmental > Aquatic > Freshwater > Lake | place: Lake...
AGCAAGCATAGTTGATGTCCCGTGGTTACTGTACACGAATCATTCTGCAGTAGTTTTGCGAGCAGTTCCGTTGGACATAATTCAGGTGTTTTTTCGTACTGGCTCTGAATCACAGCAACCAATAGATTTCGGCTGTATGTTCCAGCCTGTACTTTACGGATAGCGTACTCATACCCTTTTTGATCAGGGCGAAAGTCGTACAAGGTTTCCAAACCTGGAGCACCATTAACGTAGTCCAAAAACAATCGGGAGAAACCAGGTAAGGAGGAGAATGGAATATCATTCATGACTTTCATACTGCAAAAATACGAATAATGGCGAGGCTGCTTAACTTTGAAAAATGAGCACACGTATACTTCCAGAGAAGCCCAATCCATGGATCACCCATTCAACAGAAAAAATCTACGATTCACCATGGATCGGAGTGACCAAGCATGATGTGACCAATCCAAGTGGAAATCCCGGAACATATTCGGTTGTGCACTTTAAGAATCTTGCAATTGGTGTTATCGTTTTGGATGAAGAGCAGAACACTTGGTTGGTTGGGCAACATAGGTATCCAATCAATCAATATTCCTGGGAAATACCCGAAGGTGGTGGAGACAGGAACGTACCTCCTCTTGATTCCGCTAAGCGTGAACTTTTAGAAGAGACTGGAATTACCGCGAATAAATGGACTAAGATTCTGGAGATGCATTTGAGTAATTCTGCTTCTGATGAATTCTGCATCCTGTATCTCGCTGAAGATTTGACATTCGGCGCATCGCACCCTGAAGAAGACGAACAACTGGAAGTCGCAAAACTTCCTTTTGAAGAAGTCTATCAAATGGTGAATGAAGGAAAAATTACTGATAGTTTGACCGTCGCTGCAGTACTGAAAGTGAAGCTGCTTCTACTCGGTCAAGAGTAGCTTACCAGTTGATTTTCATTTCGTTCAGCAAATATTCGGCGCCTGCATATTTGTCGATTACGAAAAGCGTATACCGAACATCGAGTACAATGTTTCTGCACACTTTGGGATCGTAGTTTACATCACTCATGGTGCCTTCCCAACAACGATCAAAGTTCGTTCCGATCAAATTGCCATACGCATCAAATACAGGACTACCTGAGTTTCCTCCCGTGGTATGATTCGATGCAATAAAGCACGTGTGAATTTTACCATCCGATGGATCTGCATAGCGACCGTAGTCCTTGTTTGCGTATAGCTCTTTCATGCGTGCGGGAACTTTATAATCTGGGATGTTTGGATCTTCTTTCGCGATCAAACCATCCAGTGTTGTAAACCAATTGTAAGAGAATCCATCTTTTGGAGCTGCATAAGGACTAACTTGTCCGAACGCAACACGTAACGTTGAATTCGCATCCGGATAGAAACGCTTTTCTTTGAATACATCCATCTGTGCTTTCATGTAAATGCGGTTGAGTCGTGCAATTTCACTATTGAGCGATTGAAATTTTGGAATAAGATTCGCATTAAAATGCGTGTACAATCCGTCCATGAGCACATATGCAGGATCTGCAGCAAGTTTTTCCCAATCCGCCGGAACGTAGCTATTCAACATGGAGTTGAGTTTCGCTTTATTCACGAACATTGACTTGTCATAAATCTTCGTAAAATACTTCGTCCAATTCCCTTTGTACTTAGTGGTTACTTCGGTAAAAACCGCCGGTTTCTTATCGGCGCTCATTCCTCTTTCCATTTCTTCACACACCGCAATTGCAATGCGTCGATCAGTATTAACATCGTAATCTTTGAATACCGCATCCAGATTATCACGTAGTGTTTTCACCGTTTTGTCAATCTCATTTTGATCCTTTTTCTCTGCTTTACTGAGATCGACCAGCTTCTTGTAATTATTCACATAACGAACCAATTCAATAGACAAAGCACCTTCATTCATGTAGTCGACAGCTAATTGCCATGGAGTAATTTCCGCATGCGTTCTTTGGAGATCAGGAAGGACAGAACCGTATTTCGCATTCAATGTTTGATCAGCCGCAATACGTTTTGTAAAATCCAATTCGATACGTTGCTTTTTTCCGATAGCATCATTCTCCTGCAAGCCCATCATTTCACCTTGCCACTTTTTCCACGCATTCGCAGCACCATTTCTTTTTGCAGCGTATTGAATACGCACTAAGTTGCTCTTCGCCATTTCTTCACCCATAATTCCCAAGCGAATTGTGCGCAATTTCACCTTCACAGGATCAGAAGTATTGGCAATTAGATCTACTCCATACGAGCTGAGATATTCCGTTGTTCTTCCTGGAAAACCATAAACCATTGTAAAGTCGCCCGCTTTTATTCCATGTGCATTAATGGTGAAGGATTTCTTCGGCGTGTAAGGAACATTGTCTTTTGAATACGATGCCGGTTTATTGTCCTTGCCTGCGTAAATGCGGAAGATGGAAAAATCTGCTGTGTGACGTGGCCATACCCAATTGTCAGTATCACCTCCAAAATTACCCAATGCCATTGGCGGAGCTCCTACCATTCTTACATCCGTATAAGTTTCTGTCATGAACATGTAAAACGCATTGCCATAATAGAAAGAGCGCACCATGGCAACAGCAGAACCTTTTGTATTGTTTTTTTCAATTTCAGCCATACGCTTCTGTACAGAGGCTGTACGTTCTGCTTCAGTCATGCCTTCTTTGATTTCAGAAAGAACCTGATTGGTGACGTCTTCCATGCTGAGGATGAACATTGCAGTTAACCCAGGACACGCAAGTTCCTCTGATTGATTCATTGCCCAGAAACCATCCGTAAGATAATCGTGTTCCAGAGAGCTATGCATTTGAATGTAGCTGAATCCACAATGATGATTTGTGAGTAACAATCCTTTTTCAGAAATAACTTCGGCTGTACAGCCTCCTCCAAACTGACACACTCCATCTTTCATTGAAGTGTTATTCACGCTATAGATATCTTCAGCAGAAAGCTTAAATCCACGTGCCTGCATATCTGTGATGGTCATGCCTTCCAGCAACATCGGCAACCACATGCCTTCATCAGCCCGTACATTAGAGAATAACGTAACAGAAGTAAGCAGTACAAAGAGAACACGTTTCATATTCATAGGATTAGATCACAAAAATAATCATTCAATAAATTTCTGCACAGAGAATAGTGATGAATGGCAAGGATTCCATTTAATCTGGACTAACACCAAATTTCTTCTCCAATTGTTTTACCAGTACATACCGTATTGGAGAAAGCAACAACATGCAACAGATACCAATTGGAATAAATGTGAAGAGATCTCCACGCATTCCGTAATGTGCGAAAGTACTTTTCAACCAAGTGGCAGGCCAAGAATGAGATTCTACAATGATAAATCCACCCAATGCGGCAAGTGGGGCCACGAACCAATCGACACGCTGTGCGACTTTGGATTTCGGAGCTTTACTCTTAGCGCGCATCTCTTCAATTTTCTTGCGCGTTTCTTCACGACGAGTAGGACGTTCTTCGCGCAGCTTGTGAGCCGTCTCTTTCCATTTGTTTGGGGGAGGCACGCCGTCTTTTTTTGATTGCTGGATATCTGAAATGCTGTTGATACGATCTTTCGTGCGTGACCAACTTTCTTTACGCTTGCTACGTAATTTTCTAGTACTATTTTGAAAGAATCCGAACATCACAATCCAGTCTGCTGCCTAGTCATTTACTGAATTGGTGTTCAGAAATGAGTGGTAGTTACGTTATTACTCGATGATTAATTTTCTGGAGAGAACTTTCCCATTGACGTGCAAGGCAAAAAAGTATATACCAGCATTCAAGTCGGATACATTCACCGTTTGACGTCCTGAACCATCTATTCTCAATTTTTCAGAGCATACTTGCTTACCAGTAACATCCGTGATATCGAAATACGCATCATTTCCATAACTCGACTCAAATGAAACAAACAGTATACCTGAAGTAGGATTAGGATAAACTTCTAATGCAGCCTCAAGTTCGTTTTCATGAATACCTACGCAGAATGAAGGATCGAAAAGTACGGTGTCTGATGCCGTGCTCTGGCAAGTTAAAGCATCCGTGGTTGTGACAGAATAAATACCCGATTGTGTTACATTAATTGACTGGCTCGTGTCGCCAGTTGACCATGAATACGAATTCGCAAAATTCAAGGCTGTTAAAGTAATTGTATCACCTGGACATGCGGAATCTCCGGGATTAGAGACCACCTGATTGAGCTGCGCCACTTGGGTAACAATAATCGTATTTGCACTGGAGTTACTTGTATCAATAGGATTAGAACTTACGATACGAATACGATACAAGAAACCGAAATTCGTACTTGCTGGAATTGTACCGAAAATGACACCATTTCCACCCACCACAAACATAGTAGAACCCATATTTACGGGGCTCCCGAAATTTCCAAAAAAATCAGACAATTGCGCGGTGAAAACATTTCCAAAAGGGAAAGTTCCAGTGTACGTAAACGGGATAATTACGTTACCACCTGCACAAGTTGACGTTTGAAAAACGCTATCCACGTTTATTGATGTTTGAGCGAATGTACTCCCGGAAAAAAGAATGAATAATGCGATGTAGAAGTTTTTCATTGCAGCGTTTGTTGGTGTATTAAATGTACTACAATTTCACGAATCAAATAATGTGTCCGTACAAGTCAAACTCCTCTGCCTTTTCAATTTTTACGTCGGCAAAATCACCAATACGTACATAGGTTTCTGAAGCAGGTACTAATACTTCGTTATCCACCTCAGGAGAATCAGACTCGGTTCGACCAATAAACCAGTCGCCTTCTTTACGATCGAATAGCACCTTGTACGTGTTTCCTACTTTTTGCTGGTTAATAGCAAATGAAATTCCCTGTTGAAGTTCCATTACCGCTTCAGCGCGTTCTTGTTTTACTTCAGCAGGAACATCGTCCTTCAGTATGTAGGCACCTGTATTCTCTTCGTGCGAATAAGTAAATATCCCCAAACGATCGAAGCGTGTATCTTCAATCCAACGTAGCATTTCTTCGTGATCTTTTTCTGTTTCCCCTGGATAGCCTGCAATGAGTGTTGTGCGCAAAGTAATACCGGGTACTTTATCGCGAATTTCATTGACCACATCAATGGTTTTCTGCTTGGTAGTTCCGCGCTTCATACTCTTGAGCATATTATCTGAGATGTGCTGAAGCGGCATATCGAGGTAGTTGCAAATTTTAGCGTTTGCACGCATTACATCCAATGCATCCATTGGAAAACCACTAGGAAATGCATAATGCAAACGAATCCAATCAATGCCATCAACATCTGCAAGCTTGGCCATGAGCTCTCCAAGATTACGCTTGCCATACAGATCCAAACCATAATACGTTGAATCTTGCGCAATCATAATCAGCTCTTTGGTTCCTTGTTTCGCAAGTTGCTGTGACTGCAGAACGAGCTGTTCAATTGGAGTAGAGATATGTTTACCGCGCATCAATGGAATGGCGCAAAACGAACAAGGACGATCACAACCTTCTGAAATTTTGAGATAAGCGAAATGTTGTGGCGTCGTGAGAATACGTTCACCTACCAATTCATGCTTATAATCGGCTTTGAGTGTTTTGAGCATGCGCGGAAGATCACGCGTACCAAACCATGCGTCTACTTCCGGAATTTCTTTTTCCAAATCGGCCTTGTAGCGCTCACTCAAACAACCAGTAACGTATACTTTCTCAACGAGTCCTTTTTCCTTTGCGTCTGCAAACTGTAGAATCGTATCAATACTTTCCTGCTTAGCGTTATCGATAAAGCCACATGTATTGATGATCACAATTGCAGCATCTCCTTTGTTGCTTTCATGCTCAACTTCGTAGTTGTTGGCTTTCAATTGTCCCATGAGCACTTCTGAGTCGAAAATATTTTTCGAGCAACCGAGTGTCACAACATTGACTTTATTCTTGCGAAGCGTTTTGGTTTTCATCGTGGGCAAAGGTAAGGCTTACCCAGCGAAAAACTGCCTGAAGGATCAACTTGCAGGAACAATATCGAATCTATTGTGAAAAGACGGGAAAAGTAAGATGGAATTAATTTCTCGCGAAGAGCGATTCTACGAATGCCTTCTTATTGAAGACCTGCAGATCTGTCATTTTTTCGCCCACTCCAATGTATCGAACAGGGATCTTGAACTGATCAGAAATACCAATGACAACGCCACCTTTCGCTGTGCCGTCCAACTTTGTAATGGCTAGCGCGGTAACATCAGTTGCGGCTGTAAATTGCTTGCACTGTTCAATTGCATTCTGTCCAGTAGAACCATCGAGTACCAACAACACCTCATGTGGCGCATCAGGAACAACCTTCTGCATCACCTTCTTGATTTTGCCCAACTCGTTCATGAGGTTGACTTTATTGTGCAAACGACCAGCCGTGTCAATGATGATTACATCTGTACCTTTCGCCACTCCAGAGCTGAGCGTATCGAACGCAACAGAAGCAGGATCAGCGCCCATGCCTTGAGATACGATGGGAACATCTACGCGTTTCGCCCATATTTCCAACTGGTCCACAGCTGCAGCGCGGAATGTATCGGCAGCACCGAGAATTACATTCTTGCCCGATTGTTTGAACTGATAAGCCAGTTTTCCAATTGTGGTCGTTTTTCCTACTCCATTGACTCCAACAACCATTATTACATAAGGCTTGTCAGTTTTTGGAAGATCGAAATCTGGAGTATCGGCCGACTTATTTTCTTCGAGCAATGCAGCAATTTCATCGCGAAGAATTGTATCCAACTCGTCGGTATTGACGTATTTGTCTTTGGAAACACGCGCCTCAATACGCTTGATGATTTTCAAAGTGGTTTCAACCCCAACATCGGAAGTGATGAGTACTTCTTCGAGGTTGTCGAGTACTTCTGCATCTACGGTTGATTTACCAACAACAGCACGCGCGATTTTAGAGAAAAATCCTTCCTTAGTCTTAGACAGACCTTGATCAAGACTTTCCTTTTTCTCTTTACTGAAGAATCCAAAAATTCCCATGTGTGCGCTAGAGTATCAGAAACAACGAAAGCTCCTTTCAATGAAAGAAGCTTCGCAGATTATTTTTCTGTAATGAAAATTACTTTTTAGAAGCAAGGAAATCCTTGATGTGGTCGTTATGAACCACTTCTTCTCTGAAAGCGTAAGCACCAGTTTTTGGTGACTTAACCATTTTGATTACGCGGGTGAACTGCTTTCCTTCACCTGTTTTGAGTGTAGCAACTACTTTCTTTGCCATGACGCTATACTATTGAGCGGTGATTATTTAATTTCTTTGTGAACCGTTACCTTTTTCAGGATCGGGTTGTATTTGCGCTTTTCGATACGGTCCGGTGTGTTCTTCTTGTTCTTCGTTGTGATGTAACGAGAAGTTCCTGGTTTACCGCTGTCTTTGTGCTCTGTGCATTCGAGAATTACCTGAATGCGATTGCCTTTCTTAGCCATTGTCTTACTTTATTTAACGGGATGCAAAGGTAATTAAATATGTAAGATTTACGAAGGAAGAAGTAGGATTTTGCGTAAAATTCAAGCTCGACTTCTTAGTAAACTCGCAAAATACTAATTTACAGCAAATTACAGAAATGCCTGTTTCGAAATAATCTACCTCTTTCCATTCAAATAACTATCGGTGGCCATCATTGCTTCAATTTCTGCGGTTGTTTTTGGAACAGCGCCCGATAAATTCTCGGGCTCACCGTCAGTAATCAAGATATCATCTTCAATTCGCACACCAATATTCCACCATTTCGGATCGCAAGGGCTTCCAGCAGGGATATAAATTCCGGGTTCAACTGTAATCACATTGCCCGGATCAAGCGCGCCGTATAATCCGGCATCATGAACATCCAATCCGAGGTAGTGTGATGTTCCATGGAAGAAATACTTCAAATAATCTTCTTCCCGCTGAATGATTCCCAATTCCTTCAACCGCTTTTTGATTACTACAACGGCGGCTTTATGCGGATCACGAAACTCATTGCCCGCTTTGCACTTCTTTATTCCGGCCAATTGCGCTTCGAGAACGATATCATAAATCGCTTTCTGCTCGCTTGAGAATTTCCCGTTTGCAGGAAGTGTTCTTGTAATGTCTGCTGTGTAACCGTGATATTCTGCCCCGGCATCAACAACAATGAGATCGTTGCGCTCCATTGGTTTTCTATTGGAAACATAGTGCAAAATGCAGGTATTCTCGCCGGCTCCGCAAATACTCGGATATCCGCATGCCTCTGCTCCGTTCTTCATGAACTCATATTGAATAATCGCCTGCGTTTGATATTCGGTCATTGTAGAATCCAATGCACGCATGAGTTCAATATGCGCATGATTACTGATATCAATGGCTTTACGCAACAATACTAATTCTTCGGTTGTTTTAATTTGCCGCAATAATGCCATGCATTCTGCAATGCGCACATTGTCGTTGTTTCTGTTGCGCTCAGTTCCCTTCTTGAAATGTGCCTGCAGATTAAACAGGTCGAATTTGTCACCGGCATCGTCCCTCACATCTTACGGTAATTCAAAAAACATCACTCTTCGGAATGCGTTGAAGTTGATATCGAGTGAGAGAAAGGACTCCGTACTGAGCACTTTATCTATTTTCAGTTGCATGCGCGCTCCATCGGGACCGAATCGTTTTCCTGTCCATGCTTCTGCCTTAGGATCCCGTTTCTGCACGAAGAGTATTTCGTTGGTGAAAAGAGAGTCAATTTTTCTTTTCTCCTTGAATACAATGAGAACAGCGTTCGGCTCACGCAATCCGGTGAGATAATAGAAGTTCGGGTCCTGATGGAAATCGAAGTCTACATCATTCGAACGGGTATGCTCGGGTGAAGAGAAGAAAACAGCCACGGAACTATCCGCCATGAGGCTTCGCAATGCATCACGTCTTCCTTTATGAAATGCCGGTGTAAGCAAGTCTGTATCGTAATCCGGTCCCGATTGCTTGCCGGAAAAACAAAGTGCGAAAATGAAAGTGCAAATCGTGCAGATGAAGAATGCTTTTCTCATGAGAAGTACTAAATGTACAAAAGGAGATTGGAACGATTACGTGTAATGTGATGAGTGGTTGAATTAGATTCGCTCCCGTGCAGTGTTTGCCACTTCATTTAAGTGAGAATCGCGGCCGAAAATACTTTCACAAAAAAAACGCCACCCTTTTGAGGCAGCGTTTTTATGCGTTTTATTGTTCAAGACTACTTGATAAAGCCTTTTTCTTTTGCGCGCTTCAAAGCTTCGGCCAAACCGATTTTATTGATAGTACGCATACCTGAAGTCGTCAATTTAAGTGTGATCCACTTTTTTTCTGACTCAAGGAAGAAACGCTTTGAATGAATATTTGGTTGGAAAGTACGCTTGGTACGACGGTTCGAGTGAGAAACGTTGTTACCAACGATTGTTTTCTTTCCTGTGATTTGACAAACTTTTGACATGACTAGTTGTGTTGAAAATTGGAGTGCAAATGTAGGAGAATTCCCCGTTCCGACAAATTTTTTATTGAAAAAGAGTGAAAATGGGATAGAAAAGGGGATTTCAGACCTCAGATTTCAATATTCAGACGAGGAAAACTGGTGTCAATCCTCCCAATATTCCGTGCCATGGATGTCTACATAACCCATAAAAAGGCGCAAATTCGGGTGTTTGGCGAAATCAACGCGTGGTTTACGCATAATCATGACAAAGCCCGGGCGCACCGGAAAAATCAATTCGTATTTCGGCGCGATGACTTCAATAAATAAGGAATCTACTACACCAAGTTTCCCATCGCGACCAAAAGTGGCTAGGCCATATGAAAATGAACTGGCTGTATCATATTTCGGCATCATAGCCCAGGTTGATCCGTCTTCGTATTGCCATCCCCAGCTCAGCGTGTAATTAGATGAATCCAAAACTGTACCCATAAGATATTATGAGCGCTCATAAATCTTTGTGCAACCAGGCAAAACAAGTGAACCTGAATTTGCTTTCGAATCGAAGGACTTTTTAGGCAACCTTTTCTTCCGTTTCAATTTCGCGGAATAGTAAGTAGAAGTCCCGTTTCTTTCTGCAATAAAATATCCGCATGAAGTGACTGAGATTTTGTCGTAAACAGAACCTAAACGCAATTTTCCTTGCACGTCAATCACACCGAAATGCCCAAAGCTTTGCACGATGAAGCAACGTGAAGCCGGCACATATTCAGGCCCTTGATCAGATGAAGCAGCAGAATACACCGCAACTTGCTGATGATGCAGGTTCATTATTTTTCGTTCAGCATCACTACCGGTGCAAATAAATTCACCTCCGCACCAGTCAATCCGATCATAAATTCCGGGCACACATAACTTGTCATTACTATCTACAATTCCGCATTTGTCTCCCAGCAGTATTGCTTTCCAATAACCACTGATTGGTCCCGCCTTGATTTCCTTATACACCAGTCTCAATACCGTTTTCCCTTGCGCATCAATCACGCCAAACTTTCCATTCTTCTTTACCACAGCTCTGCCGAAAGCGAAGAACTCTGCGCTCTCATATTGCGGTTCAATGATGGTCTTTTTAGTTGAATCGGAATATCCCCACAGATTTCCTTTGCGAAAAGGAATCAAATCGGGTAGTCGCGCATCGAGTAAAAAGCAACTCAACAGTAAGAGTACAACAAGCGCTACTTTCTTCATGTGTAGTACAAAAATAGCTTTCAGCACCATACTACCCCAATCAGACACTTAATCAGTATTCACACACAGCTGCTCGATGACTACATCTCGAACTGAGAAATATCTTAATTTCGGCAACAGATTTTTGAACGACCCACAACTCAACAGAAGTGCCCCTGTATGGTATTTGCCAGTCTGATTTTCCTTTATGTTTTTCTGCCACTCAACCTGGCCCTCTATTACATTACCAAGAAGGCCAACTTCCGAAACATCATCCTCACGCTTTTCTCCTTTGCATTTTATGCCTGGGGTGAGCCAGTATGGATTTTCCTTCTGCTTTTCTCCTGCTCTGTTGATTACTTGAATGCGCTTTACATTCAAAAACACAAGGGGACGAAGAAAGCCAAAATCGGAATTGTCTCGTCTGTTATTTTCAACATCGGTTTGCTCGTGGTGTTCAAGTACAGCGGTTTTCTTTATGAGAATCTAAACTCTCTTTTCGGATGGCACTTAACGGCTCCGAGTTTCACTCTTCCGATCGGAATCTCGTTCTACACTTTCCAAAGTGTATCCTATGTAATTGATGTTTATCGCGGAGAAGTTCCGGCGCAACGTTCATTGCTGAAGTTCCTGATGTTCGTGAGTCTATATCACCAATTGGTTGCTGGTCCAATCGTTCGTTACTCGCATATCGCTAATGAAATTGATAACCGTAAGTTCAACATCAAGGACATCAGCTCGGGCATTCATCGTTTTTGTATTGGTCTATTTAAGAAAGTGTGTATTGCCAATGTGGCGGCAGAATACGTGCACAAGTATATGGATGGAGATTTATCAAGGCTAAGCACGGGAGAAGCTTGGTTTGGAGTAATCATGTTCTCCATTCAGATTTATTTCGATTTCTCAGGATACTCTGACATGGCGATCGGACTAGGTAAAATGTTCGGATTCCATTACCACGAGAACTTCAATTATCCGTACATGGCCAATTCCGCAACAGATTTCTGGAGAAGGTGGCATATTTCGCTTGGTACATTCTTCCGCGATTATATTTACATCCCGTTAGGTGGAAACAAAAAATCGGCCATAAGAAACTTGTTTATTGTATGGTTTCTTACTGGATTGTGGCATGGAGCCAGTTGGAATTTCATTTGTTGGGGATTGTATTTTGGACTGTTGATTTACATTGAGCGTTTGTTCCTGATGAAAATTCTGAACAAAGTAAAACCGCTGGCACATTTGTACCTCATCTTCATTGCCGTAATTGGATGGGCCCTATTTTACTTTACCGATTTCAGCAAACTACTTTCCTATTTGCAACTCATGTTTGGTCAAACCGGCAATCCAGGATGGAGTATCCAACTCAACCTTGTCCTGCAGGAAAATGTCTTCTGGTTACTCATCACATTGTTGCTGTGTTTCCCTGTTTACAGATGGGCCAACAACAAGTTTAAGCGAATGCTTACCCGCGACAATTTCTCATGGATGTGGATGTTGTCAACAGGATTCAACTTTGCATTATTGATTTTGTCTACAGCTATGCTCGCAGGGAAAAGTTACAATCCGTTCATCTATTACCGTTTTTAATTCGCAGAGCAGATGACGACCCACAAAAGAATAACCGCTCGAAAGAAGCTCGCCATGATCAATACAGTTGTATTCTCAACCGTATTGGCTGTATTTGGCATCCTGTTTTTTGTTATACCAAAGAATGAAGTCTCCGATTTTGAGAAGAGAAAGCTATCTCCTTTTCCGCAATTCACCATGCAAGAATTTCTACACGGAAACTACATTGACAGTATTGATTTATACTTCTCAGACAACTTCCCACTCCGCGATCAATTAGTAGAACTCTCTTTCGATATGAAAGATTGGCGTGGAATGAAGAACGAAGAAATCGCATTCTACAATGCCAGTGAAATTCAAAAGACTCCGGTTCAAGATCCCACCAAGCCCGCAGATACAATCGGAGATACTGCAGTAGCAGATACCGTTCCAACCGGTCCTCCTGGAGAAGAAGTCAACAACTTGTTCATTTATGAAGGACGCGCGATGGAAATTTTCGGTGGCAATTGTAAGATGGCCGAGTCCTATGCACGTACCATTAACAAGTATCAAACTGAATTGAAAGGCAAAGTTCAGATTTACGATATTGCCGTTCCTTCTTCTATCGAATTCAATGCTCCACCACAGTATGCGAAGCAATACTCCACAGAGAAGAAAAATATTGACTGTGTTTACGGAGCATTAGATCCTGCGATTAAAGCAGTTGATGCACATGGTTCAATTGGGGCACATCGCAAAGAGTATGTTTTCTTCAAAACCGATCATCACTGGACTGGACTCGGCGCATATTACGCGTACACTGCATTTTGTTCTTCTGCGGGATTAACTCCTGTCCCACTTTCCTCGATGGAGAAAAAGACGAAACCCGGATATCTTGGTTCGTTGTATTGGCTCACGCGCGACTCTCGATTGAAGGAAAATGCAGACACTGTAGAATACTGGAAAATTCCTGGAAAATATACTACTACGGCTTACCATAAAGGCAGTGAAACAAAAGGGTTCAAATCATCCATTTATGCTGAAGGCGCAAGCGGAGCCAACGGATATGGTGTGTTTTTGGGAGGCGATTATCCGCTGGTGAAAATTGAATCGGAAGTGAAGAATGGTAGAAAGGTTATTCTCGTAAAAAACTCTTACGGAAATCCATTTGCAACCTATCTTCCATCGCATTTCGAATCGGTTTACGTAGTTGACTATCGCTATTACGGCGGAAGTTTGCTTGACCTCATTGAAAAAGAAAAAATAACTGACTTGATTTTCCTCAATGGAGTATTCTCTATCAACACCTCATGGCATATTTCTATGGTTGGAAAAGTAATGCGGGGTGTTGGTAAAAAGTCGCAAACTACTACCACACTGGACACAACAAAACCGAAGAAAGACAGTATACTTGATAAGAAAAAAGATTCAGCCACTTCAAAGTAGCGGAATCGAAGAATAATAGTAGAGGTTCTGCGTTTCATTGTCGGAACTTAGAAGCGAAGGAGGAGGTTGCTATGAAGAACAAGAATTCAATACGATCACTTATTGCGGCGGCAATTCTTTGCGTTGCTTGGGGATTATTTTCACTGACTTCCTGTAATGAAGTACGCAGCAACAATGAGCCCCCATCTAAACAGGGATTTCAGATTGTTCTTGACACTTCGATTTCACCTGTCATTCATCTCGAGTATAACATGATTCAGTTTTACACGCGTAAGGCTTTGGATCATTTTACAACAGCGTGGCATGAGTCTGGCTCTAAAAAACTATCTGTTGTTCACTTGGGTGATTCTCACTTACAATCGGATATTTTTCCTGGCCAAGTGCGAAAGAACCTGCACACATTACATGGGGATGGTGGTCGAGGATTGATATTCCCCTATTCTGCAGCTAAAACGTATTCGTCTGTTGAGTACAAATCAGAACACACGGGCGAATGGGATTACGCGAAGAGTTTGCGATTGCCACCAAAAATCCCACTAGGCGTAATTGGAATGTCATGCAGCACAATACAAGCTAATTCCTCTTTCACACTCACATTCGACGATCCAATTCCTGCGAATTACGATCGACTTCGTGTGTATTGCAAAAAGGAGCACAAGAGTTTTGATTTGCAATTGGATTTTGGAGATGATAAGCCGATTGTCATAACGGTTGACTCATCGTCGAAGGATACGCTTCCCTATTATGAAATTAAGTTGCCCAAAATGGGCAATGTACTTACTGGAAAAGTCCTCAAAAATAATGAAGACGAAAAAGAGTTTGAGTTCTATGGAATGACCATGGAGTCATCTGCAGACCATGGAGCCGTTCTGCATAACTGCGGCGTAGGTGGTGCAATGTATCGTTCTATCCTGTATGAAGATTTGTTCGAGACGCAACTCAAAACATTGGAGCCCGATCTTGTGATTGTAGATTTCGGCACTAATGATTACCTGTATGACGACAGCATCAAAACCGATCTCGATACGCAGATTGTTCAATCGATTGCGCGCATCAGAAGAGCATGTCCGAATACGAGTATAATTCTAACGTCGACTCAAGACATGTATTGGAAAGGCGATAATTTAATTCACGGTGAAGATTTCTCCAATCTGATTCATGGTCTTGCGAAGAAGTATGATTGCGGAATGTTTGACTGGTATTGGATTTCAGGAGGGCGAACCACAATGAGTCGATGGATGGATCGTCATTATGCAAATCCGGATGGAATTCACTTGTCGCCAAAAGGATATCGTTTAAAAGGAGATCTGCTTACTGATGCAATGGTGCGAACAATAAAGTTTTTAGACACCAATACCGAAGCAGATTCACTTGTATTTAATACAGACTCCATTTCTGCCGAACAGAAAAAACTAATCCTTCCAGATTCACTTCGCAAGAATCCATATGCTGTGAATGGAAAAACGAGTGTACGTCATCGTGTAACGCGCGGACAAACACTGGGTGGAATAGCACGTAAATACGGAGTGACTGTAGGTCAAATCAAGAAATGGAATGGCTTAAAGAGTGATATGATTTACGTAGGACAAACGTTGATCATCTATAAATCGCCGAAGAAGAAGAAATAGTAGCAGGAGGCGGGAGCTGGAGGCAGTACCTAAGCAGAAAGTTGGTTACTGTATACTGATTACTGATTACTGATTACTGGCTATGGACAACTTCCTGAACAGCATCATCAACGCAGATTGCGCGGATCTAACGATATTCCGTTCACGATTGTCGCCGAATTGAAAGACCTTCGCTTCTACTCCATCTTTCGATGCAATTGCAATCCAAATTGTCCCCACAGGTTTTTCTTCACTTCCTCCAGAAGGACCTGCAATTCCAGAAGTAGATATTGCATAATCAGCTCCCAATTTTTCACGTACGTTCTTGGCCATCGCCTTCACAACTTCCTCACTCACGGCTCCATTGCTATTTATAAGATCCTGCGGAATGTCGAGCAAACTTGATTTTGCTTCATTCGCATACGTTACTGTACTTCCCAGAAAATACTGCGAACTTCCAGGCACAGAAGTGATTAGATGCGCAACGTATCCGCCCGTGCAACTTTCGGCTGTTACAAAAGTTTGATTTCGCTCACCAAGAATATTCCCAACAACACGTTCAAGAGAAGTGTCTTCCATTGCGAAAATGTATTTACCAATCAGTGCCGGTAGTTCTGCAATCTTCGCGTCCACTTTTGATTGCAACGCTGCTTTATCATCACCGTAAGCCGTAAGACGCAAACGTACCATTCCTGGAGAAGGCAAATACGCCAAACCAATGTTTGCAGCTTTCAAAGACGCTTCCCACTGTTCTAACGCATCAGAAAGCCACGATTCACCGATACCTTGAGTCATTACAGTTCGGTGATAAATTGCAGGAAGGCTGAAACGTTGACGTAATTTCGGAAGAACTGCATCCGAAAACATTGCTTTCATTTCATAAGGAACACCAGGCATGGAAACGTAGATTTTGCCATGGAGATCAAACCACATTCCAGGTGCAGTTCCATTCGGATTTGGCACTACATCACACCCGTCTGGAACTTCAGCTTGAGTGCGATTCGTTTCGGTGATTTCACGTCCGAAACGTCGGAACAATGCAATGATATGTTGAAGAACATCTTCATCGAGACGCATTTTCATACCAAAATGCGCGGCCAATGTTTGCTTCGTTAAATCATCTTTGGTCGGACCAAGTCCACCCGTCAGCAAAATAATATCGGAATGTTTTGCAGCAGCAGTGATGGCCTCAATGATGTGTGAGGGACTATCCGAAACCGCCGTTTTCTGCCTTACGCGAATACCGTTGAATGTAAGTTGTTGCCCGAGCCAGGCCGAGTTGGTATCCACGACCTGTCCGATGAGCAGTTCGTCTCCGATTGTGATGATTTCCGCGTTCATGACACAAATTTATCGGTAAAGTGGGCTGGAATCGCATAGTTCAGGAATGTTGGCAAACAATTTGTATGTTTGGAGGAAACGATATTTACAGTAAGCACTATAAACACTATGAAAAAGATCGCATTATTCGCATTTGCTGGCAGCATTCTGCTTTTGGCCTGCAAAGACCTCGAGAAAATCACGAAAGATGTGAATAACACACTCGGTCAGGCCGGTGCAGCAGCAGCACCATTGACCAATGCAGATGCAGTGAAAGGCTTGAAAGAAGCACTTACACAAGGCACTAACAAATCGACAGGATCAGCGTCGAAGACAGATGGATTCTTCAAGAATCCAGCGATTTTCATCCCGTTTCCTCCTGCAGCTCAGAAGGTAAAAGACAACGCGATTAAATTGGGCATGCAAGCGCAGGTTACGAAGTTTGAAGAAACCTTGAACCGTGCAGCAGAAGAAGCCGCAAAATCTGCCGCACCGGTATTCATCAATGCGATCACCTCAATGACTATTGGCGACGGATTAGGAATTCTGCGCGGTGCTGACACAGCAGCAACAAACTACCTGCGCGTAAAATGTACTGACTCATTGAAAGTACGTTTCATGCCAACTGTGAAAGCTGCGACTTCAAAAGTAGAATTGACCAAACACTGGACTCCATTGGCTACGGCATACAACAAGATTCCTTTTGTAACGCCAATCAACCCTGATTTGGATGCTTATGTTTGCGAAAGAGCAATTTCCGGTCTTTTCAAATTGATCGGTGACGAAGAGAAGAACATTCGTACGAATCCATTGGCACGTGGAACTGAACTGCTGAAGAAAGTGTTTGGATCGAAGGAGAATCCGCATAATAAGTAAGCAGTTGGAGGTGGTAGTAGCAGTCTGCAGTGGCAGTAGACAGTAGGCAGCGAGCTAAAAGAAAAACGGTAATACAAATCTCATCAGAGAATGTATTACCGTTTTTTATTTGTGCACTAAGGCTTACTGCAACTGCCCACTGCCACTGACTACTGCTCAGTACGTATACGCTCCACCCATATCAAGCGCTTGGAACTTACCAGGATGAGGTTTAATACTCATTACTGGAATCTTTGAGTGATTCACAATTTGTTTCGCACGAGCGCCCATGAAAATTCCATTCAGTTCAGATTCATGTTCCGTCATGATGATAACGAGATCTGCATTTACCTTCTCTCCGTATTTCAATGCTTCAACTGCGAGGTTTTGACCCTTCACCGTAGTTCTTGAGAATGGCAGACCCGTTTTTTCAACTGCGTGTTGCACTTGGTCAAGTACAATTTGCAGTTTGTCGTACTCCTGATCTTCATCTGATTCGAGCAAGCCAACAATGTGCAATTTAGCGGCAAACAAATTGGCCATGGTAGTAGCGATTTCCACTTTCTCACGCGAGTGAGTAGTACGATCGATCGGTACAATTATGTTGGTAAAGCCAAGTTTCTTTGCATGGGTTTGAACCGTAATCACAGGACAAGGAGCAACAGTCACCACTTTGTGTGCATTACTACCCACGAAGAATTCTTCGAATCCAGAAGCACCGTGAGTTCCCATAATAATGAGATCAACATTTTCTTCTTTCGCCAATTCCATTACTTCATGCGCAACTTTTCCACGCGCTGAAATAGATTTTGCTACACAACCATAGTTTGCACGGACACTATCAACAAGCTCACTCAACTTCTGTTCTACCACGCGATTTACCTCATCGTGGTTCTCGATACGCATTACAGGTTCAGGAATCTCGAAGTGATATTCACTCACTGGAAGAACGTGTAATAAAATCAAGTCGGCTTTGGCTAGCCGCGCCATGAAAGACGCATGTTCCAATGCAAGCATTCCTGTCTCCGAAAAATCAACCGGAACCAGAATTTTCCGTAACTGAAGAGTCATCATAATTAGCGATTTAGGTGTGATAGTCAAATATCCGCATGAAATTGCAATAAACAAGGGGGCAAAATCAAAAATCGGTAAATGCTTTGCTAATTTGAATCATCATCTAGTTCAAGTAGTGCTGACCAATGTCATTGCATAAAAAAGCCTCGCACGCATAACGCACGAGGCCTTTCTAAAATATAGTATAAGATCAATAAGGTAAAAATTCTGACAAATCTTTCTTTGGAGTAGGAACAATTGACAAAACTGGAATGTCAGATTTGTTAATGATTTCCTGCGCTGCAGATCCAATGAAGAGATCAGTGATATCTTGTTCTTGCTGCGTCATGATCAACAACAAATCACCTTCTACTTTATTTGCATAATCAACAATGATTTGAC
>Ga0114980_10001169_pt1 | contig 18780 bp, 19 predicted proteins | sample S_140806_EF_Meta_FD_87018 | JGI IMG/M metagenome (GOLD analysis project Ga0114980, IMG submission 87018) | Freshwater microbial communities from Lake Simoncouche, Canada to study carbon cycling - S_140806_EF_MetaG | ecosystem: Environmental > Aquatic > Freshwater > Lake | place: Lake...
CGTACTCAAAGCATAAATGTATTCCATGTGTAATCAACCAGGCAAGATTGTAGTGATTATCTGCTGCCCATTTAGTGCAGGGATGATTACGAAAGGCACCCTTTACAGTATTATAAGGAGTGCCGTCTATTTTATTAATTGTGCCCCAATCATAGTACCACTTGGAGAAGATGATAGAAACCATCTGACAGGTCTCTAGGGGCATTTTCACAATGTGCTTATCAGGAAGTACTTGAGCGGACTTACTGGGGGACACATCAGTTACAAAAACATTCATAATATAAAAAATAAAAATCAGTTAAAAGTACTATCTGGTTCTAATGCAATCCAATAAGAAAGATTATACTTACTGCTTGTAAAGTGTGACACAAGTTTAGATGAAATGACAACATCATAAGATCCAGGAATAATTTTAATATTTTCTACCTTAAAATTAAACGTGAAATCTTTATCAGTTTCACCAACTACAAGGGAATACTCATTTGAAGTGTCATTTTTTTTATCTCTAACTACCAATTTAACAACTCCTGCTTCACCAACAGCCGCAAGATCAGGAAGTTGATATACTGAAGCAGCCTTAAGTAGTTTGTCAAGTTGAGAATGCTCTAATTGAAAGCAAACATCTTTTGATGGAAGTTGAATTTCTTTCTCTGGAGGAGCAACAATTACTTCAGGATCAGCAAAGAAATATTTAACTTTACGTTTACCTTCTCGAATTACAAGATGCCTTTCATTTGAAAAATCAAGATCAGGATCTTGATGAAGTGAAATGCCATTTAAAAATTGATTCAAATCGTAAATTGCAAAATCTTTAGAAAACTCTTCTTGAACAACTGCCTCAGCAAGGATATTCCCCATCACTGAAATTGTTCTAAGTTTATTACCTTGTTTTACAAGAATGGATTGATTGATTCCAGCAAAATTTTTAAGAATTGCAACAGTGTTTTCAGTAAGTTTCATTGTTATTTTTAGGTTGATCGTGAAATCCAGCAAAGTGGTATAGAAGAATACCATAATGAATAATCTTCATTGCGTCAAGTTTAGAAAATCCATTCTTTTTTCCAAACCGAGCAGAATATTTAATTAAATTGGTACGACAGAATGGAACACCATCTCCAATCGCATCAATAATATCAAGAACCTGTACCTTGGATTTTTCAGATGCGTAGTGAGCATTATATGTTCCTACAATATAATCTTGAATTTCCTTTAGAGTTTTATCCTCTTCATATTTCCAAAAATTATTTCGATTGTCAGACATAAACAAAAATTAGATTTCAATTAAATATAGCATAATATGGTTTATGAGTCAAGCAAAACACTAAATCCTTTTTGCTTTTCAAATCTTAAAGTATTTTCAAATTTTTCTTCCAACTCTTCTGTCTTATGTGAAATTACAAATATATTAGAATCTTTAATGACATAACGAATAATTTTTGTAAAGTTGTCAGTGCCAAAGTCATCCAAAGAACTATCAAATACTTCATCAAGTATAAGTAAATTTGTATTTGTTGAATTTTTAACCTTAGCAATTTCTCTCCAAGTAAACAAAAGTGCTAAATCAATTCTCATCTTTTCACCCTCAGAAAATGAAGAGTATGAAAAATCATCATAAATTGGATTTAAAGCCTTTTCATTAAACTCTTCATCTAAAGTAAAGTTTATAGAAAATTCAAGTAAATCCAAATACTTATTCAAATTATGATTAATAATTGGAAGATATTTCTTAATAATTTTTAATTTTGCTCCATCATCTTTTAATAAAGATATAATAAACTCATAACTTGACAATTCTTCTTTCTTAATAGAAATCTCATTAATTATATCTTCATATTCTTGATTAAGATTTTTTAATTTTATATTTTCAGCATCTCTTTCCTGAGTTCTATCAGTAATGCTTTGTATTTCTAACTGCACATCATTGATTTGTTTTTGATATTCAATACTACTAAAATTATTTTTAGAAATTTCATGATTTAAAGAAATGATCTTTTTTGAAAGTGTATTAAATTCAAGTTCTCTTCTTTCTTCATCTTGTATTGCAGTTTCAAGTTCTTGAAATCCTTTTTGAAGTTCTTTTGCACTTACTTGAGCATCATTAATTTTATTTAATCTAAATTCCTCTTCAATATTTTGTTTACAAGTAGGGCAAACCGTATTATCAGTAAAAAATTTATGATCCTCAGTAATTGTAAAAACTTTTTGCTGAATTTTACCTTTAAGTGTAACAAGTTTTTTTAACTTATCAGAAACACCAGAAAAATCTTCAAGTTGAAAATTCAAAGTTTCAACTTCAGATTCAAGTTGCCGAGTATCTAAGGATAGTTGTTCACTTAGATCTAAAAGTTTAGCAATTTTATTTTCTTTCTGCTTAATAAAATCTTTTTCATTTTTTTCAAGTTTTTCAATAAAATCCTTTTGATTTTGAATTTTATCTTGATTCAAATCTTTTTTATAAGAGAGTTGTTTAATTTCATCTCTCAACTCCTTAATGTAAACCTTTACAGTATCATTCATCGTAGAGAATACTGTAATATCCAAAATATCTTCTATAACCTCTCTACGGTGCTGTAAAGATAACTGCATGAATGGGATAAAACTAGAAGACCCAAGAATTACAATCTGAGTAAATGACTTATAGTTAAGTTTTAGGAGACTTTGTTCTAACCATTTTTGCTGATCTATAGATGATGCAAGTTGATCAAATATTTCACCATCTTTATAAACCTCAAAATTATTAGGTTTAATTGTACGAATAATTTTATAATTTATATTTCCAATTTGAAAAGTCAATTCTACACAACAATCTTTTTCATTAACTGTATTTACAAGTTGTGATTTATTGATTTTTCGAAATGGTTTGTTGAACAAAACAAAAGTCAATGCATCAAGCATTGTACTTTTTCCTGCTCCATTCTGTCCAATAACAAGTGTAGAATTATTTTTAGTAAAGTCTATTTCTGTCCAGTAATTTCCAGATGATAAAAAATTTTTATACTTTAGTTTTTTAAATAGAATCATAATTAGGAGGCACTATTAGTTCATTAGGAGTAATTATAGAATATTGATAATTTAAATGTTCGCAAGTTACTATTGCAGATTGTGGATCAACTTCAGTAATTTTAAGATTAGAATGTTCAAGTTCTTCTAACATCATCAAATAACGAATAGCATCATCCTCTTCAATAAACATTAAAAGTACTTTTTCTCCATATTCGTTTGAAACTGCAAAAGCTCCATCTGAACCATTACCACAAAGAGTTAGTATATACATTATTACATTTGAAATGACTCTTGATAAATTAAATGTATCATATTTTTAATTTTATCTTTATTTAACTGAATTTCAGATTCATCAACATATTTTTTTAAAAGTGATAATGTATCTTCATGTAATACAAACTCTTCTTCATCAAAATCAGAATTAACTACTATATTTTCAATAACTTTAAGTTCGTAAGGTTTCACTTTAAGTAAAGAATCAAAAAACTTTTCATATTTTTTTTGATTTGTTTTATTTTTTATAATAACTTTAACAATACAATTTTCATATTCTGAAAGATCTTTTTGAAGATTATCTTCATCGTAATAAATGATTTTAAACATCTCATAAGGATTATTAATATATTCAATACTCAGATCATTTGTATCAAAAATAATAAATCCTCGTGCATCATTATAATCATTCCAATACATTTGATATGGATTGCCAATATAATAAACTTTACCATCATCACTTCTAGTATGATAGTGCCCAGAAAGCACTCTATCAAACTTTTTAAAATATGCATCATATCTTGAAGTTTCTTGAAGATGTCCTTTATGAACATAAAATCCTCCAAGTTCAAGATGTCCCATTGCAACTTTTGCTGCTGTAGCCTCAATTAAAGAGATTGTATTTTCTTGTTCATCAGGAGCAATCCAAGGAACAAAAAGAATTTCTCTACCATCAATATTAACTTCTTTGCAATATGCATAAGTTCGAATATTTTTATAGTCTTTGAGAAGAAGATGTGGACTATTTAATCTATTTGTATTTTTATAAAAGATGTCATGATTTCCAATGATAGCATAAACATCATATTCTTTAAGTGGATCTAGTACAACTCTTTTTGTCCATTCAATACTCCAATAATCCGTTGATTTACGATTATCAAAAATATCTCCAAGATGTATAACAGTATCAATATTTCTTTCTTTTAGTGTTGGGAAAAATAAATTTTTATAAAATTTTTCAAAATAATCGTGAAAAATTTTATTACCTTTTTTGAAATTATAATGAGTGTCAGTTAGTATAGCAACTTTCATGAAGAAAATCTGTGATTAATATTATCTTTAATTCCATTCATATCTCCATAATCAAATCCCATATTTGATCCATCTGCACTGAATACTTCATCAAAACCAGAACGTTCAATAATCTTAGTTTTAATTTCAAGTTGTTTCTTTTCTTTTGCAATTCTTCTTAAAAATGCAAAGTAAATTACTTGTGTAAAATATGCAAATGGATTTGAACGAGATACATCAAAATTGTGAATATATTGAACACAATTTTCAATTCCATCACATATCATATCATCTTTAAAAATATAATTTACAAAATTTGGTTTATATGATAAATGTGTTGCAATCTTTAAGAAACATTCACCAATATAGTTTGGAATAATTGGTTTTGGATTCCCATTTTCCTTTGCAGTATCAACCTCTTTTTTATATTGAATTAAGGCATTATGAAATTCTTTATTACTTACATAATGCTCTGATCTCTTTTTTGTTTTTAACATTATTGGCAATTGCATATTAGATTTTTATATATCATAATTTAAATATACCACATTTATTTAAATTTGACAAATGCTTGACAAGATATCTGAAGGACGTTAGAATCACTCTGTTAGGTTTGAAGATAAATTATATCTTAAGTTATTTAATATTATAAAGTTTTTCTAGGGAACTTCTGGCATCATCTACAGTAGAGATTAATCCTAGATCTTTATTTACAGGTACTTGAGAACTATTTCTTATAAATTTTTTGTATGCAGTAATTATAGTAGGATTCTTTATTTCAGTCATTGTTATAACTTTATCCATTTTCATTGCAAAGAGTTCATCATCACAAATGTTAAACCAAGAGGATATTTTATATCCAGTAAATCCTTTAACTTTAGATATTAAAGGTTCAATATTTACAGGATTATCTAAAAGAAGAATCATTTCACCTTCTTCTTCAGATGCACATACTATTGAAAATATTTCTTCACCTGATACTAATTTGATAGATGCATAAAATGAGTCTTCCATTTATTTTTTTAAATTGATTGTAATAATTTCGTAATCAAAGTTTTCTTCATTGTAAATTTTAATTCTTTCTACAAGATGATTTAATGTATAGTTTCTTTTATTGTTATGAGTGATATCATCAGCAATGTCATATAAAGTTGCAGAGACCTTCTCCTTGCCCTTTCTTAGTACTCTACCTATACTTTGTAGGTTTCTAATTCTTGACTTGCTTGGGGATGCAAATACGACGTTATGAAGTCGTTTAATATTAATTCCTGTACTGAATGTACCATAAGAAGCAACGATAATTGCGTTAGATTCTTCTTCAGTAATTTTTCGAACCAATTCTCTTTCTTCAGTATCCACTCCACCATGAATGAAAAATATTTTTCTATTTTCACCGTCACTCTTATTTATAAGTTCGTAAAGAGGTTTACCATGAGATTCAACTCTATTGAATAGAACTAAAGTATTCCCTTTTAGGTCAATCACTAAATTGCGAATGAATTTATTTCTTTTTTCATGAGTAATTAAATATTGAACTTCTTGTTCATAATCATCAATTTTTTGAGGTTCATGCTTAAGAAGAAGAACTTTAATTTTTAATTTAGAAAGATATCCTTGTTTGATCAGATCATCAGTTTTAATTAATTTAAATGATGGACCAAATAATCCTTCAAGAACAAGTTTATGAGTTTGAGTACCATCTAATGTTCCAGTAAATCCATAACGATGTTTAGCATCAAGTAATTTTGACATAATTGAAATTAAAGATTTTGACTTAAATTGATGTGCTTCATCTCCAATTACAACATCAAAATCTTTAAAGTAGGATTTATCAAGTTTATATATTGATTGCCAAGTTGAAATTACAACCTGTTTGTTGGACACTCTCTCACTGCCTCCATAAACCTTGTGGCAGTATTCTTCAGCATTCCAACCATAGTCTTCAAAGTCCTTATACATCTGCTCTACAAGGGACGTAGTGGGCACTACAAGAAGTGTATTCTTTCCCTGTTCAGTAAAGTATCGAACTACCGAGTAAATCATCAAAGATTTTCCTGAAGCAGTTGGTGATATGATAAGTTTTCGATTATACTTCAGTGCATCATGAACACCTTTAACTTGATAATCTCTTGGTTCATGAGAACAGATGCTCTTCATATAATCTTTGATTCCCTCCATTGAAATAGATTCATTTATTTCTCCAGGAAGACCATAAAATTTATTTTCTTGAAATTCAAATTTATACTTATGATTTTCACAAAACTCAAGTATTTTATCTAGAAGTCCAATATAAATTTCTCCATTTTGAACATTAAATAGACGAATCTTTCCATCCCAGTGTTTGCTTCTATATTGAGGCATAAACTTTGCACCAGGAACATCGAAAGTGAATTGATCACTTAATTCATATTTGATATGAGCTTCACATTCAATTTTTAAATAAATTTCATTCTTTTTTGATATGATAAGATCAGACATATTACATCCCCGATTGGAATTTTAAAAATTCAATTGAATTTTTGATTTGATAAGTTCTATTTGAAATAGTTTTAATAATCTCTTCTAAAAACTTTAATAATGTATCGTAATATTCAATTTTCATTAATATTTCTAATAACTGATCATCTGCATCGATATATCTTTGCATAGATTCTTTATCTCTGACTTTATATGGAAAAGGTTCTTGCTTATAAACTTCTGGATCTGCTTTTCCGTTGTAATAATTATATCTTTCTAATTTTTTAATTTTATATTGACTTTCTGAACGTTTTCTTAAAAGAGAAAAGTTATTGTAAATCTCATAATATTTTGAATGTAATGATGATACTTTTAATGATTCATTGTGAAGATCGTCAATGTTAATTTGAGAATCTTCTTTCCACATATTTTGGATATCTTCAAGATTGATCATGTATAATTTTGAATTCTATAATAAGTATATTTGAAGTTGACTTGTGCTGTAAAATAAGTAATATTTTCTACTGTAGCATCAAAATCTAATGATGATAAAAATATTGGATATAAATCTGTGAAAATGACTTGAGATGATGGAAGATAATTACTAGTTAAAATTTCCAATGTTCCATCTGAAGTTTCATAAAATGATGCATTTTCACTCAAATTAGTTTTTGAATAATGCTCGTCACTTTCAACAAAGTTTTTATATTGTTCTAAACTATATGGAAATCCTAAACCCGTCATCCAGTTCCAAATTTCCATATAGTTTTCCAAATTTTCATCTACAAGAAAACGTAGGTTGAAATCACCAAAAGTCATTTTATCACCAGGAATATCAATATTTTTTCCAAATCTAGTTTCCAAAGCAGATCCTAAAGTGATTGCTGGAATATTTGCTTGATTTGAAAAGAAGTCAACTTTAGGTGCTTTATTTAAAGTAAACTTAAATCCAGTTGGTGATAAAAAATTTCTATTTGTAGGTTGATTGTTCCAAGTGCTCATTGCTAATAACGATTTTCAACTATTTATGAGCATAAAAAAAGAGGGTCCGAAGACCCTCCGTTGAAATGTAACCAGAGATCACATAAGGTTCTTGATTTGAACTCTTCTGTAGTAACGGTTTGCATTTGCCTTGATAGCACCCAAATCTTGAGTAGTACCATTTGCAAATGGGTTTGCAACCATACCATAACGAGTTTTGAAACCAATCTTTGGTTGGAAAGTATCTTGTCCAACTGCACGTACCATCTGGAGAGGTACATAAGGGCAGTAGAAAAGTCCTGCATCATAAGGATTAGTTCCCTTATAACCAACAACATAGTATTGGTTAGCAGCAAGGTTTGCTGCATAAGGATCGATATAAACCTTGAACTTGCCATTGAGAACACCAGCAAAAGTATTGCCAGTATCATCAACGTTGAGGTTAGCATTCAGTGCTGGGGTATAATCAAGCAGTCCTGCCATGGTAAGTGCAGAAGCAACATCAGATGAGCAAAGAATGGTGTTACCCTTTCCTCTACGAGTTCTGTATGCAATAGCATTAGCATCTCTTTCGAGTTGGAAAAGAAGTCCTTTGAACTTCTCAACTGACCAACGACCATTGGAGTCAACATCAAGGTCAAAGATACCAGCATTTGCTACGTTTGCTTGAGCACCGGGTTCAGCAATCTTGTAGATAGTACGGATAACTTCACGGTTGATTTCCGCAAGGATCTCAGTCGAAAGAATATTTGCTAATTCAGCCTCAGCATCAAGACCGTGAATTGCCTTAAGATCTTGTGCAAGTTCTAAGGTGTATTCTGCCTTGAGTGCTCTTGACTTTGCAGTAACCGAGAGTTTCTCGATGCTGAGTGCCATTTGGTTGAACTGATCACCAGCACCTGCACCTAGATTTTCAGCATCATATGTGGACATAGCTTGTCCAACTCTGTACTCAAGTCCAGTTGCACCTGAAGTGTTAAGATCTGAAGGATTACCACCAGCAGCAGTGCCACCAGCAGCAAAACCAGTAGTTCCAAAACCTACAGATACACCGTCATCAGAACCACCAGTGTAATCACCAGTTGTGGTATTGAATCCAGTATCTTGACCGGAGTAAGCAGTATCAGGTTCGTTGAAGAATGCTTCTTGACCGTTTTGATCTACATAACGGCTTCTCATTGCGAAGATAAGTCCAACAGGACCACTCATTGGTTGAACACCTGCTAGGTCATATGCAACCAGATTAGGCATTGAACGTCTAATCAATGAGATTAGAACTGGATCAAAACCTGCTACTGGACCACCAACAGCAGCATCACCACCAAAACCAGCAGCACCACCTGCACCAGCTCGGCTAGCATAAGAACCTGCTGGGGTTTCAGTGAGGAATCCTCTTTCTTCCTTGAGGAATCTTTCTTGATTTTCTAACAGAACAGCGGTAACAGATCTACGATAAGGATCTTTGATCTCATCAAGACCGTTTGCCTCTAGAAGAGGTTGCCACTTGTTCTGCAATTGTTCTGAAAGGAACATTGCTTTTTCTCCTTGTTTCTTGAAAAAAGTGTGTTTTTAACTACAAATATTTATTATAAAGGTATTTTCACTTAGAGAATTTACCAAGTGCTCTCAGATAAGCATTCATTTGAGGACCATGATCCTCATCTACTCCTTCTAAAAGTACTTCTTCTCTAGAAGAAACTTGTGTATTTCTTGAGAAATACGACTCTTTAAGAGTCTCTAGCTTCTCACGATAGTCTTCTTCACCTTCAAACTCAACACTTTCAACAAGACTTGCAAGTTTTTCCTTCTGAGTTAAAGCTAACCCTTCGGTAACGTCATTAAAAATAGTGTCACTTACAGCTTCACTAAGTCTTTGATTTAATTGAACATTTCTTTCGATCTGTTCATTGAGTTTGTACTCCATTTCATCTAGTCTTTCGACCATTCCCTCTAACACATTATATTTATCTTCAGGGATTTCTACATAATGTTCTTCAAAAAGATCCTTCAATCCAGTCATGAAGGATTCTGAAAATTGTGATTTGAGTCCGGTTTCAATTTGAAGAGCATTCTCTTCAATCCATTCTGAGGAAACGTACTCAAGATAAGAATCAACTCTTTCGGTCAATTCTTCTTTAATTACATTTACTTCTTCAACTAATGCATTATCAAATTTAACTTGAAGATTTTCTCTAATTTCAGAAATTTTGTTCTTTACTGCTGCTTCAAAAATAATGGTTGCTTTATTTTTGAATTCTTCAGAAAGACCTTCTCCACCAATAATAGCATTTACATCTTCAGAAAAATCTAAATTATAATCTTCTTCGTCTTCATCTTCTTCGTCATCTTCTACTTCTTCTTTCTGCATGTATTCCATCTTCTTTTTAGAAGATTTCTTACCACCCTTTTCTTCTTCAGAATCTTCATCTTCTTCTTCAGAATCTTCATCAGATTCTTCCTTAGATTTTGCCTCTAAGATTTCATCCTCTTCATCATACTCTACATCTTCATAAGATACTTTAGATGCATTAAGTTTCTGCATTGGGTCTGCACTCTTAGCACCCTTATTTACAACATTGCTCACTTGCTTAAGAGTCTTTCCAGGAGTAGAAAGTTTGTTGGAGTCATCAGTAGAACGAGAATTAAATGGAGTAGGTCCTCCAAGATCTTCCCAACTACCAGATTGTCCATCCACAATTCCTGTACTTAATTTAGGCATTGCCTCACCGGGCTTTGCTCCTCTGTTAACAGCAGTAACAGATTTTTTAGTTGATACTTCCATTTCTTGTAAGTCGTTACCGATACTCATGTGTATACTCCGAATAAAAAAACTCTTAGATTTATTCTATATTTATTTATAAATTACAAATTTAAGAGATAATCATTTAATAATTGTAATTTCTTTTGCTCGGAAAGTTTTCTTTTTCCAGAAAGATTTTCAATTCTCTTACGAGTTATATTTGCATTCATTTCTTTTAAAATACCACCATCCCATACCCATTCCTTTCCTTCCATGATACCTTGAACGAATGCATCAGGAGCAGATGGATCTGCAACAATATCAGCAGCAGTTGCTAGCATAAAGTCATCTGAAACATATTTAACACCATTTCTTTCAACCAAAGAACCAACACCACGAGTTGAAACTCCAAGAGTTACACCAGATTCTAAAAGTGATTTCGCAATATTTCCCATTGGAGTATCAAGAATTTTTGCTTTTCCAATGAAAGTATGCCCCTCTGCTTTCAGTGAGGTGATCATGTGAGAAACACGATCCAAATTTACTGTTGGTCCATTTGGATGTCCAAGTTCTCCAAGAGCACGTCCCTTTCCAATAAAAGACTGGTTATAACGATTCACTTCTCTTTCAAGAATTTGATATGGGTAACATCTTCCGTTACGATTAGTTACCTCTGCTTGAAGAAAAGGTCCAGTAATGTATAAAGTTTTCTTTCCATCTTTCTCTTCAGTAATAACTTTTACTGATTCGATTTCTTCTGTGATGAGTTTCATTTTATGCTTGGGATGAGATTTGAACTTCTGTCACATGTGCATAACCAGAAGATCCATTTCCAAAAGTAGTTACTACTACAGATTTTCTTATATCTGCACTTCCAGTAAATGTGGAAACACCAGTACTTGTATTATTAGATACCGTAACAGATTCATATCCAGGAGCATAATTTGCAGCAGTTATTAAAGCATGTGTGCAATTATAATTTGCTACTGATGACCCAGTTATGGTCACATAATTTCCAACAGTAAATGGATTTCCTGCATTTTCTTTAAAAGTATATGTAGTCGTAGTTCCAGTAGAAGCAGAACTCACTACTGAAGAAGCAACCTTTTCTTTTAAGATAATAGAATCTGCCGTTGAAATAAGAATATCATTTCTAGAAGCTAGTACGGATGATGTTGTTGCAATTCCAACATGAGCAGCAACTGTAGTTGCAACTCTTATGTACCCAGACTGTAATGCAATTGGAGTTGATGTAGATCCTGCTCCTGCAGTAATTGCAACAGTAGTTCCTGTTCCTACTACTTTTAATGCCATTAGTTTTCCTCGGATTCTTCTTCTGTTCCCATCATTGATTGGGCAATATATGGCTTTAATTCGTCAATTTTTTGTGCTGATTTTGAATAAAGAATTTCTTTAATTTTATCAGACACTTCCTCAGCAGAACTTCCACTTAGTACCATATCCATGAATTCATTGCTGGATTCCATTAAGTTACCTCAAAGTTTATGAAACTATTTATATTTCTGCTGCTTTGGCATTTACAGATGTTGCTTTGTCTGCACCCTGAACTTGAGGCTCCATGGGCACTTGTCCCATCATTTGTGGATTTGTTCCGGGCATGATTGGCATACCATCTGGACCTACTGGAGGAACTAATTTGGGATCTGGATAAACTCCATCATCAATCTCTTTTTTAATAAGTTTTTCCTGATCTATAATTTCCTGATCAGTTTGTCTTAATACTTTCCTTTTTACATAATCTTGAGAATAATATGTTCCAATATAAGGTTGAACTGCTATCATTAGATTCAATCTCTCATTCATTAATTCAGTTTCTTTGAGTTCTGAAAAATGATTGTCATAAAGGAAATCATATTGGATATGATCACTCATTTTCTCCCAATCTTGAGGAGTTATTATATTTTTAAGAATAAGTTGTGTTTTTAAAATATCATGAAATACATTACTAAATCTCTTCCTCATTCTACCAACATACTTGGTAAACATCAGTTCATCTCTTAAAATTTCAGATGAACGTCCTAGATTGAATCCCCCATCAGAAGCAGTTCTGGATTCTGGAACATTGAGTGCTCTAAAAAGTTTCTTTTGGAAGTATTGAACGTCTTGAAGTTCTCCAAGATTTTGTCCTCCAGGTAGAGTAGTAATTTCAGTACCTCTACCACCTTCTCTACGAGGTAACCAAAAATCCTCCATCATACTCATGAATTTTTTATCATCACGCATTTCACCAGTATTTGCGTCATATACAAGTTTATTGCGATAACGATTCATTACCTCACGAAGATATTGCTCTGCCTTTACCTTTGGAAGATTACCAACATCAATATAGAAAATTCTTCTTTCTGGTGCTCTTGAAAGACGATATATTACTAGAGCATCTTCAATCATTCTTAGTTGATTGAGTGCTTTAATTGCCTTGTGTAAATATGAAAGTGTTAATTGTCTATTTCTATCTACAAGACCGGAAGTAACATAAGTAATTGAATCTTTTGCAATCTTAATTCCTTTACTACTAGATCCATACTTTTGAACAGTACTAGCAGGGAAATACATGAAGTATTCTTCAATTTCCGGTTCCTGAATCATATTTGGATTTTTTAAATCCGGGATGTAATTATTACTTAAAATATTTCCTTTATTTTTTTCTACCCTCATAAATTTAACTTTTAGAGGATCCATATAACGAATATCTTGTATACCGTTAGAAGGATTTTTTAAGTCAATTACTTTATGGTATAAAATTCTTCCATCAACATACCAATTCTTAAAAATTTCATGTGATTTTTTATCAAAATCCATTAAATCTTTGATATATTTAAATTCTTCACGAATAATTTTTTTAAGTCCATCACTACAATTTAAATTACTAAGTTCAATTTCTACAGGACTATCATTTAAATCACTTACAATTGCTTCATTGACTACGTTTTCAATAGCACTATCACATTCTGGATGAAGTGCCATTTCTCTATATCTTTTAATTAAATCAAATTCATTTCTAAATACACCTTCAATGTCAACATATTGCCCATAAAATCCACTTGTCAAATAATAATCAACCCCGTCCTCGTTATTATCGGGAACGGGTGATATAGCACTCTTGGGTAATTTGTCATCATTCTCAATTGAGAATCCAAATAATTTTGCCATTGTCTAATTATGAACTATGTAGTATTTAGACGATCTCGTTAGCACCTTTACCGTCAAATGCTTCCCACCATTGAACTTGAAGATCTACTGTAAATTCTTCAATTTCATTTTCATTATTATAAGATAGATCAATCTGAGAAACATTAGTTGGGAAAACACCATAAACAACATACTTTCTTAAAACATCAATTTGATTTGAGTTTGTAATGTTTGGTGCAACTCCAGGTGCTCTTGAGAGTTGAGTTACATTCATATCGGCCATATATTCAGTTGGATTGACGGTTCCACTACCATCAGAAACTTTAACAATATAATTCATCCATCTTTCAAATAGTTTTCTCCATTTGAAATCGGTATCATTGATAACTGTGATACTCCAAACATCAAAAGTTCTATCACCAGCAATCTTTAAAGTTCTTCCTCTAAATGGAACTGGAATTTCAGTAATTGTGGAAGCAGGCAGTCCAGCAGACTTGATAAGCATCAAATCTGATGAACTATAACTATCTAATCCGAGTTGTGAAAATACAGTAATATTACCAGCAGCAGTGGTGGGGGTTCCATCTGCATTTGTTCCAAAACTTACTTCAAAAAGGTTGCTACGAGCCCCACCACCTTTTAGTTGTCTTTTGAATCTGTCAATAGTTCTTTCTTGAAACTGTGGCATTGTTTTTTCTCCTTTTTAAATTAAATAGTTCCTACGATTGATTGAAATGAAACTCCAGTTCTTGTAGCAATAAAGGTAAGACCAATAAAGTTAATAGAACGAGCTGGTTTCACATAGATATCAGCAATAAATTCATTACGATCAATAACCGCAGGAGTATTATTAGTTTCGTCACACACTAAGAGGAAATCTGTGATTCCTCTTTTTGCTTGAACATCTCTAAGATAAGGTTCAACTACGTTAATAAAGTTTGCTCTTGTAGTTGGATCATTAAATTCAAAAAGTTGAGCATCAGCAGAACTCTTAATTGCCTGCTCAATTGTAATGAACAGTCTGCGAACATTGATTCTATCAAATGCAGATGTATATGAAAGTGCTGTCTTATCACCAAATAAAATAGTTCCCGAACCAGCAGAATTAATAATTGGATTAATACGATTTGAATAAAGACTATCTCTATCTGTCTGAGAAGGATTGTATGCAAGTTTAATTACATTGTTCAAACTTCCTCTCACTTTTCCTGCTGGGGAATACCAAGGGAACTGATTGATATCAGTTCTTACGCAAAGTCCAGCAACATCAGAAGAGCAAGGCATATAATAGAATTCTTTATTAAATCTATCATAGAAATACTGATATCCACTATCAAAAATTGCATAAGATGATGAATTTAATGGTGTGAAAAATTGTAAAACGTTCTGAAGTTTTTGTGCCTCAGTAGAGACATTTACAATTGCAGATCTACATGGAGAAATAACTGCTAAACAATCTTTTCTTGTTTCCGCAATATTAATTATATAATTTGCTTTTGTTTGTTCAAATTCAAGTGCTCCAGATGCTCCACCTTGAAGTATGAAATTTAAAGATACTTCATTTGGATTTGAAAGATAATTGTATGCTACTTGTATGTCGGAAATATCAGCAGAAAATCCTCCAACATTAGTTGGTTGTCCAGATGCAGTAGAATAATCTTTTCCTCCAGTTAAAGTGAAGGATTCGTTTCCAATTACATTGAAGTACACCCCAGAAGCAGATTGACCCCAAATACCTAAACTTGTCGATTGTGCTGTGTTTTCTGAAGAGAATTTTGATGCTGCTGGTGAAACTGACCAATAAGAATCTGTTCCAATGAGTTCTCCAGCATATAAAATTTGAGAATTTAGTGCAAGATAATCTTTATAGTAAATTTTTTGTGAAGGTGATATTTGAGCATCTGATGCCTTAGAAAGATTTAAAAAAGTTTCAATTCTTTCTTGAGGATTTGTTGAATCATTATTAGATCCTTTACTATTATCTATTACTGCTATATGAAGAGCATCATTTCCACCACCTCTATTGGATACATATTCATTTGTCTTTGGTTTTGGTGCAAAACTTTTCCAAAGAACATTTGAAATATCACCATTAGCAACACTTAAAATATATTGAGAATTATACCAATCAGATATTGATGTAGGAGTCAATATCCCAGCATTTGAAACACTATTAACAAGCATAATTTCATTAGATGCTTGATTAATTAAATAATCACTTGAAGTAATACTTGTAATTCCACTTAGTGAAATTGTTGTACTTGCAGATAAAGATACTGCAGTTGCATTAACATAATTCTGATATCTATCAAATACCTTAACTACTTCGTTATCACTATGATTTACTTGAGTGGTTCCAAATCTGTTATAACTTACTCCTGCATTTCTAAGAGTTACAATATTTCCAGCTGGACTTCCATATACTGAAAATAGTTCACTTCCAATTAAAAGAACAGTTCCTGAACTAATTCCAGCAACACTTGCTAATGGAACAACATTGTCTGAAGAAGCAAAGATTTCTCCTGCTGCAAGGTCAATTGTAGTCGAACTCTTATAATTTAAAAGACTAAATGAATTTCCAATAGAAACAGTTGCTGCTGCGTAAGTGCTTAAACCTGCTCTAGTTACGGTAACTGCAGTAGCACCAACACCTAATGCTCCATTAATATAAAGATTATTGGAAGTATTGAAGGAATATTTTCCATTTTCGGTATAATCTTGAATTGAAGTTCCAGATGAACCAACTTTATTTGTAACCTTTACATAGATCTCACTATTACCAATTCCAGTAATAATGCCCTTTAAGTATTCTGTAGCATCTACTGTTTGAGTAACTGCATATCCAACTGATAATCCAGAAGTAGTGATGCCGATGGTTTGATCTGCAAAATTATCAATTACACAAACTTTAATACCATCTGCCCAATATCCAGGATTTTTTGCAATCCAATAAGCACCAGTGCTAGTACTTGATTGATAGTTATTGTAATTTTTAATCTTAATACTAGTTGAAGATGCTCCAACCCCAGCATTTGAATTCTTGAGAGTAGTAGAATCAGATCTTACTACTTTCAAACTTCCCCCATATGATAAGAAGTTTGAAGCAGAATACCAATACTCATAATGATTATCATTTTTTGAAGGTTTTCCAAAAACATTCTTCAAATCATTTTCATTATAAATTTCCACAACTTCCTGCACTGGTCCTTTTTGGAAAGGTGCTGCAATACCAGCAGACAAAGAAGTTGTAGTATTAACTGAACCTCTCGTTAAATCTACTTCTCTTACGGTAATTCCTGGAGATGATAAGCTTAAAGCCATTTTGACTCCTCTAAGTACTTCATTTTTTATCTAAAAGTATTTATAATTTTATCCTTTTTATCTATATTCCCACATGTATGAACGATCACCATATTCATCTAAATGCCATAAATCTCCATCAGCATCAACTTCTGAAGTATTTTCTCTACCATCAACAATAAATCCAAATGGAGACATATCTTGTTCAATCTGATCTCTTTGATCATCATATAATCTTTTTCTCACATCTTGATCTGTAAGTTCTTTAAAATAATCTTGTGCTACCAACCAAGCATATATCACAAGACACATTGCCAAATCATCATTACATCCTTCTTCTGCTTCAAAAGAATTACTTTTTTGAATAAAAGTTGTTAATTCTGCAATAACTTCATAGTCATTAAAGATTAACTTATCATTTTCAATTATTGTTTTCAAGTTTAAACATCCAACTTTTTTGACAGTTTTTGACATTTTAATTCCAAGTTGAGTTTTCTTTCCAGAAAATCCTTGCCCTACAATTTGTCCTGCTCTTCCCCTCATTGAACACATCAATAGATTTTGATATTCTAAATCATATTGAAGAATACTTGCCACTTGATCTCCAACATCATTTACTTCACATAATACGAAAGCATTGTTATATGCAATTGCTGTTTCATGAATGACATTTGGAAATAGCATGGGTTTAATTTCATTATTTCTATACTTTGCAACAATTTTATGTGGAAAAGTTGTAATATCTACAACTATAAAAGCAGAGTAATCAATACTCACTCCTCTTGCTACGTCAACTGTAATTACATAATCTCCTTCTTGTCTTGGATTTTCGTATACGTCCAATCCACCACTTCTTTTAATGGGATCTTCATATACCATACTTCTCAATTTATTTGGAGAAATCAGAGTATCTACTGAACCTAAGAACTCGCATTCAAACTCAACTTTAAACTGCTGTTCACTAGTGTTTGCAATTGTATCTGCTTTCCATTTATCATCTCTTCCTGGAACTTCTGTCCAATGAACTTCAGTGGCAATATATTTGTTTTTTCCTCTTTCTGCATCATGCCAATAACGATAGAAATGATTCATACCATGAGGAGTAGACACCATAATAACTTTGGTAGAATTACCAGAAGAAATTGTAGGATATACTGATGCAAAGAATTGATCAGCAATATTATTTGGAATGAACGCAAATTCGTCCAAGAAAATGATGTTATATGAACCACCACGAACAGCAGATGCAGATGTGGATGCTGCTACGATACTAGATCCATTTTCAATCTCCAAAGATCCTTTATTCCAAGCAAGAACTCCTTGTTGTAACCACTTTGGTAAATTTTCATATGCGGTCTGCAATCTGCCTAAAAGATCCCTTGCAGTGGATGCTTTGTTTGCCAGAATTGCAATCTTTGAGTTATCATTAAAAATTGCATAATGAAGAAGATATGATACTACTGTTGTCGATTTACCTGTCTGACGAGGCATTTTGCAAATATTAAATCTATTATTATGAAAATTGCGAATCAGTTTCTTTTGAAATTCATACATTTCAAAAGGTATTAATCCTCTATCAACGTTTACAATTTTTACATAATTCTCTGCAAAATATACCGGATCATTTTTACACTTTACAAATTCAATGATTTGATCTTGAGTAAACTCAATCGGAGTATTTGCTTTTTTAAGTAATGGATTACCTAAGTAGATATTATCGGACATAATTCTTACCAGTTTTTAATAACATTCATAGAAGTAATTATTACTATTTACGATAATTCCTTACAAGTAAAAGCAAACCAAACATCTAATTTTGTTGAATTATCAACTCTTTTCATACAAAGTGTAAGCATATTTGGAGA
>Ga0114980_10001171_pt1 | contig 18768 bp, 21 predicted proteins | sample S_140806_EF_Meta_FD_87018 | JGI IMG/M metagenome (GOLD analysis project Ga0114980, IMG submission 87018) | Freshwater microbial communities from Lake Simoncouche, Canada to study carbon cycling - S_140806_EF_MetaG | ecosystem: Environmental > Aquatic > Freshwater > Lake | place: Lake...
GATTTCTGAGAAAGTTCAAAATTTTTTAGTTTTTTTTCTACCTTTTTAACTTTGAAATTAAACTATACCTTTGTCTATATTCTAGAATCTAAGATATGCTACCTCAATTCAACGATACCGAAATAGCTTTTAAGCACCAAAGCAACCACTCCCTAAAACAAGCTCATTTCTTATTCTCGGCCATGGGCAACCCTTTGGTTACTAAATTAGGCATTGCAGCTACACAGTGGGCATTTAAATTACAGCTACCTATTCAATCTCTTATTAAAAGCACCATTTTTAAGCAATTTTGTGGCGGAGAAACCATGCAGGAAGCAGCAACAACTGCACATATGCTGCATCAATATGGCGTAGGGGTAATCTTAGACTATGGTGTTGAAGGGAAGGATAGTGAAACCTCTTTCGATGCCGCTGTTCCAGAATTCATGAAAGCAATAGAATACGCCGCAACTCAACCAAATATCCCTTTTATTAGTGCTAAAATTACTGGTTTTGCTCGCTTTGCATTATTAGAAAAAATAAATAATAAAGAAGTACTTAACGAAGAAGAAAATGCCGAATGGCAGCGCATCATACTACGATTACATCAGCTTTGCCAACACGCTAAAGCCAATAATATAATGCTCTTAATTGATGCCGAAGAAAGTTGGATTCAACAACCGGTGGATGACATTACCGATCTGATGATGGCTACCTATAATACCGAAAAGGTTGTTATTTTCAATACTTTTCAATTATATCGCCACGATCGATTAGCCTTTCTAAAAACTTCTCATCAAAAAGCCTTAGTAGGAAATTACCTATTAGGAGCCAAATTAGTTCGTGGTGCCTATATGGAAAAAGAGCGTGCTAGAGCACTATCGCTTGGCTACCCAAGTCCAATACAGGAAAGCAAAGAAGCTAGTGATCTAGATTATAATGCCGCAGTCAACTATTGTTTAGATCATATTAATTCGATTATTGTTTTCATAGGCACACACAATGAGAACAGCTGTTTGCTTGCAGCAGAAAAAATGCAGCAATTAAACATAGCAAGTAATCACCCTCATATTTATTTCTCACAATTGTATGGCATGAGTGATAATATCTCTTTCAATCTTGCTAATGGTCATTATAATATTTCAAAGTACCTACCCTACGGACCCGTAAAAGATGTTATACCCTACTTGATGCGAAGAGCTCAAGAAAACACTTCGGTAGCTGGACAAACAGGCAGAGAATTATCATTAATTAAAACGGAATTAAAACGTCGCAAACTTAGTTAATATGAAAACTTACCCTTGCACTTTAGACCAACTTTCTAAATGGATTACCTTTTCGGTATTTATAGCATTACTTATCCCTGTAATTACCATTGCCAACATTACCTTTCATCAACAATCACTTAGCGAGCGATTGGCATTTATAAGCACCTTTGTAATATTAGGTGCGGGGTTATCACTCGCCTATTTATGGAAACCTCAACAAATAGCATTAAGCAATGAATTTTTAATTGTAAAAAGAAAATTTGGTGATAAAAAATTTCCATTGGCAAACATTCAATCAGCGGCCATCATCACCCGAAAAGAATTAGGAATGGGCATACGCCTCTTCGGCTCTGGTGGCTTCTTTGGCTATTATGGGCTTTTCAAATATAAAAACATCGGCAATGTCAATGTGTATTGTACGCAACGCGAACCAGTGATTTTAATCGAACTAACTAAAGGTAAAATACTGATTAGTCCAGACGAACCTTCTTTGTTTTTAAACGATTTGAATACAATAAAAAAAGCGCCTAATCAATAGGCGCTTTTTTTATTTAATGATGTATACATCTTCATCGTCGTATTTCATTTTATATTTTTCTCTAGCTATTTTTTCTAAGAGCTTTGGATCATTTAAAATAGTTTGATAATCGGCCTCTAATCGTTTTATCTCTTGCTTAAGAAACACAATATTTGCCTCCGCTTTTTTCAATTCTTGATATTGCTCTACTTGATTTAAAACATTGCTTTGATCAAAAAACAACATCCAAATTAAGAAGACACCTCCTACAATAATGTATCGATTATATAAAAAAGAAAAGCGTTTCATAAGTTCCTTTATTTACCAAATTGCAAAGCATGTTGAGGGAAATAGGCATTAGCACCTAAAGCTTCCTCTATACGTAATAGCTGATTGTACTTAGCCATTCTATCGGAGCGAGATGCTGAACCTGTTTTAATTTGTCCGCAGTTTAAGGCTACTGCTAAATCAGCAATGGTATTATCTTCCGTTTCACCACTTCTATGACTCATAATGGTATTGTACTTATTATGTTGCGCCATCATTACCGCATCAATAGTTTCTGTCAACGTACCAATTTGATTTACTTTAACTAATAAACCATTAGCTGTATTTTCTTTAATACCTTTTGATAAGCGCTCTACATTGGTTACAAATAAATCATCACCTACCAATTGTACTTTACTGCCCAATTCGTCGGTTAATGCTTTCCAGCCTTTCCAATCATCTTCTGCCATACCATCTTCTATACTTACGATAGGATATTTTTTACACCAAGAAGCCCAATAAGCAACCAATTCACTACTAGTCATTTTTTTACCGCCCGATTTATGGAAATGGTATTTTTTTGTTTTTGCATCATACAGTTCGCTTACTGCTGCATCCATAGCAATAGCCACCTCTACACCAGGTTTGTACCCTGCCTTTTCAATTGCTTTAATGACTGTTTCTATGGCTTCTTCATTACTTTGAATATCTGGCGCAAATCCACCTTCATCACCAACATTAGTTGAATAGCCTTTAGCTTTCAATACCGCTTTTAAATGATGAAAAATTTCTACGCCCCAACGTAAGCCTTCTCCAAAAGTGGGTGCACCTATTGGCATCACCATAAATTCTTGAAAATCTATTTTATTATCTGCATGCGCACCGCCGTTCAAGATATTCATCATAGGCATTGGTAAGGTCTTAGCATTAGCGCCTCCCATGTAACGATACAAAGGCAAGCCTGTTGCTTGAGCTGCCGCTTTTGCAACCGCCATACTCACCGCTAAAATAGCATTCGCTCCTAATCTACTTTTATTTTTAGTGCCGTCCATTTCAATCATGCACATATCAATACCTCTTTGATCGGTTACATCCCAACCATATAATTCTTCCGCTATGATATCTTGCACATTAGCAACAGCTGTTAAAACACCTTTACCTAAATATATTTTTTTGTTATTGTCTCTCAACTCAACAGCTTCATGCACACCAGTTGAAGCACCTGATGGCACAGCTGCTCTACCTAAATAGCCATCGCTAGTGATTACATCTACTTCTACTGTTGGATTGCCTCTTGAATCTAATACTTGTCGAGCAATAATGCTGTTGATAAAACTCATAATTTAATTTTTTTATTGATTGTATAGATAACAAAAGTACTTATTTTTTGGAATTTTAATTAGCAGCCTGCTTATTAATTATTAATTAAAATAATACCTTTGTAAAATGCAGAAAAACAACCCACTTCACGGTGTTAAATTAGAAATGATGATCATTGAGTTAGAAGCGCATTTTGGATGGGAATCGTTATATAATCTACTGCCGGTTAATTGTTTCAGCAACAATCCGAGTATGCAATCATGCTTAAAGTTTTTTAGAAAAACCCCTTGGGCGAGAGCAAAATTGGAAACTATCTATTTAAATACCTTCTCTTACTCTTAAATTATTTTGATATAGCACTTTTTAGTTTTTAACTTTTGGTGCATCAACAAGGTAAAGGCTTCATATATTCTGTCCGACTTTATTGCTACAAAAGAGTAAATATCTTTTACAATAATCAAGCCTATTTCTTCCTTTTTCAAATTACCTTTTTGCATTAAGAAACCGGCAATGTCTCCTTTGCTAATCTTATCTTTTTTCCCACCTTCTATCAGAAGTGTGGTATATGCAATAGCTGTTTCCTTTGGGCTATGTTTCTTAAATTCGAAATTACTAATAGACGAATCAATAAATGCTGGTAAGGTTTCTTCTGGTCCAACGAGAATATAAGCATCTCCGCTTGCAAACATACGAGCCGTTCTTCCATTCCTATGCACAAATGTAGCTTCATCTATAGGCATTTGATAATGTACGATTTGATGAATAGCATCAATATCCAAACCTCTTGCAGCCAAATCGGTTGCAATTAAATAAGCTGCCGACCCATTGGTAAATTTAGCCATAGCAATATCGCGCTCCTTTTGCTCCATTCCGCCATGGAAAGCAATAGCCGCTATACCTTGTTCTTTCAAATAATCGGCAATGCGATCAATAGAAGCTCTATGATTGGCAAAAATGATACTGGGCTTTGCTGGCAATTGCACTAGTAATTTATGCAAGGAAGATAATTTATCTTTTGCCTCACAAGCTACTTGATGCAATTGAAATACACCGCCCTCTTTTGTTAAATGCGTAAAATCTATCAACTGTACGGCATTCATATCTATAAATGGAGGCAATGTAGCTATGTTAGTGGCAGAAACTAAAACGCGTTGTTGCAAGGCCGGCAAACTAAATACGATGGATTGCATTTCATCTTCAAATCCTAAAGACAATAATTTATCCATCTCATCAAGAATAAGTGTTTGAATAGATGTAGTTACAAAGCTTTCCTTTTGAATATGATCCAACACCCTACCCGGCGTACCAATAAGTAAGTACGGTGGTTCTTTGAATTTATTAACTTCCTGATCAAAACTGTGCCCACCGTAACAAACGGTTGCTTTATACGGTGTTTTCATTTGTTTCCACACCTCAAAAATTTGCATGGCTAATTCTCTCGATGGCGTTAGTATCAAACATTGTACCGCTTTCAATTCCGGATTAATCGAAGCTAATAAGGGCACCAGAAACCCAAGCGTTTTCCCAGAACCCGTAGGCGCTATCAGCATTAAAGACGAATGCTTGGCGCAAGCTGCATGCATTGTTTGCTGCATTTCATTAAATGCATCTAATTGAAGTGCTTGCAACAATTGCTTTTGAGAAAGGGGCGATTGGTTCATTTGGCAAAGTTAGTTTTTTAAACCCTAAGAACCTTCGAAAAGCTAGGGATAAAGTAGAAAGTTTCAGTTTAAAAAATTAATTTTACTTAATTGAATTAAGAAATCATGAAATATCATTTTGTTTTAGGAGAAGAAGCGGCAACACCCATTATGGAAGCAATTAGTTTAGATGAACAATTGCAAGGAAATGTTTGTGTATTGAAAGACCAATTAAATGTGGGTCCCTTGAGTAAATCGGAAGAAGATACTTCTTTTGCAGATACGAGAAATAATTATTGGAAATCGCTTAAGCAAAATGATAAAAACGAACTCACTATTGAAGACCTCGCATTAGTTCTCGATGCTTCTAAGGAGTTATTTGCAAACGAACAAGCACAAGCTTGGTTTTGGATGGCACCAACAGCAGCTAACATTTGCGCATACTATTGGTTGCTTTCTTATTTTCAAAAACACCCCAATCGTTTTTACATCATCAATATTGCAGGATTACCTTTTTTAAATACAGACGGTAAAGTTTTTTATCCAAAAAGCTTTGCAGAGGTTAGCCCTAAAGAAATTATTAAAGCAAAAAAACTAGCGCGCCCAGTTACGCCTTCAGAAATAGAAATGGATACGGAGGAATGGAAAAAAATCGTAGCTGAAGAAGCACCTATTCGCTTCCATGATGGCGGCAAAAAAATCATTCAAAAACCAGCAAATCATTATGATAGTTTGCTTACTAATACTTGTACTACTCAATTTCAAAAAGCGCACAAAGTCATCCAAAACATAATAAGCAAGAACATCCTACAGGTTGGAGAAGCCTATTTAATGGGACGAATTCGTATTTTAAACGAACAACATCAACTTATTATTCAAGGAGATGCCTCAAAATCGGCAAGAGATTTTGAAATAAAATTACCAGGGGAAGCTATTCCATTATTGTAATAGTCGAGTGCATTCTGCTAATAGCGTTGCTTTATCAATAGGCACTACACCTACTTCTTCGCATACAATACCACCAGCAATATTAGATATAGCAGCCATTATTGCAGGATCTTTTGTAATAGCATATACTAAAGCAGCAGTAGCAATTACGGTATCACCGGCTCCAGATACATCCGCTATATTTCTCCTATGACAAGGTAATAAGGCTTTCTTATTTCCATCATTATAATACACACCCTTTTCTGACAAGGTAATAAACGTAGTGCGGTGCTGCAATGTCGCAAACAAAGCTTCATGCACTGCAGTTAAACTTTGTTCATCTACGGTATCAATAGGCATATGCAACCCTTCGCGAACTTCTTTAAGATTAGGCTTGAAAATATCTACTTCTTTATATGCTAGAAAATTATTTTTCTTCGGATCAACAGCTGTTATAACTCCTATTTCTTTGCAGTGTTGGGTAATTCTGTGAATAACATTTTCTTTTAAAACCCCTTTGTTATAATCTTCAAAAATTAATACCTGAGGTTTCTCTCTTTGTAAAAATCGCAATACCATATCAATAAACGTGTGCTCTTCTTCCACCAACAACTCGCTAGTTACTTCGTCATCTAATCGTAGCACATGTTGATTCTTACTCATCACCCGTATTTTAGAGGTCGTAGGTCGTTGTTTACTTTTCAATAATAAACTGGTATCCATACCTTGTTCGGCACATAAGGAAGCTAACAACACTCCATTCGCATCATCGCCAATTACGCTTGCAATACTTACTTTAGCACCTAGGGCTTTTAAATTTAAAGCTACATTGGCAGCGCCACCCAACCTGCTTTCTTCATGATGCAAGGAAACAATAGGCACTGGCGCTTCGGGCGAAATACGTTCTATATCACCCCACCAATACTTATCTAACATGACATCTCCAACGACCACTACATGTAAGGAATCGAATTTTGAAAACAAATCTTGAATAGCTTCCGTATGCATAATTTATGAATGCTTTTTTTGAATAAAATAATAAATAGGCAAACCTAAAAGTACAATAAGTAAGCCACCACCTGCAAAGGTAGTTTTAGTAATTAATAATATAATACAAATACTGCTTGCTAAAAGCAAATAAACAAATGGAATAAACGGATAGCCAAATGCTTTATAAGGTCTTTCGAGATGAGGTTGTTTTTTTCGTAAAATAAAAATCCCTGCAATGGTAAGTATATAAAACAACAAGACTGTAAAAATGATAAAATCTAAGAGGTCGCCATATTTGCCACTTAAACATAAAAGTGAAGCCCAGATTGCTTGCATCCACAATGCTTTTTCGGGTACCCCTTTTTTATTGAGTTGTTGGGCTGCTTTCAAAAACATGCCATCTTGCGCCATGGTATAATAAACTCGTGCACCAGATAATATTAAACCATTATTGCAACCAAAAGTAGATATCATAATCATAACAGCAATAATAGTAGTGCCGGCACTGCCAAAAATTTTCATGGCAGCAGCTAGTGCTACTCGCTGATCTGGCGCATGGGCAATTTCTTGAATACTCAGAACATTTAAATACATAATGTTCATACTGAGGTATAAAATAGTAACAAGTAAGGTGCCAATCAATAAACTCAAGCCAATATTACGCTCTGGCTTTTTTATCTCTGCAGCAATGAAGGTTACGTTATTCCATGCATCACTCGAAAATAACGCACCCACCATAGCGGTACCAATTGCCAATACGAGTGTTTTCCCTTGTAATAATGCATGGCTAATCTGCGAGGTGGTATCAGCAATGGAGAAGGCTGTCCAAGCGTGTTGCCAATTCATTTGCCATACCGCATGACCTGCCCATAAACCACAAACTACCAATAATACGATAGCCGCAATTTTGGCTAAGGTAAAAATAGATTGTATCCATTTGCTACCATTCACACCTTGCGTATTGATAAAGGTTAATAGTAGAATTAAACCAATAGCTAATAGTTGAGATGCCTTTATACTAAAAGTACCTATTGAAAGGAGTACGTGTTGCTCTCCTAAAGATGGATATAAATAAGCTGCGAATTTAGCGAAGGCAACACCTACGGCAGCAATAGTGCCGGTTTGTATAACGGCAAAAAAAGACCAGCCATATAAGAAGCCAAATAACTTGCCATAAGCTTCTCTTAAATACACATACTGGCCACCCGCTTTGGGATACATGCCGCTCAGCTCTCCATAACTCAATGCAGCAGCAAGGGTTATAAAACCAGAAAGCAGCCAAACTACAAGTAGCCAAGCTGCACTTCCAATATGTTGAACGATATCTGTACTTACAATAAATATTCCGGAGCCAATCATAGAGCCTACAACAAGTAGCACTCCATCTAGCAAACTTAACGAACGTTTAAATGAATTAGTTTCCAAATAAATAGATTTAGAATGCTAATTTACTTTTTTTTCTGTTCGTTTTTATACATTTCATTTAAAGCTTCTACCACATCGTTGGTAATATCTAATTGTTTATTAGCCCAAAGGATAGAACCACCTTTGGCATAAGACAATATATAATCGAAGCCTCTGTCTTTATTATACTCTTCTAGTAACTTATCTAAGCTAGCTTGAAAATCTTTATTAAACGCTTCTTGATCTTTAATCAATTGTTGAGAAAGTGTTTGGCGTCTGAGTTCTAAAGATTGTTGCATTTGATACAAACGTTTTTGCGCTGCTTCGCCTTCTGTTTGTGATAAGCTTCCTGCTTGCGCTCTTTTTTGCAAGGACTCGTAGTCGCTTTGCATTTTCTTTGCTGAAGTTTCTAACTCCGCTTCTGCCGCTGCTTGGCGTTTTGTAAATTCTTCCTTTTTTACTTTATACAATTCGTATTTGTTTTGCAAGGTATCAATATCGATATAAGCAATACGACCTCCGCCTTTTACAGGAGAAGCAAAGGGTGTTTTAGTTTTGCAAGCATCTTTTTTATTAGAAAATTGCATGGCAAATAAAACAGTAACGCCAATAAATGCTAATACACTTAAAATAGTACTAATTGTTTTCATAAAATTGGTTTATAGTTGATAGGGCACAAAAATAACATTCTAATTGGAGCAAACACGTATAAAAAACCTTAATAAAAGTTAAAAAAGCGGCTCCAAGGAGCCGCTTTTATTAAAAACTAAAACTATTTAAAGCTTATTCAATACTTACCGTAATAGGTAAGGTAAAGATTACGGGAACTGCTTTACCATTTTGTTTACCCGCTTTCCATTTTGGAAAACTTCTAACAATACGAAGCGCTTCCTCATCTAAACCATAACCAACGCCACGTACCAATTTTACATCAGAGATACTTCCTTCGCTATCTACGATAAAACGAACCGTAACACGTGCCAGATCTTGACCAGATTCTCTAGCTGCATCGGATACTCTGAAGTGCTTTTGAATATAGTCGGTCATAGCTTTTTCGCCACCCGGAAATTCTGGCATTTGCTCTACCCAGGTTACCGGAGCAGGAGGGGCATCGCTTACCACACCATTAGAAGGACCATCGCTACCGTCACCCGGAGGGGTAATAGCATTAATGTCACCAGGGCCTTCGTTTTTGGTTTCCGGACCAGCAGCAGCTGTTTTTAATTCCTCTTTAGTTGGTGGCGGATCTACCACTTCTTCGTCTTTAACAACTTCAGGAGGTGTAAATTTCACCGTAGGGCGTGGAGGTGCTGGTGGCATTTTAGGTGGTGGTGGCGGTTCTGGTTTTTTAGGATCCAATGGTGGTGGTTCCTTCATCACCAACTCGCGCTTACTTGTTTTGGGTGCTTCTAAATTTTCTACCACTCCAGAAATTAGTCGGATAACTAAAGGAATAGCAACTAAAAGAAACATAATAGCCAAAACAATACCAGCCGCTCTTTTAGCACGAACAGGATATTGTTTCCTAAGTTCGTAGCTACCATAAAGCTTATTTCTACCATCAAAGATGATATCGATATAGTCGCTATTTAATATTTTATTAATGTCCATTTTAAATTTATTAATTTGTTGAGCAAACTGTACTAAGGTTGTTTAGCATCGGCTTCTGGCACTGCCAAAAACTCTAGTTCAACTGGAGAAATATCAACGATAGCGAACACAGGCACTTCATTAATATTCATTTCATCCAACATATCAACCATGTCTTTATAGGTGCTATTGGGTGTTGCTTTAATTAGTATAGCAACATTGTCTTTGGCTCCTAATTCGCCGCTTGCCTTACGTTGTGCTACTTCTTTCATTTTAGCGATGATAATATCTCTAATACCACCGTTTGGTTTGAAATACGTAGTTTTAATAGTTGGCGGAGCTGTTTCAGTTGGTATACCGGTATAATAATATACACGGTGATGACTACCTAGTAATACCGTTAGTGCACATGATTCCTTTAATTGTTGATTTTTAACCTGTTGGTTGGGATCTTTAAAAGGCATATTTATTTCCATACTTTTTGGTTTAGACATAGTAGTCGTAAACATGAAGAAGGTAATTAATAAAAATCCTAAATCCACCATCGGCGTCATATCTACACGGGTAGATCCTTTTTTTGCTTTCTTGACCCCGGGGCCTTTCTTATGCCCCCCTTTGTCGGAGACGTCCATTTCAGCCATGGTATATTATTTTAATTCGTTTATAAATTATTTTTTAGCTGTTGATGATTCGAACGCTGCAGTACCTTGAGGTATTGCTTCTAAATCGGTCAACAAATTAAATCGGTATATGCTTAAGCCAGCAAACGTAGATAAGATATTTTTAATAACAGGATAAGCGGTTTTGCTATCTGCTTTAATAAATATGCGTAAGTTAGGATTTACATAGCGTGCTTCATTTACCCACACAGCAAATTCGTTTGCTGTATTTGCCGATGAAGAATCTAAAGGAATACCTGCTACGGTTTTATCCATTTGTTTTTGTTGGCCAGGAGTAGCTGCTAAATAAGATTTTAATTCATTGAAAGGCACCCCTACAGAAGAACCATATTTGAATTTAGTAATCTCTTCAGGCGTTAAATCTAAACCTCTAGAAGCATTAATACTATTGATCATTTCCTCGCGTTTGCTTTGATTGTCGATAGAGAAGAACAAGCGTCCGTTCTCATCAACAGTAATCAACATTACATTAGCATCAGGCTGCGGAATGTCAGAAATAGATGAAGGCGTTTTTACAACCACGGGCTCATCTGGCTTAAACTTGGTAGCCAACATGAAAAAGGTAAGTAGCAAAAAGGCAACATCACACATAGCCGTCATATCGACTACGGTACTCTTGCGTGGTATTTTTACTTTTGGCATGGTTTATACGTTCTATTTTAATTAAGACACAAAAAAAATTCAATTCCACAATGAAGGGAATAAATTTATTGCTTATTTATAATTAGCAACAAAGCTTTGTGTTAATGTAAAACCACTCTCATCAATAGAATACGTAACACCATCGATCATCGTTGTAAAGAAGTTATAACCAATGATAGCAAAGAACGATGTACCAATACCTAAAGCGGTGTTATAAAGCGCCTCAGAGATACCTGCTGCTAATGCAGAAGAATCTGGTGCACCTGCTTGACCCATTGCATCAAATGAACGAATCATACCTAATACCGTACCTAACAAACCTAATAAAGTTGCTACGGATGCAATAGTAGATAAGAATACTAAATTCTTTTCCATCATTGGCAATTCTAGTGCAGTTGCTTCTTCGATTTCTTTTTGGATATTAGCTACTTTTTGATCCGTATCTAATTCCGTATTGCTGATCATTTCTTTGTATTTCGTTAATCCTGCACGCATTACATTACCTACAGAACCGCTTTGCTTGTCGCACTCAGCGATAGCAGCATCTACATTTTTGTTTGCTAAATGATATTGTACTTTTCTTACGAATTCAGCACCATCAATTTTTCCTTTTGCTTTAACGATGGTTAACGCACGCTCAATGATAAAAACGATAAGCGTCAATAAGGTACCCATCAACATTGGTACAACTGGTCCGCCTAAATACATTTTACCTAATACGGTATCATGTCCCGCATTTTTCATTACGCCTAAGAAGAAACCCCAAGAAACCGCAATACATGCTACTACGATACCTAAGTTCATCATAAAATTGTTGCCATTTTTTGGCTTACCTGCATGTGATCCAGTGTTTTTTGCTGCGGCTGTTTTTACGTCTGCCATAATTGTTGTTTTTGTTTTTGAATAAATAGTTTTAATTAAACGAAGTTAGGTTGCAAAGATATAAGTCACAGTTAAAAAAACAAGTTTGTAAAGAAAAAAGTTTTACAACTTAACTATTTCATAATGTTAACATTATTGATCTTATCAACCATTTGTTTTTATGTAAAACAAAACGAAAGTAATACGTGATTTAGTATACCAACACTAATTAATGACATTCAAGCCTTTATATAACATGTTTTAAGAGCTTATCTAAATAGCAACTGCGGTATTCAAACTTCATTTTTTTACTAGAATCTCGTATATTTACGCATCTATTTATTGTATCATGACTTTACAAACACTTTTAGGACTGATTTTATTAGGCGTTATTGCTGGATTTAGTAGTAGCTTAGTAGGCATAGGAGGCGGTATCATTATCGTTCCGGTATTGGTTTTTTTCTTCGGTTTTGATCAAAAAATAGCGCAAGGCACTTCCTTGTTTTTATTGGCAATGCCGGTTGCCTTAGCAGGAGCAATTACGTATTATAAGGCCGGTAATGTAGATGTAAAAACAGCGCTTATATTAGCCGTTTGTTTTGTGATAGGTGGGTTTTTGGGCGGAAAACTGGCTAATAAACTAGACACCTTTTATGTAAAAAAAATATTTGCCATTTTTATGATTATCATGGCAGTGAAATACTTATTCTTTGATAAACCAAGCGCCCCTAAAGCAACCTTAAAAAATGAAACGCACCAAGATTAATTCGCTATTAAACAGTAAAGAAGTTAATTTCCCCGTATGTGTAAAAGGATGGGTTCGATCTTTTAGAAATAATCAATTTATTGCGCTCAACGACGGTTCTTGTTTGGCTACCCTACAAGTTGTTGTTGGCCTTGACTTGATTGATGAAAATACATTAAAACAAATAACGAATGGTGCTGCCATTAGTGTTGAAGGCACGCTAGTTGCTTCTCAAGGTAAAGGTCAATCCGTTGAAGTAACTGCACAAAAGATTGAAATTTTAGGCACTTGTGATAGCGAAGCATATCCCCTACAATTAAAAAACAAACCTAGTTTAGAATATTTAAGAGAGCATGCGCATCTTCGTTTTAGAACCAATGTATTTGGTGCTATTTTTAGAGTACGCCACAGCTTAGCCTTTGCTATTCATAAGTTCTTTAACGAGAAAGGCTTTGTTTATTTGAACACTCCCATCATCACCGCATCGGATGCAGAAGGTGCTGGCGAAATGTTTCGTGTAACTACCCTTCCTTTCGAGCAAACGCCTAAAACAGATAATGGCGACATTAACTTTGAAGAAGATTTCTTTGGCAGAAGCACCAACCTAACAGTAAGCGGACAATTAGAAGCTGAATTAGGCGCTATGGCTTTAGGTGAAGTGTATACCTTTGGACCAACCTTTAGAGCAGAAAACTCTAATACAACCCGCCACCTTGCTGAGTTTTGGATGATTGAACCAGAAGTTGCTTTCAATAATTTATCTGACAATATGGATTTGGCAGAAGCCTGCATTCAATATTTAATAAATTATGTATTAGAACATAATATGGAAGACATCAACTTCTTGGACCAACGATTGGCTGAAGAAGAAAAACAAAAACCTACACAAGACAGAAGTGAATTTGGCTTGATTGAGAAATTACGCATGGTGATAGATAACAAATTTGAGCGTATCACCTATACAGAAGCCATCGATATTTTATTACAATCGCCAGCCTACAAAAAGAAAAAATTCAAATACGATGTTAGTTGGGGTATTGATATGCAAAGCGAACATGAACGCTATTTAGTTGAAAAACATTTTAAAAAACCAGTTATCGTCACCGATTATCCAAAAGATATTAAGGCCTTTTATATGCGCCAAAATGAAGACGGCAAAACCGTAGCTGCAATGGATATTCTAGCACCCGGCATTGGAGAAATCGTTGGTGGTTCTCAAAGAGAAGAACGCTACGATAAACTGAAACAACGCATGCATGAAATGCATATTTCTGAAGAAGAATTGTATTGGTATCTCGACACCCGCAAATTTGGAACTGCACCACATGCAGGTTTTGGTTTAGGCTTTGAGCGTATGGTATTATTTGTAACCGGCATGGGAAATATTAGAGACGTTATCCCTTTCCCACGCACACCGAAAAACGCTTCTTTCTAAACTATTTTTTCGAAGGCTATGGAATTAGCCTAGATTCGTTTCTTATATAAAAACATAGGTTTTGAATTGGAAAACATATAGCAACGAATCTGATGAAACGCTTCAACAATTGTTTCTAAGTTCTCGCAACTTAGTATTTGTGGGCATTTTATTAGATCGCTATCAGTTACTCCTATTTGGTGTTGCCATGAATTATTTTAAAAATAAAAGCATGGCCGAAGAAGTAACGCAACAAATTATAGAAATAGCATTAAATAAATGGCCTAAAGAGAAAATAGCAAATGTAAAAGGATGGCTATATATCATTATGCGCAATTATTGTTTACAACAATTACGCGATAAAAAAGGAATGGATTCTTTAGATGCAAAAGAATGGATAGATCGAGAGGAGGAAGCAAATCCGTTTTCTTTAAGTAATTACTTACCGCATTTAGAAGCCGTTTTACCTAGCTTGCCCGCTAACCAAGAACAATGTATACGAATGTTTTATTTGCACGGGAAAAACTATCAAGAAATCATGCAAATAACGGGCTATAGCTTTAAAGAAGTGAAAAGTAATTTGCAAAACGGCAAACGTAATTTAAAAATTAAAATAACGGCAAAACTAAAACAGCATGACGCATAATATAGAACCCATAAGCACTGCTGCTATTACTGATTTGCAACTCATTGCCTACCTAGAAGGCAACTTAAGCGAGGCAGATAAAAGAATGGTAGAAGCCGCTATTTTAGATGACGAAAGCATAGAACAAGCACTCGAAGGATTAGCGATGCTGCCTGCAAATGATATCAAGAAAATCAAACGCCAGCTTAGTAGCACACTTCATAAACGACTACATCGCAACGAAAAAAGAAAATTAGCGCGCTTTACTTGGAAGGATGCATTACCCATCCTAATCGTATTAGGCATTGCCTTTCTAGGCTATTTATTTTTACGAATTTTAAAATAAGCAATGCTGAAGCAAAAGCTATAAAAAACGTAACTTGCAGTACCACAACTAATAAACATGAATTTTGAAGGGAAACATATTGTAGTAGCTATCACCGGAAGCATTGCAGCCTATAAAACACCAGAATTGGTGAGGCAGTTTATAAAAGCGGGCGCTGAAGTAAAAGTAATCATGACTCTAGATGCTACAAAATTTGTTAGCCCCTTAGTGTTAGCCACTGTTTCTAAAAACGAAGTGCACTATCAAATAAGTTCCGATGCCGCATGGAATAATCATGTGGAATTGGGGCTTTGGGCAGATTTACTATTAATTGCTCCCTGCAGTGCCAATACCTTATCGAAATTAGCGAATGGCAATTGCGATACTATTGTTCAAGCTGTTTATTTATCGGCACGTTGCAAAGTTGCTATTGCGCCAACTATGGATGAGGACATGTATGCTCATCCAAGCACACAAAAAAACATGGACACCCTACGCACTTATGGCAATGTTATTATTCCTGCAGCATTTGGGGAATTAGCAAGCGGTCTTATTGGTCAAGGCAGAATGCCAGAACCAAGTGAACTAGTAAATATTGCACATCAACTCTTATTTAATAAGGTACTCAGTGGCAAAAAAGTGCTCATAAACGCTGGACCTACTTACGAGAAAATAGATCCTGTTCGTTTTATAGGCAATTTTGCATCGGGCAAAATGGGCATAGCATTGGCGCAACATTGTGCTAATTTAGGCGCCGAAGTTCAATTAGTTTTAGGTCCAAGCACACAAACAATTTCGCATAAACAAATCAATATCACCAAGGTGGTTTCTGCTGATGAAATGTTTAACGCATGTCTTAGCCATTTGCCAACAAGTGATATTATAATTTTAAGTGCTGCAGTAGCAGATTATAAACCGACGCATTTCGCTGATCAAAAAATTAAAAAAACAAAGCTAGAAGAAGCGCCAAGCATTCAACTAGAAAAGACAAAAGATATTTTAGCCCATTTCGGGAAAGAAAAAAAAGCACATCAGTATCTCGTTGGCTTTGCCTTAGAAACAAACAACGAACTTGCAAACGCGAAAGAAAAGCTGCATACTAAAAACGCCAACTTAATCGTTTTAAATTCACTGCAAGATTCAGGTGCTGGATTTGGTGTAGACACGAATAAAATTACCTTAATTGAAAAGGATAAAGAACTAGCCTTCCCATTGATGAGTAAAAAAGAAGTAGCAAGCATTATTATAGATCATATTATAAAAGCACACACATGCGCAAACTAGTACTTTTTCTTATAGCAGTTAGCTGTTTTTACAAAGCAGGATCGCAGGAGATTAATTGCAAGATTAAAATCATGTCGGATCGCATACAAAATGTAGACAAACAGATTTTTACTAATATTGAAAGCAATATTCGAGATTTCATCAATCAACGTAAGTGGACAAATGATGAGTTTCAGCCAGAAGAGCGTATTGACATGAATATCCTTATCAATTTACTTACTAAAACTGAAGACGATATTTACGCGGCTACCTTTAGTATTCAAACCTCTCGACCTGTTTACAACACCTCTTTCACCAGTTCTTTAGTAAATCATGTAGATAAAGATGTGGTGTTCAAATTAAACCAATTTACACAAATTCAATTTGACGAAAATAGAATAAGTGGAAATGATGCTATGACAAGTAATCTAAGTGCATTAATTGCCTATTATGTATACATATCCCTTGGACTGGATTATGACAGCTACAAACTAAATGGTGGAACAGTATATTACAACAAAGCTTTAAACATTGTAAACAACGCTCCTGAAGAGGGCAAGAGTATTAGCGGCTGGAAAGCCATAGAAGGAACAAAAAATAGATATTGGATTATAGACCAGCTATTGAATCCGCGCTTTGCTGGGCTGCGCAGTTATTTGTATACTTACCATCGCGAGGGCTTCGACCAGCTTTCTACAAAACCAGAAGAAGCAAAAACAAAAATACTTAGTGGCATTCCTACACTTGGACTTATTCAAAGAGAGAATCCTGGAGCATTTTTACTACAATTTTTCTTTAATGCAAAAAGTGATGAGCTTACTAAATTGCTAGCGTTAGTACCTCAAGAGAAAAGAGGCACTTACATTAATTTATTAATGCAAATGGATGTTACCAATGCTAATAAGTATAACAATTTAAAATAGCATTGCCCCAATATGCATCAATTATCTGCCGTCATTATAACCTTAAACGAAGCACGCAATTTAGAGCATTGCTTGCAATCCTTGGAAGGCATTGCAGATGAGATTATTGTCTTAGATTCCTTTTCTACCGATGCTACCCTAGCTATTGCAAAAAAATATAATTGCCATATTGTGCAGGAAAAATTCATAGGATTTGGACCACAAAAAAATAAAGCTATTGCATTGGCGAGTAACGATTGGATTTTATCAATCGATGCTGACGAATGCCTTTCGGCATCCTTACAAAAATCTTTACAGGCATGGAAACAAAATACACCTTCACATGCCTTGTACACAATGAATCGATTAACGAATTACGCGGGGCATTGGATTCGTTTTGGCGGATGGTATCCAGATACCTTGTTGCGCTTATTTAATAAACAACATGCACAATTTTCATCAGCAATAGTGCATGAAGAAGTCGTTTTTGAAAAGGGAATACGACTAAAAAAAATGAAGGGCGATATCTTACATTATAGCTTTCCTTATATCATTACACACTTAAGAAAAATTGTAAAATATTCAAGAATAGGAGCTGCAAGCGATATTGAAAATGGCAAATCTTGTAGTTATTTAAAATATAAATTTGTCCCTATTTGGATTTTCATTATTCAATACATTGTTAAGCTCGGCTGCTTAGATGGCCGTGCAGGCTGGAAGGTAAGTTATTATTCCGCATTGGCAGCCAAAAGAAAATATGGTCTTATACGCAAAGCAATAAAGGCATAAAAAAGTCCCTACAAATTGTAGGGACTTTTTATTATTTTTTAATGATTAGTTTTGCTATCATTCGTTTACCATTGAGCTCAAAAGAAAGATAATACAAACCAGCGGCCTCATTGCTTAGATCTATCTCCATTTTATTTTGATCAATATGAATGGATGGCGAAAGAGCACCCATAGCATTGTATACTTTAATCTTATCTCTATCCACTATACCTTCTGTTTTCAAAATAAATTTACCATTAGCAGAAGGATTAGGATACGCCATGCCATTATCTTCTAAAAGCACAATTGTTGTTGCACTATTAGTCTGAAAGGTATAGTTGTTACTATACGAAGTACCTACACTATTTACCGCTTTCACACGATAATTATAAGTTGTATTAGCAGTAAGGCTAGATAGTGAAGCACTTACAGCTGTTGCTGAACTACCACTAGCAGTACCCGGTGTTGTACCCATAGTAGAACCATATGCAGTAGTTAGACCATATTCCACACTGATTGTTGTACTTGCATTGTTAGCATTTACATCGGCACTTACTGTTGCAGCATTAGTTGTAATTGCACTTGATACTACATTCGTAATCGTTGGCAACGAAGTAGCTACAGCAGTAGTAAATGTTGCA
>Ga0114980_10001175_pt1 | contig 18756 bp, 25 predicted proteins | sample S_140806_EF_Meta_FD_87018 | JGI IMG/M metagenome (GOLD analysis project Ga0114980, IMG submission 87018) | Freshwater microbial communities from Lake Simoncouche, Canada to study carbon cycling - S_140806_EF_MetaG | ecosystem: Environmental > Aquatic > Freshwater > Lake | place: Lake...
AGCTCCTCCCATCCATCTTTGGATTGAAAAATCAGAAGGAAATCCAGTTGTAATAAATGTGCTTGCCGCATCAGTTCCGCGACCTGGTATAAACACCTTTGTCGCATCCGTAGGCACTTTCATTGGGCCACGGCGGATGGCTATGTAGATGTAGGTTCCTTCTAAACCTAAATAAGTTGTAAAGCCTGTTGCAGTTGGTGCGGGGTATCCCGGTGTGCTGGCGTTAACTGTTTCAGCATCTGATGTATTTGGCTTTAAAAAACTTTGTGCAGTTAAAGAATCACCTCTCATGGTGTCCATTAAAAACCAATTTTGTGCGTTGTCAGCGTTCTTAATCAAAATCCATTGTGGCTCATAACCAAGATTGACATTAACTGGTGCTGTGCCAGAGTTGTAATAAGACCCACACGAAATCACATTGTCTGTACCAGTCAGGCCAAAGCCTCCTGCGTTTGAGGCATAAAAGTAAGCAACATAAGAAGCAGACGCCCAAACATCCATGTAAATAGAAGTGCTAGTTACAGAGAAAAAGCCTGTTGAAGTTGCAGCAGATGCTGTTGAATTTAAATTTAAATATGTATTTGAACCTAATGATGTGTGATAGACAAACCAATCTCCAACACCATCGGTTCGTTTAATAATAACGCACCCGGGAACTACGCCCAAGTTATGGTTAATGGTGACACCAGTTGTTGTTGATGATGATGTAGCAGTTTGCACATCAAAGAACTTTGGAGCCTTGCGGAATGTCCATGAGGCTAAGTTGTAAGCCGAAGCGTTTGACAACGTACTATTCCCCAGCGTAAAGCCAGACGACGTGAAGCCGGTTACGGAGTTTGCAAATGTTGCCTGCGCTGCTGTAGTGTTGGTTACAAGGGCTAAGTTTGGCCCCCGCACCGTGTCCTCAAGCAAATGGTAGTCTATGGCGTTGCGGGGTTTGATCCAAACCAACCCGCCTTTGCCAGCAAGATCAATTCCGTTTGTGATGGTCTGTGTGCCATTGTTTCCTGTGTAAAGCCATGTACTGAACACATCCTCGATGTATTTAGGTTGAGGAGGCAAAGGCCAGTTACCCGCACCTTGTGCTTGAAGTTGTTGTTCTAATGTCCATGCGCCACTAGCAACACCTGATTCACCACCAGTGGTTGTAGGAGGCGTAGCGGAAATTCTTCCACCTTTATAGCGTAAGGACATAAACTAACCTTATGAAATGTCTTCGTATGAAATGCTGTATGTAATGGCACTAGCAGTACCAGACGTTACAACAATTGAAGTACCTTCTTGCAAATAAATTGCAGTGGTTTTGTCAACAGCAATCAAAGAAGCATTTGCAGGGACAGATACAGTTGAAATAACTGGGTAAGCAGTACCACCGCTAGGGGCAGAACCCTGTGCTACAGCACCATTGGTGTAAACAGAAACTGTTGCATTAGCCGCCGCAGAACCACTGACGTTTGCACAAACAATCTGATTAATCTTATAGACTTTACCAGAAGAAGCAGCATTGGCCAACAAAACTACTGCCGTTGTGCCTGTCGGTGTGTAATAAGTTGTTGTTCCGTAAATAGTCGTTACGTTCACAATATTGGGATTTGCCATGATGTTTCCTTAGAAGCCGAATGTTAATTGCATTTTTTGGATACTAGAACCCAAAAATCATCGACAAAGCGATACTTTTGCCTGCACTCACTCCAGCAGGAGCAGTGTTTGCAATTGTGATTGAACCAGAAGCATTGGTAATGCTAATATTTGTTCCAGCAGTTAATGTAGTGCGAGTAAAACCAGAACCATTACCAATATCCAATGCACCATTGGCCGGTGTCGTTGTCAAGCCTGTGCCACCGTTGGCTACTGCAACAGTACCAGTTACATTGGAAGCAGTACCTGTGGTGTTTTGGTTCAAAGTTGGTACATCAGCCGCTTGGATAGCAGACAGCACAGCATTTGTACCGTTGGATCGCAAATATTGGCCAGAAGTCTGCGTGCCTGTCAGAGCTGTAATTGCAGCAGCGGCAGTTGTTTGACCTGTACCGCCGTTGGCAATCGCAACTGCACCAATCAAGTCGGAAGACTGCGTAGACACTTGACGGAATGAAGCAAACAAAGAACCAACAGACACATTGTTGTACAGTGAAAAGCCAACACGAACCGCAATGTTTGGTGATGTTGGTTTAGTGTCTGTAAATGCGCCAGCCGTTGTTGCACTTAAATACAAAGTAGTGCCTGGTGAAAACCCACTTGTATTAAGGTTATAAATTGGGCCAAGAATGACCAAATAACCATTTGTATTGTTTGGGATCGCTTGATTTGCAAAGCCAACTGCAGATGCAGTAGATGCGTTGTCTGCTTTTGCTAAACTGACTAATGGTGTTGATCCAGATCGACCAGAAATGTAACAAGCAGAGCCAGCCGTAATGGTTGAGCCCGTCTCGTTTCGCACAAGTAATTGTGTTTGCTGTCCAATTAAAACTTCATTGTTTGTTGTGCCGTTGTAATACGCCAACGAATCCAAAGCGGAATCATAAAATGTTCTGCCTGCTGTGTACGTCGGGGCTGTTGTTCCTGTATATGTCAAATATGGGGCAGAGTTATCAACTATTGCGCCAGACAAAGTAGGCGTGATAAGTGTCGCGCCTGTTTGCAACGGAATGACAGTACCAGAACCAGAGGTTGAGTACGATGTACCCCAAGCTGATCCAGTAGAGTTTGCAATTCCAGCAGCAGGATAAACTTGTGCAGCACCAGTTGAATTGATAGTTTGATTTGGCCATGTGCCAGTTACAGTCACATTTGTACCAGCAACAATACTAGGCGTTGATGTACCAGTTCCGCCATTAGCAACAGGCAATGCTGTACCGCTGTAAGACAAAGCCAATGTGCCGCTAGAAGTAACAGGACTTCCGCTGACAGTAAACAATGCAGGAGCAGACAATCCAACTGAACTTACAGCGCCAGTACCATCAGCACCTTTTTGTGCCAACACATTCCAATATGTTGCGTTAGGAGGAGCTTGGTTTGTATTTGATGCAATAGCGTAATAAGAAGTGCCGTTATATGTAACAGCATCACGAACTGCATATGCAGTAGCACTACTCCAAGTACCTAGCCAATTAATGCCGGGAACGCCTTGTGCGCCAGTCGCGCCTGTAGCTCCAGTTGCACCCGTAGCCCCCGTAGGGCCCTGTGGAATGCCAAAGTCAAATGTGGCTGCGCTAGATGTTCCTGAATTAGAAACAGTAGCCGAAGAACCAGCAGACAAAGTTGTTGTCGTGCCAACAGCAATGGTTGCCGCAGTGCCGGGAGAGCCAGTCGCTCCAGTAGCGCCCGTAGCGCCTACATCACCGCGAGGAACCGTAAAATTAAATACAGCCGAAGAAGTTGTTCCCGAATTGGTAACAGAAGCGGAAGTACCAGGTGCGCCTGTAGTGGTTGTACCCGCTGTTACTGTGGCCGCCGCACCGGGAGAGCCTGTAGCACCTGTAGGACCGGTTGCACCAACATCGCCACGAGGAATAGTAAAGTCAAAAACGGCCGCGCTAGTAGTGCCTGAGTTTGTTACTGATGCAGATGTGCCGGGTGCGCCAGTGGTTGTCGTTCCTGCTGTAACAGTGGCCGCAGTGCCGGGAGCGCCAGGTTTTACCCATGATGCAGGAGTAGACCAAGTAAATGCAGAGTTGGAACGAGAGTTAACAATCGCAATAGACGCCCAAACGGTGTTTGTAGGGCTTACAGGAGGAGTTGTAGACCAACCTGAGGGTGGCACACCCACATTGGTTAAAAAGTCCCATGAGCCGCCTGTTGGAGTTGCTGGCGCAGTTGCCGACTCTTGAAAGATAAACCACTCAAAATACGTTCCACCAAAGTTTGTGGTGTTACCGTACAGTCCAACTGATTCGGAAGCATTTCCGTAAAGACCGCCTGTAGCCATATTGTTTCCTTAAATCACTTGTAGTACTTTATGACTACTTAAACGAGTATCTGTAGTTGCGAGGTTGAAACTCAGAAGTAAGGTGTTGGTCGCCGCCAAGCCATTTACCCTTAAAGTTCTGGTCTTCAATCAAGCCATAAGAATCCTCATAACGAGCATTCCACTTTTGCGCCTCTTCGTTGTTTTTGTTTTTATCATAATATGCCCACAATGTGCCATACATATAGCCTTCAGGGAAGGAAGCCAATGTTGCATTGTTTTGGACAATTGGAGCAATTGTGTCACCAGTTGGGCTAAACAAAAATGGAAATGTACGCTGGTAATACGCTTTAATTTCTACATTTTCGCCGGGGTTTGGCGTGAACACATAACGCTGACCAACTTCAGAGAATGAAGCGCGAATAACCCGTGGCACACCAAATGGACGCACATACAACTGGTCAATCATTCGGCGACGAATAATCTCTCGATCGCCAACTCGGTCATAAATAATCCAAGGACCCATAGATGCGGCGGGTGTGCCTGGCTCAACTTGGCTATTTGGAGTTTCTTGGAAGAACAAAATAGGTTTGTTCATGTCGGCAGGAATATCTGCCATGCCCTGAGAATCGGTCAACAAAATTGTTGGTGTATCGCCATATGGGTCTGTACGCAAAGCTGGCAGCTCAATAGTGCGCATTTTTAACTCGCACAATTGAATGCAAGACAAAATCTCAACAGTAGATTGCGTTGGTAACTTAAGAATTGCCAATGGGAAAGTTTGATTTTCCCAAGAACTGTCTGGATCGCTAACTGTAATTGTCGAGCTAGAAACAGCCAATACAGTAGTGTATGAACCCATTACGCTTGGGCCAATAAAATCGCCAATTAACACTTGGCCAACAGCAGACGCAGAAGTTGTAATTACACCAGTCGCAGAATCAAATGCTGTGGCATTGATGCCAATAGAGGACGGGATGGCTCCTACCCATTGTGCTACTCGGCTAACAAGAGCGTTACCGGATTGGATGAAAAGAGCCATAAGACATCCTTATTTTGTCGGGACTATTGGATTATAGGGGAGTGGGATTTTTCCGCTAGGGTGGCAAACAAAATCGCTGTAAAACTGGTTCACAATTGCGTAAAAAAGGATTTTGTCCTTTTTATCTGTTTTGATTAATTCCCAAGGCCGATTGCTAAACCACTTTGAACTGATTTCATGGGCAAAACACTTAGGTAGGTTCATTGCCTCAAAAGTACCGGCAAAAAACGGATTATCCGTTGTGCCAATCATTTTGTAAAACTCCCTACGCTCTTTGCAATACTGCCTAATGGTTTCCACGTTCTTTTGCTCATATTGAACATAACGCTCACCATCCAATGCCCCAACTTTGTAGTTCATGTTGGGCGTGTTAAATGTCTGCGACCAAGTTCCCGATTTAACGTCGTTGAACATTTTGTCGTTTTTAATTAACGCACCTTCCATGCCTCCAGCAAGAATACCACCTGTGTAGTAATCCTCGTTTACTTTTGCCTCTTCATTGTTGAGATTCAATTCCATGCTTTGCTCCATGATTCTCCAAAGGAGGCCCCTTGGGACCCCCTTCAGAGACTCTAGGATCAGGCCAAATAGCGCTGAACTTGAGTAGATGCGCGAGGTGTAGTAACCACAGCACCTGTTGTCATACCTGCCAAGACACCAACACCAGCTGGATTGCGCACGATCAATGTGCCTTCCATGATGTATTGATCCAAAGAGGCATCAGCGTTAGAGAACACTTCGTTGTTAGGACCAAGTTCACGCAAAGAACCCCACTGAACAACGTCAGGGTTCAGGAACAAGATAGAAGTGTTGTCTGCACCGGTTTGATCCATAACCCATGAGTCATCAATCTGGTAGGTGTAGTTGAAGTCACCTTCGTATGTACCAATCGTGTCGCCCTTGTCAGCAGGGTTAAAACGGTTGATAGAACGGCTCTGAGGAATGTTGTCAGAGATAGAAGTACGCAACGATGTTGGGACTACCATGTTGGTAATCTTGGCATTGAAACGCTGTTCAGCAACAGTCACCAACTGCTTGTACAGCACGGGGCTGAAAGCTTGCAGAGTTTGACCAGTAGAGAAGCTGAAATAACCCAAACCAGCATTGCTCAACACGCCATTGAAAGGAGTGTTGGTAGAAACTGTAGAAGTTGTGTCGTTGCTGTCAGATGCAGCCAAGTTCAGAACGGCAGTACCAGAGGTAGGGTTGCCTGAACGTGAGCCAGCAAAAGAGTACAAAGAACCAAAACGACGACCGTTGTTAGGTGTAGAACCTTGAGTAGCGGCTTGGCCAGAGTACTTGATAGAAGCACCGTCAGCACGCAGCATTTGCAACTCAACGTCAAACATGATCTCAGTCAATTGCTTGACTTCTTGATATGCTTGTGGGTCACCACCAGCTTGTTCAACAGCACGGGCAGTACCTGTAGCGCCAATCACAGTTGTGAAAATCTGTGTGTAGTTGCCCAAGTTAGAACGTGTGTTAGAAGCGGCAGCAGTAGCGTCAACAGCAGCACCTTCCAACTTAGCGTTCAACGCTGGAGTACGGAAGTAATCGTTGGGCCAAATGTGCAGAGTCGAATTGATCTTGCGTTTTTTGCTCATAGCCATGTTAGTGATCGGGGTACGATCTTTAACATAGTTAGAAACAGTCATATCGAGGTCTTTAACCACGATGTCGGTAGCATAGGCACCATTGCCGTTACCGAGGGATGTAGATGTAATAGTAGACATAATATCTCCTGAATTAACGCCTGCGCTTATTAGCTGCAAGCATGGTTGCTAAAAGGTCACGAGCTGCATTCTTATCGCCAGATTGAGCTTTCTTTTGAAGTTCGACCGTTTTATCTTCAGGTGCCGTTTTGCCTCTTGCCATTGGTTTACTAGCCGCAGCCAATGAACCACCAGCATTCTTCACTTTAGGACCTTCTCGAAATTTCATACCATCCCGAACCAATCCTAAAAGGTACTCATCACTGGCCACCAAATCAATGTTTTGGACACCAGGAACAAATGACCCACTTGCACCACTCCAATCCTTAGCCAACTTATCCCGCAATTCGGTATATGTTGCCTTGTTCGCCAATTCTTTGTCTTTGAAGCTTTGACGAGATTGTTCAAGCTGTTGCTTTACAAACTCACTTCGTTGGTCAAAAAACTGCTGAACCTTTGGTCGATTCGCTTGGATAAACTGTGACTTTTCCTGAATCAGTTCGTTGTTTTGTCGAATTGCAGCTTCCGCTTCACTTCTACGAACATCATCTGTGGCGTTGTCATAGATTTGCTTCCATTGTTGGTTGTAACCTTGGATTTTCACCAATTCATCAGCCGCTGATTGCAACTGAGGAACAACAGTTAACTCCAACCCTATCTGCAAACCATCTAGTTCAGCCCTGCGCTTACTTTCGTACTCTTCAAAATCTGCTTTTTCGGCTTTAAGCTTACGAGCATTTTCATGGATAGCACTTCCTTGGCCAAGAATAGCAGCCGCCTTAGATACAGGAATCTCAATAAAGCCACCTTCGGCATCCTTATTGGGAATTCTCCACATCATGTCAGGATTCTGCTCTGCAAACTCCAAGAAGTTAACCGGTTCAGTTACACCATCGGTGGCCTCTTCCGTATCTTCTGAATCTACAGCGTCTGTAGCCCCGTCAATACCATCTTCAGGTTCGATTCCTTCCTCAGGAGTCGCCTCAGGGGATTTGGCTTGCGCCTCTTCTTGTCCTGCTGGTGGTGTAACTGCTTCGGTTGGAAGAGTGTTACGCCTATTGGCGGCAATCATTCCAGCGATAGCATCTACAGGGTTCACACCAGTTTGCTCAGTGGCGGTCGCGTTTGCGATTACGTCTGACATATATTACCTTATTTCGTTAAAGTTTCAACATTTTTGTTGGCTACCTTACCGAGATATTCAGTTCGTTCAATAAACTCAATGAAGTCTCGGACCCCGGCAACACGCTGTGCATTATCAATTCGATTTACATCGTCCTTGCTTTCTTCTAACATTTCCAGCAAGTAAAACCTATACAGGTTAAATAACAATGCAAAATCATCATTCCGCAAGAGTCGTTTGGCGCACTCTCCATTTTCTATAACCAGAGCCTTACGATTTACATTGGCCTCCTTATGACTGTCTATAACTTTTGTTCGGCGATTAAAATAATCCCGAATATTCAATACCAAGCTTTTCATTGCAATCCTTAATCAATTTCTACGGCAGTAAGTTTACCTCTCTTAGCTGCCAAAGCTTCAAACATATTATCTGTATCAATATCTTCTGCTTTCTTAATATTCAAAGCAGTTACTGAGCCGCTTTCTTCAGTCTTGGCGTTATTCAAAGCCACTTTAGACTGAGTTTCTTGTTGTTCAGCAGAAGGACCTTTTGCCGCTTGAGCTTGAGCAATCTTTAATGCCTCGTCCATTGTTGGCAAATAGGCATCAACATCTTTAACACCCAAAACACGCAATGTGTCTTCAAATGGTCGACGAACCTTAATAAACATTTCAGGCACTTCAGGTGGAATCATCATCATTGCTTGGCCAAACTGTTGTTGAGCTTGCAAAATCATTTGCTGACGAGTCAGGCGGTTTTCTTCAGACAAGAAACCCAAAGCCAAGTCAATATTAATCATGCGACGATCAATAAATTCAAAGTTTTCAATGGATTTGGCGTCCAAAAACTCTTGGCCTTTTAAGCAAGTAGCAGCCAACTGCTGAATGTTGTAATCATCAGAGTACTGAACCAGTGTTTTCCAAGTAATGTAGATGACATCACGCAAACCAATAGCGCAATTCTTAACCATCTCATCTTGGATCAACTGGTTGGGGCCCATGGCCAACTGAAGCTTAAAGCCGGAATTGCCATCCTTCATAACTTCAGGATTAAGCGTATCGCTTGGGCTGGTCATGCCAATCATGGCCATTTTGTCGGACTCAAAGCGGTTCATTGCTGATTCCACATATGCCAAGTTGCCCTGCATAGGTTGGAATTCAAAAATGTGCTTAGTAGGATCAAATTTACGATCCAAAATGAACATAGCACTTACACCACGCTGAATCTCTTCGGCATCCAAGAACTCAGGATTGACACCAATCCGAGGAGTAGACGATTGCATGGCAAAAGACATTTCAGCCCTGCGAATAGCAGTTGCATACTCTTGCAATGGAACCAAACGCTCACCCAGTGAGTAACCAAAGAAGTTACCTGTAATAGGCTTGGGGCACATATTGGCCAAAGGAATGAAATCCACTTCCTTGGCGTACAAAATGTAAGAGCCAGAGAAGCAGCACTCAACAATCTCTTCTTCGCCATCGCCATCAATGTCACGACGAATCCAAGCTGTAGTCAACATAATGACTCGGCTATATTTGTCTGCACCTTGTGATGCAATAACGCCTTGGCCTGGCACTGGAGTTGAATCACGAGCGTGAAGAGCCAAATCGTTTTCCAAAGCGCCAGCTTGGTAAGCACCAGCAGGGCCGTAGGCCGCGTGTTCTGCTAATTTCTCAAGATCGACAAATGGGAATTGAGTTTTGCACTCATGGATAGTCATTGGGTCATAAAACCCAACAAAATCTTGATCCTGAATAGTAGAAATTGTTGGATTACAGACAAAATAGTGTTGCGCAACATGTTTGACACGGACACTTGTCTCATAACCAGTCAATTTGTATTTGGCACGATAAATAGTGTTTTCGTTCAAAGCTTCTTGCAACTCATCGCCCGTAGGCTCTTGCATTTGCTCTGATTCGTCAGCAGACATGACTTGTTGCATTGCTGCTTCAAGGTCCACATCAACTTTAAGCATATTTTGGCGAGTGGCAGTCAGCCCTTTTTCGCCAGCAAGAGTCTCAAACACCCGTAATTGAGCGCGGGTACCTGTAACTTCTTTATATTGCGTAATAGGGTTACGCACTGGAGACACCATCACAATGCCATTTTTGTGCAGCAATGAATCTTGAGCCCAATCACGAATGACTTGATAAGAATCATTCTTACTATTGAGCATATATTTGACCATTTCAGTGGCTTGACGAGCTTGGTCGCCATCAGACTCGCTAAAACGCTCAAATTCAAAGTTAATTTTGCCGTTAGGCATCAAACATTTGGTAATTACCGCAGTAGCATAATCAATGCCAGGAGCCACAATAGGCTGAATGTAGTCAATACCACGAATAGGTTCCGTTGAATTGGAAACAGGAATATTAAGGTAGTGATAATCAGTAAATCGGTTGTAAGTATTCTTGGACTGTGTAAGTCTCAAGTAATCAACCATCTTTACATAAACTTCATGACAAACTTGTTCGGTAAGGCCACGATTGCCAGATGAACTTGCAAGGTTTTCTACGATAACATTTTGTTTATCCAGCATTTTTATATCCTTTGAACTTTACCTTCAGGCAAATCAATGCGTCTGAAAACAAAGTTATTTGCTCTACTCACTATCGATTCACCATGGCCTTGAATCAAAGCTAATATTCCAATACGGGCTGAGTCAATATGATCGTCTGGATCAGAGAATTTGCCCGAATCATCAATTGCGTAATTCCTAGCCTCATCAAGAAATGCTTTGCATGACTCGTTAATCATAAAGGTTTTACGCTCCATGCCCATGCGCATTATATTGATTCCATAGGCTTTATGGTTTGTTACTTTGCCTTGATCGTTAGGTGGGTTTAATATAGCACCTGCAATACAGTTTAGTCCATAGGAATCTTCAAAGACTTCTCGAACTGATTGCTCTGTCAGTGTATATCGCCCTGCCAAGCCCGCATCGTGCGGTAGTGCAATAGGAACATCCCGAGTTTCCCTGTCTAACAGGTAATGCACATACTCATCTGGGGTTTCGCCGCTAGGAATGGTAATTTGTTTGTGCAAATAAATGATTTCTTCCACCGGATTGCGGAAAAAGAACGAAATTACCGTTGGGTCATTCTTAATACCCAAGTCAAAGCTAATTAATCGTTCCAGTTTTTCATTTCCACGCAAATCAATGTCTTCGGACTTGTAAATTGGCCATTCCAACAATGGGAATACCACGCCTTTGCCTACCAATGGAATACCATTCATACGGCATTCACGTTCCCAAGGCATAAAGTCCCTGGCTAACTGTTCTCGCTCTTTTTTAGGGAAGAATGACTCTCCCCATTCGTTTTCATAAGGGATATCGTCCCATGTAACCCTGACATGGGAGTAACCGTCAACGTTGTCCCAGAACTTTCGGACAAGTCCCGATAAACCTTTAAGTGGAGTGAACGAACAGATAACTTGGCCGTTTCTGGACGCTGTACGAACAACAAGTTCTGAGAAAGTCTCATCTGGAGGTTGCTCATCAAGAACCACGAGGTCCAATTCAAAACCCTGCAAATGCCGGACTTGTTGGGTGTAGTTGGAGAAGTAAAGTTTAGACTTTCCTCCAGACTCATGCCAAATCTCGATGGCCAAGACGTTAGCTCCATCTGTTCGGATTGATTTGTCATCAATAGTCTCCTTTGGAATAGACCCAGTGCCCAACTTGTAACTTTGCTTAATATCGTCACAACCCAATAATTTGGATTGTAAAGTCTTAGCAACTTGTTCCCAAGATTCACCAGAACACATGGCAATGATGGGCTTGTCCCATCTTACGCCTTTCCAATCTTTAGGATACCGACCAGTTAAATGATAGGCGGTCTCATAAGTAGAAGCAATGGTTTTGCCAGCACGGTTGGCAGCAATCATGCCCCTACGGGAAAACTTTCCACCCAAATCAAAGAATTTTTGCTGATACTTAAATGGTCTAAACCATTTCAAAGTATTAAATTGCATATCTTTGGCCAACTTATCTCTAGCAATTTTCATTGCTTTAAGTTGCTCAGAGTCTAATGCTTTGACTTTTTCTTTTCCGCCAGCCAATTTAACTAGATGCTTAATTGCCCTGTCTTTGTAAAGCGGAAGAATATAGTCACTGGCTTCACTTTTTGCCATAGCTATCTCGAATGTTCAAAAGAATTTGAGCAGCATAGGCAAGATAGTAAATCTCATTTGGCTGAAGTACTTGATCTTTTTGGAGGTCTTTTTGCAACCATTCCAAAGTTTTACGAGCGCATACTTCAGCTTGAGATGACAATTTGCTTTGAAAGATTGTCGATGGGTCTTCCATTAGGCCCACGGATCAGCAATGTTTTTAGACGAAATGCTGACAATGTCTCGGTCAATCATTGACCAAACACCACCGCCTTTTTCGCCAATCAGAAACGTGTGAACGCCACGGCCTTCTTTGCTAAAAGTACCATCAGGATTGCGCAAGATTTTCTCTTCAGTACGGGGGTCCAACCAAGTGTACTTTTCAGGCACTGTTTGACCGTACTTGTTAATCTTTTCGCCAACAGGAATCTTTTCTACAGGGCCGGTAATTTGATAAGTAATCAAGCCGTTTTCATACTTACGGAAATCAATATAAACCTTTTTATCAGACTGTGGGTCTAATGGGTGAGGCATATTGGTTGCGCCAAAATAATGAACCTGCGAATCTTCATCAGGCAAATCAATGTTGCGTTTAGGCATTTTCCGCAGTGGGTCTTCAGGAATAGTATCCTTCTTATCCACATACGGATTGCCGTCATGCAAAAACTCTGCCGGTACTTTCTTACCTTCAAGAGCATTTTTAGCAACAATGTATTGTTCTTCTTTAGGCTTACCAATAAGGTCTAAAGAGACAAGACCATCGGTCTTATCATAAACAAACAAAGCCAACTCTTTTGCTGTTGGAAGGTCTTCTTTCAGCGATGCAATATCATACGTTGCCATACATTTCCTTATTCAGATTTTGCTTTTTTAGCAGATGCTTTCACTTCAACTTCAACTTCAACTTCAACTTCAACTGTCTCTTCAACCAAAGTATCACCAATCTGAGGCTTGTGGGCGGCCACATACTCAGAAGTTAAGTGAATTTTTTCACCAGCAACAACGGCATAAATCTCGTTGGCTTCATCACGGACAAATTCTTCAATAATCATAATAATCCTTAAGCTGCGTAATCTTTACTGCGGTTGCTAGGCTTAGTAAAAGTACCGCCTTTAGTGTTGTTCGTGTGCTGAGATGAAACAGTGTTCACCTTGTAAGCACTATTAACAGCACCCGCAACTGTTGCACGACGATCATCTTCAGCAGAACGTGTAGATAATTTGTCGTTGATGCCTTTAGTGACACCTTTGCGCATTTGTGCGCCGCCATTAATTACTTTTCCGTATGACATATTAATCTCACTTCAAGTAAGAAGAGCCTTTGACATAACCACCGTTGGTTGTGCAAGTCTCATATGGTTTGGGCATAGACACGGCAACTTTTTGGCCACGGCCAGAAGTAGCAGAGCCACCGGTTTTAGCAGCGCCTTGATTGGGACCGCTAAATTTTGTACCACCACTGCCACTTGTAACAGTAGTAACACCACCAGCGCCAGGTGTGTGTTTAGATTGATTGCCACGCCGATTGGGGGCTTGTGCCATCAATGTAGGGGCGTTGTTGCCAGATGTATATCCACTCATATTGAGCCTTTCGTGAAATTACGCATATATTACACGGGTTTAGATTTTACGCAAAGATTCCATAAAATCATTTAAAGCGTCATCAGCATCCCCTTCATCTTCTCTGGTCACATTTTGAATGTGTTCCACAGAGATAATTGGAGCGCGAGATGACTCAAACGGGGCTAGTTTATCAGCAATCTTAGCTTTGTCCTTGATATCTAGCTCGTCAGACTGCATGGCATCAATCAGGACTTCCATGGCGGTCTTAAGAGGAGGCAACCCACGGGAGGTTCTCTCGTCATTTAGCTTGTTAAACAAAGCGCCATACTCAGTCACCTTGTTAACAATGGATTTGGGGCGGCCACCAGGGTTTGGTTTTTGTGATCTAGGAGTAAAGTTGGTCAGATCAAACTCATTTACTGGGGCAGCTTCTGGCGTTTCTCTAGGCTCAATCTTCCCTGTTACCAGTTTCATGGCTTTCTTTTCAGCACGCTTGGCTTTTGCGTACTCACGGGCTTTTCTTTTTAGTTCAGCAGAATTAACAGTAGAGCCTTCGGGCCTTATTTCGTTAAACATTGCATACCTTTTTCAGTTCTAATCCAAGCATAAGACCCATTAACAGTAAATCCACGCTTTTTGTGAATCTTCATAAATCCATCATGCTCGGCACGGATAGAAGTTGAGCAAACGACAGGAATTCCCCATCTGTGTGCCCACAGTATATGTTGATCAATCATCTCATTAATTAGACGGACGCGCAACCTTGGGCTTAAATCTAGGTCAAGATGGTGGAATTTGGCATTGCTGATTTCTTCATTGGCATAGGTTGTATATCCACCCCTGTCAAACCAGCAGTATCCAAGCAGTTGATCGACAAATTCTGCTTTGCCAACAAAAGTATCAACTATTCTGTTGCCACGGCATACGGCAATAAATTCTTTGCTTTTGTCAAACAGTTGAACAGTAGTGGCCACAGTGACATTTTTGCGGAACACTGCTTTGTCCCTGGTCAATATGCCATCAGCTTCAGCACCAAAGACTGAGTCTGCCATGTCCACAATATCGTCCACATCATGCAGTGGGTGTGCCAATGTCCATTCCATGCTATTCCTTTGCTATATGCTGTTGGCGGCTAGGAACTCCCAACCCGACGCAATGCGTTTAACCAACACGGCTGGGGACTGATCTGCCCTTCCAGATTGCAAAGCGTTGCGGTGATGTTCCGGCTTGGCAATCCCCATGCGTGTTAGTTCTAGGCTTCCACTAGACCCCACCTCGCTTTAACGTCTGCGTGTCCAAGACAAACAAATTGTAGTCCAAAAAAAGTTTTAAAGAAAAATTTTTATACAGGATTTGTTATACATACTTATCCACAGGATATTCTCTTGTCATTAGGGAAAACCCTACTAGAATGAACACGGGGCCATCATCCAGCCCTTGGGAAGGCAGGTAGCTTACCAACCCAGATAAACGTACTGAATCCATCAGTCTCTCTAGTAAGCAATGAACGGGAACATACAGGTGGAGCCCACAAGGGTTAAGTTAGATAAACAAGGTGCTACTGCTCTTAAGCTTTGCTTAACAGTAAAAAACAGTGGATGCCATAGTTCGTCCACAACTTCTCGGTCTACCAGTATCCAATTCCAAGTTCCAAACTCAGATATGCCTAGTGTTGCTTTTGTACAACAAGAAAAGTTTATGGAAAATTTTGGGAATGGGTGAGTGGGCCCCCACCTTTTTCCTCCTTTCCAGTCCTACCCCCCACCCGGCAAGAGTGAAGGGGTGTTTGGTAATGACTCAGGGGTCAGTAATTGGGGGAAAAGTGAGGGAGCGGGCGATTAGGTCTCTCTCCAAAACCCTAGCGAATAGCAAAACCCAGCGCGGCACCGCATGAATACTGGAAATGATCCAATCTAAGGTTATGCAATAAACGCATAGTTTGGTTACTGACTGACTGGTCAATAAGGGCCCATATTACTGACTGACCGGTCAATAGTGCTATTCAAGAAATTCAAGTTACATAATTATGTTAACCACGTATCAGGGTTAACCCTTAAGGGTTTAAAGTTGGTTGTATTAGGGTTTTTACCTATGTTTTTCTTGTTTTGTAGTGCTATATTTAATGCACATTCAATCGGAATGTATCAATTAATAGGTGTTACACATGATCGCTATTCACACAAAATACATTGGCCCAACTAACACGCGCGGCTCACGTATCAAGGCTTACACGGCCTCATGGGGCTCACGCAAGGGCTTCACAGTAACAGTTCCCTACAATCACGCATTAGACGGCGTTGCACTTCACTTTGAGGCAGTCAAGGCATTGGTTGCAAAGCATGGTTTAGACTGGAATTTAGAAGCAATGCGTTATGGCGACTCCGCTGATGGGCGCGGTTTTTCCTTTTGTTTTGACTCTTCAAAGGTGTAATCATGAAAGAAACAATCTTTGACATTCTCGCCGCCGTTGCAATTGGCCTTATGTTGGCCTTTTTCCTCACTTATCGCGGCTGACATTTCAGCGGGTAAGCTCACGGGCTGGGCTTATTCGATGCAATGTTGCATCTTTCAATCAATAGGCGTTAAATCATGCAAACGTTAAGAGAAAAACTCTATAAAACAATCAAATTCACCCCTAGCGGCTGGATTGTGCTCAATGAATGGGTCAACCCAGATACACCGCAAGAATACTTAAACACAATTAAATTTGATGACTTAGATTTTGCGCTAGATTATTTAATTAGTGATCCAAAACGGTACACAATTTCCAGCGAGTGTGTAAGGGCTAAAAAATGACAAGCGCAAAAACACTTGAAAATAGCATCTATTGGCAAAAAGTTGTTTTGAAGCAAAGTAGAGACCCAAAACAAATAGAGCGATGCAAAGCCGCTATTGCACGCCTAGAAGCTCAATTAAAAGAGCTCACATAATCCATTTAAGAGCCCTTCGGGGCTTTTTTTGTCTGTTCTAAGGTCTAAGCCTAGGCTTGTTCTATTTTGAGCGCATGGGCTCACGGGTAACCGTGGGCGCGTGAAGTATTGGTTGACCGTATGAGGTGCGCACGAGCGTGGCCATTCACTGGGTGAGCGTGGGCGCGTGCGCAGAAATTAGTTTTTGCCGCAGAAATTAGTTTTTGCGCGTGCCACTGTATCGGTCAAATGCAAGTGAAGGGGATATTGTCTTGAACGACAAAATGAGGTTTTGCATTGAAAATCAATTACTTAGGGCGGCTTTGCACTGTATCGCTTGAGGTTTTGTTGCATAAAAACCACTGGGGTTTTCCACAGTAATACTGGGTTTTTGTACAGTAGAACTAGGGTTTTCCCTAAGTTGAGGGGTATTTTTTACACTTTTTCTCCTAAAAAAGAAGGACCCCCCCCTTTTTTTTTCTAGGCCCCTCTTTTAAATTAACCGGATATCAAGGAAATCTGAGGAGATATAAGGTCGAATCAATTAACTGCTGAATTTCATCAGCCAGGTTCTGGATTTCAGACTCTTGCGGCAGGATTTTGCGTTTTTCTTCAAAGTATTCTGACAGATCGTGAAGCTCACGCTTGCCAGTCTCTGCGGGCACATGGTAAGTGGCAGGGAATTCTAGTGTTGTGTCAAAGTGGCCTTGAATGGCTTCAACCAACTGGTCAACTTTCTCGGGCAGATCTTCATAGAATGTCCCAAGGGCTTTGTGTTCTGCATAAGACTTAGATTGCCAATGCAAAATGTGCGCATTGGTTGCAGAGTGCAATAGTGTGAGGATTAAATCGCCGACTTCGTTGTCCATGGGTGTGCCTACATATGTTCGTTGATGAGCTTTTCGATGCCAGCAGCGAGGATACCATTTCCCATCTCAGTTAGCATCTTCTTTTGTACGCCATTGAGCTGGAGCTTGACGATTGCATTGTAAGGAAGGTATTTGGGACGCCCTGCGCCCTTGCGTTTGCCACCCCATTCGCCAATAGGTCTGCCCAATCGCTTGGCCATAGCGTCTTTTCTGCGCTTTTCCATGTCTGCCCATACTCTTTCAAGTACTTCAGGCGGTAAATCGTCAATAAAACTCATGCTATTTCCACTACTCTGTCACTGTTTGACTTGATGTAATTGCGTGTCTTTTGGATGTACTTTTCAAACTCACCACGGGAAATGCTTGCTTGTTGCAGGTCTGCATACTCAATCAGCTCTCTAAGCGCCTGAATGCCTTCTCCATCCAATCCCATGCGCATGGTCTCTTGATAGCGCATAGCGGCCTTATGGAGGGCTTCTTGGGCCTTTTCGCAAACAGGCAATACTTCTGGACCCACTCCTGCCTTGGACATGACCTCACTTAGGTTCAAAACGTCAACCAGGGTGCGCCAATCTTGGATTGTGCCCATGCCTTTTGTGATGGCTTCCAAAGCGGAATACTCAAGGAACCTTAGTTTGTCCAGAGTCTGTCTGGGTGTGATCGCTGCTCCCACCACTGCGTGCTGAATCGGGTCGATCAGATTCCACATCTTGCGTTTTGTTCTTTTTCTCATTATCTCTACCAAAAATGGCATCCCACCTGTTTGAATATTCTTCGTTTGATACTGAAAACGGTCTACTGCTTGAGCCCTTACTCATAATTTTTTTCCCTCAATAAAAGTTCAATATCTTTTGCAAAGTCGTGCATGATTACTGATTCTGGTGAAAATTTGCTTGAAATATTCCACAACTCACACCTTTCTTTGTAAGTCAGCCCAATCCATGGTTTTTCAGGAGAATCAACAAACTCTCTCAGAACATCATGAGCTTCATTTAATTTATTTGTCTCACCAGTCCAAAGCCATAAATGAATTGCATCTAATGCAAATTTAATTGCTTCATCTTTGTTCATTGTTTTCCTCCGTCTATTCGGTTTTGTTTTAAATGAACTCCTGTGATTCGCTTTAACCAACAGGATTGGCAATTCCACTTTGTACCCATCTCAACACCACCTTCAGGCGGCTTGGGTGTATCACATTTGGTACAGAACTTAAATTTGTGTGTTGAATGAACTGCACCAATATCAATTTGAGGCATCATGTGTTGAGTTCCTTGAGTTTGGCTTCAATGGCTCTGGCAATGTCAATGCGATGCTGATCCCAAGGGACTGTGTAGTCAACACTGCGCCACGCCTTGTCAATTTCTTCATTCGTCAGCCCTACCCATGTGCGCTGTGGTGGATGTGTTTCAAGTAACCAGTCATCAAAAGAAATCCAGTTGCGTGACTTCATGTCTTGTTTGTATCTAGCATACAAATTTTTGTCGTGCTGTTCAGCCGTAACTATTTCAGTTTCAACAGG
>Ga0114980_10001177_pt1 | contig 18726 bp, 10 predicted proteins | sample S_140806_EF_Meta_FD_87018 | JGI IMG/M metagenome (GOLD analysis project Ga0114980, IMG submission 87018) | Freshwater microbial communities from Lake Simoncouche, Canada to study carbon cycling - S_140806_EF_MetaG | ecosystem: Environmental > Aquatic > Freshwater > Lake | place: Lake...
AAACCAGCCAAACCAGCCAAACCAGCCAAACCAGCCAAACCAGCCAAACCAGCCAAACCAGCCAAACCAGCCAAACCAGCCAAGCGACGGTCCGAATCCAAGCAGTCCAAACCTACAAAGCTGGTAAAACAAAACAAACCAAACCAACCAAACCAACCAAACCAACCAAACCAACCAAACCAACCAAACCAACCAAACCAACCAAACCAACCAAACAAACCAGTCATGTCAGTTGAAGAGTTGTTGCAACGAAAACGGTTGATGCTCAACAAAGCCAAGTTTGAAAAGTTGGTGCAGCTGCAACCTGTTGATGTAGCAGTGTTTGACAGGAACTTTTGTGACACAATGTACAACACGTTTCGTCAAGCAACTACCAAACAAACTGCTATTCCTGCCAAAAAGTTGTTGGGTGCTTCCCGCTGGACCATTTCAAAGCTGCCTGAAATTCCTGGTTTGAACAAGGCGCCGTGGTGCCTGGTACACGAAGAACGCGACCCTCCTGGCGAACAAGATGTCTTTTGCCTGGAAGTCAGCTACAAACCAGGTCACTGGTACCCACTTGACGTCCAAGGCGTGCTGCCTGCTGAAGACCACGGTACCGTGCTGCTTGGCAAAAAAGTTGCATATGCCGACATGACGGGCAAAACAGAGCTTGGCTGGCGAGGCAACATGATACTGTGGGACGAAATCCCAGACTGCAAGCTTTACTGGTAAATTCAAAATTTGTAACGCAGGTTGGCTGGTTGGCTGGTTGGCTGGTTGGTTGGCTGGTTGGTTGGCTGGTTGGTTGGCTGGTTGGTTGGCTGGTTGGTTGGCTGGTTGGTTGGCTGGTTGGTTGGCTGGTTGGTTGGTTGGTTGGTTGGTTGGTTGGTTGGTTGGTTGGTTGGTTGGTTGGTTGGTTTGCAGAGTTTGGTTGAAAGTCTGATTTCGGCAACCCAGCCAACCAACCAACTAACCAACTAACCGACCAACCGACCAACCGACCAACCGACCAACCGACCAACCGACCAACCGACCAACCGACCAACCGACCAACCGACCAACCGTAAACATCGTTCAATACATGCAAACCGTGCAACCCAACCAACTGACCAACCGTGGAAATCATGCAAAACATGCAATGCAACCCAACCAACCGACCAACCGTGAACCAACAAGCAGATATACAAACAATCAAACCGAAATAAAAGCCACAGCTTGCTGGAAGCCATGCAATCCATACCTGCTCGGTACAGCTGGACAAACTAACCAAACTAACCAAACTAACCAAACAGCCTGAGAAAGTTGCACACCAGGTATGATCGACTGGGCAGACCCTGATGGTCAAACCCTGCTTAGCCGCGCCTGTGACGACTATGACGCTGATGAAGTGGAGAAGCTGCTGGCTGCCAAAGCCAACCCGCTGGTTCGAACTGCACGGTCGCCACTTGAACTGGCTGTAGAAAACAACAGTCGGCGCATAGTCAAGATGCTGCTGAGCACGCCGCAGCTGCACAACAACACAGTCGAACTCAACCGCACAATGGTGCTGCACAACTGCGCCGATGCTGGCATTGCGCAGATGTTGCTTGACGCCAAGGCCGATCCGGCGTGGCACGATGACGACGGCTCAGCCTTTGAACATGCAGTATACAACAAACAACTGTCGGTCCTCAAGGTCCTGGTCAACACTGGTGAGTTTGGAAAGCACCACCAGAAGGCGCTGAAACTGGCAATTTCGAATCGCACTCATGACTGTGTCGAAGTGCTGCTTGGCGCCAACGTACAGCCGAGCAACTCCACGCTGGGCACTGCCATAGTGTGGTGCCAATCGGACACCCAGGGCGCGCAGCTTGTGGCCAGGCTAATACACGCCAAAGCCGATCCGAGTGGGCGTGTCGATAAGCTGTGCAAAAGTGCAATCCGGTGTGGACACCGTCGCATCCTGAGCTACATGCTGTCCAACTACAAACTGGTTTGCGCAGCCAAGCTGATCGAAGACATGGTGTGCAAAGACATGCGATGGGATTCTGAGGCACAGCGCGCTGTCGACCATATCGCCATGATTGCAGACGTACCAAGCATGGCACTCTGTATGTGCTCCATCCACAACTCGGCCTGGCTGGACCTGCTTGACAAATCGGCCAAGCAGTCCAAGCATCTGGTGTTTTCGGCGCTGCTGGCTCTGCCCCAACAGGCAGTGCGCACTGTGATCAACATGTTGCAGCTGCCAAGTGATTGTGGCAGCCTGGTGCGCGAATACTTGGTACTGGACTTGCGAGACAGGCAGCACTTGATGGTGTCGGCATGGCAAAACAACGAACACGCAGAGCCGATTGTGCAAGCGCTGATCAACTTCAAGGTCAACCCAAACGGTGTATTGCCGAGCGGTGTTGTGCCAGTCCAGTGTCGTGCACCAGGCTGGTTTGAAAAAATAGTTGCTTCGCCCTGCTGCCAACACGACCATAAATGCAAGTCGTTGTTCGATGCGACGCAGTTCGACCACTTGGCCTGCATGGCGCACTACTTGCCGATCCAGGCCACCTGTCATAAGCGTGGTTACGGCCCGCTTGATACAGCCGTTTGGAAAAACAGCTTGCCAGCCGTGCAGTTGCTGCTTGACAGCAAAGCCAGCCCAGACTGCACAGTCGGCCAAAATACATGCTCCAGAATCTTGGAGCTGCTGGGCCAGACGCAGCAAGCTCGCAAGCGCAAGATTGGTGATGTCGGCAGTGGTGGTGGCAGTCGCAGTGGTGGCAGCGGTGGTGGCAGTGGTGGCAGTGGTGGCAGTGGTGGTGACTAAACGCATGTTGTTTGGTAATTATTTACGTTGTAAAGTTATACAAGTTGTTCAAAGCATGTGGAACCAAAACAGCCAACCAGCCAACCAGTCAACCAGCCCAACCATGCAAACCACGGCCAAACAGCTCATACCGGCCAAAAGCTATGTGTTTTTGTCCAGCCAAGCCTGGATGGCATCCAGGATTCGCTTGCATCCTTCTGGAATGGCTTGTCGTTCAGCCAGGCAGTCGACTGTGCACAGCACCAGGTGGTAGGCCAGGCCGGCAGCCCCGATTTCGTGGTAGCAGCTGCGCAGCGCATCTGCCAGCATGGTCTTCCATTCCGCACAGTCCAGCAACCAGTCCAGTGCGTCCAGCGACTGCCCAACACGCTGAGCAGCCTCTGAACTGGCATCCACCCATGGCATGCCATCATTCGCTGCTGCTCTGATAGCTGCCTCGCAAAAGTCTAGGTTGGCATACATGCTCATCAAACCAAAGTCCGACACATGATGCGCCACAATGCCTGACGGTCGCCAAATGCCCACCACAATCGACACACACTGGTTGCCGGCCATTTCACGCCGGACGCCAACCAGATTGGATTTCTGGTCTGCCAGAATGTCCACCACGTCAAACATGCTCGACATTTTCTTCTTGCTGGCCTGGTACTGCGGCCATCTCGGCATTTGCGGCTGGTCTTGGCGGCCACGTTTGGCTGGAACTGGACCAGCTGGTCCAGCTGGTCCAACCTGCCCAACCTGCCCAACTTGTCCAACTTGTTCGGCCATCTTGCAAAGCAAAATGCAAAGTCAAAACAGCTAGTCTGTGACAGATTGGTTGTTGTTTCGGTTTAAATTACACTTGGTCAATTTTGCGCTTGGCAACTGGGTCGCGAATCATAAAGTTCAAAGTCAGCGAGTGCTCCAAACCGTGAAAGTCGTACAGCGTCTGGCCGTCCGGCATGTAAAAGGCAAGCTCTAATCTGCCAATGCGCTGCTTGGCAAACTCCACGCTGGACAGCAGGCCGCGCACAATGGATGTGGGCGCGCCCAGCACCACTTTGGTCACCAAATCACCCAGCATCTTGCTGTCTGTCCAGTGGATCTGATTAGAGCGCTGGTTGTTTAGCCCAATGAACTTTAGCATGACGTAGCTGACAGCGTCCAGGTTGATGGCGTTCGGCATGCTGAGCGTGCTTGACATTGCCAAATTGGCTTTGCCGACACCCAGAATAGTGCCGGCATGGTTGGCCTTCAAGCCTGCCAAGTCTTCGATGTGCACGTCCAGCCGCGCCTGGTAGAACTCGTTGACAAAGTTGAGGTTGCCAGACAAGTACACTGACGACGTTTGCTGAACGAAGCCAGACGGCACGCGCAAGCGCATGCACGCCCCGTCCACAGTTTTGGCAGCTGTGCACGACAAACTCTGCGACAAGTACGGCAGGCAAGACATGAACTGGTCGCGCTGCGAATTAGTCGAGTCAGTGAAGTGGCCGCCTGAGTTGGCTTGCTGCACCACGATGCCTTGCCACGCATGGTACATGATCGGGCCGCGCACCCGGTACGTTGATGCGGTAGCGCCGTCTGACGGGTAGTAGCCCGAACCGGCGTCAACCACCACTGCCGCATTTGCTGTTGTTGCTTGCAATACTGCGTTGCGGTCGCCACCAACTACCAGATAAAAGCTGCCAGCAGTCATCGCGCCCGTCGACCCCAGTGTGTACGTTTGGCCGACCAACAAACCGCGATTTGGACCAAGCCATGTTGGGGCAGTGAAAATGCGGTTCACCTGTGTGGACAGCACCAGTGCGTTGCTGATACACCTGGTTGACACAATGTCGCTGACCTGGAACCCAAACGGCTTGGTCGTCATGTATGCCTTGTTGGACGACGACACCTGGTTGGCATGCTGGCTGATCAACATGTGCGGCTCGTTCGACGACACGTTGCTGATGGTCAGCATGCGCAGCATGTCATCGCTGTAAATGCCGTCAAACGGCTTGGATGCTGTTATTGAGCCGACACCAGTGTCGATTACTGATATGGTCGCCAATGTGGCGTCCTTGTTGTAGGACACACTGCTTGCCCGGATAATGCTTGCAGATGCACTGGCGTCGCCTGTGACGCCAATGTCCATCGCCAAGTAGGTATTTGTCGCGATGTTGCCGCCTGCCCCGCTGATGGTGTAGTCGCTTGCCAAGTATCCTTGGTTGGCAATTGCAATTGTCGGCGCGGTGATGTCAAACGTCGAGTAGTTGGTCGAGGTCGACACCATGCTTGGCTGGCACTGGCTGGACAGGTTGATGGACCGTACAGGCGGCGTTGCACCTGTCACAGCGTACGTGCCAGTCGGAAACAGATACGCTGGTGTGCCTGCGCCCACTGCTGTCGACGTGTTGCCGACACCCATCTCTGACGGGTCGTCGTACCGAAAAATGTCGACCATGACCGACAGAGGAAAGGCAATTTTGGGAATCCAAACCTGGTTGTCAGACGTGTAGCTGTTGCTGGACGTGTAGTCGCGCATGGTCATGCCAAACGTTTTGGACATGCGATCCAAGTTCGAAGTGGTGCACATGCTGGACAAGTCTGGAATTTGGGCTGCAATCTTGCCAATGCTGGTTGGGTCAAACAGCAGGCCAAACACAGGCCCAGCCTGGCTGGACAGTACAGTTGCAGTCGACGGGTCGAACGGCTTGACGGCAGTAGCGAACGCCGACTTGATGGTGAATTTGTAAGTCGAGTAGTCGTACACTACACTGTAGACCACAGCAGGTTGAGTCACATTTGGCCAACTGTGCGACACAGTAAAGCTAAGCATGACTGCGCCGTACGAAAACCGACTGTTGGACGTGTACGGTGCGCGGCTGTCCTGGCGGTTCAGCGCGTACTCGATTGCCTGGCAGAACGTTTCTGGGGTGTACCTTCCGCTGTTGACGACAATCAGGCTTTCTCTACCAGCCGAGTCGCGAAAGCCAAAGTAGCCAGCGCCCATGGCGGTGGTGGTAGTTGTGGTAGTCGAGCTTGTCTGCACAAAGTTCAGCGGGTTCATGGCAATCGGCAGCTGCGTGACCAAGTCGGCAGGCGTGTAGACTCCTTGCGGCAGCCTGGCTTCGAACAGAAACCTCGGCGGCTGGTCAGCAATGAACCCGCTGACAGTCAGCTCGGCCTGGCGGCGCAGCACTTTCAGCTGGCTGGTCTGGCGGTTCGAGCTGGAAAAGCCCAGCATGTACATCATCGACGTGATGCCTGGCGCGGCATTGTTCAGCATCATGCGGGTCGCAAAGCCGTTGTTCTGCGAGCCGTACCACGGCGTCTGGGCTGCATTGGCAGTCGTCACGAAGTGCAGGCTGGAGGTCGTGTTGGTCGATTCAACGCACACTCTGCCGTGCTTGTAGGCAAACGTGTACGTGCTTGGTCGGCTGGACGGCGTGCTGGAATACGTCGAGTAGTTTTGGAAGGCAAAGCTGAGAAACGAACAAATTTCAGCAGTGCTGACTGGCGGCAGGTGCACATAGCCGTACCTGAACTTGGCTTCGTCGGCTGTGATGGACAACTTGGTGCCGAGCGAGTTGGCGACCAGCTGGCCGACATAGCCGGCAGTCGAGCAGACAACCGACAGCGCCGGCGCAGTCGGGTTGCTGGCTTGCCAGTCCAGCCAGCACTTGCGCCAGCCGGCGTCGCAGGCCAGGTCGGGCGTGACCAAGTTGTTGCTGGAAAAGCTGGTGATTTCAGTCAGGTAGGCTGGAATCGACACCACAAAGTTGTTGCTGCCTTCCCGAATGCAGACCTGGTTCGGAAACAGGTCCAAGCCGGATATCTGGTCGACACTGCTTACCACAGAGTTGAAGTCGATTCGCAGACCCTCGGAAAAGGTAAACTTGTCGTTCAGATTCGTTTGGATGGTGTAGTGCGTGTCGTACTCGGGCAGCTCGATGGAGGCCACCTGGACGCCCACCACGTTGTCGATTGCAGGGAACTCCAGCGCATAGTGGCTGGCTGTCGGGTAGATCGTTTCGTCGCGGTCGGACGACCGCAGCGACACGCTAAACAGGCGCGTGCTGGCCTTTTCGGCCATTTGTTTGTTTTCAACTAAACGAATCAAACAATCCTTTTTTCTATAACGACATATTTTTAGTACTGGCTTAGCAACCTGGTGCAGTGCCTGGTGTGTTGTGCAGCTTGCTTGACGAACAACTTGGCCTGGTCGGTCAGCTTGGTTTGACCGGTTTGGTCGTTTTGGACCAGTTTGTCGGCTGCTTGTTGGATCAGGTCTGGATTTTGCGTCCAGAATGCCATCAAGCACACAAACTCGGTCGGGCTGGCAACTATCAAGTCGTAAAAGTCTTTGCTGGTTTGGTCGATCAGGTCGAAACTGGTCCAGTCAGACAGCTGGTCGACTTGCATCATGCTGAAAATGCTGGACCAGTCGTTGCCGAGAACCAACAGTGCGTGGAACAGCGCGTCCAGCTGGATGCCGCGGTAGTGCACCACCAGGCTGTCGCGCAAACTGACCAAGCTGGATTTGGTCAAATTAATCGAATTGATTTGGCTGCATAGTTTGAAGAACTGAATGACTGGGCCGGCCCAGCTGGGCGGCAAGATGGCTTGTGCGACCCATCCTTTGCTCGACTTTGCCAAGTCGACCAACACGTACTGCCCGACCAACAGGTCTTCCTGTGGAACATTTGGCGGCACAAACAGCACGCCTATCGACCGCTTGGCCCACCTGGCGACTTTGCGCGAAATGTACACACTGTGGCCTAGTTTGTCAAAGTCTGGCCAAGTAGCCAGCTTGCCGAAACAGTACGGCTTGCTGGCGTCGGAGTGTGTGATTCTGACGACTGTGACTGCATGTTCGGCAAAAAACTGGATAGCTTGCATGGTTGCATTGTAATTTAAACAAACAAAACCAACCAAAACCAACCAACCAACATACCTGTCAACATATGAGTCACAACAAATAGTCGAGAATTTCGCCTCGAATCACATACTGTCCTGGCGACGTCAGCGACGTGTGTGGCCCACGCAAAACTGGCGGACTAGGCTTGGCAGCATCGCTGGCTTGACTGGCTTGACTGGCTGTTTTGCTTGGACTGGCCGAGGCCGACCGGCCACCATGGCCAGCTGGACTGTGCGAAGCAGACCACGCGTCTTGAATGGCCGAATCATCCGGCGGCCCGCCTGGACTGGTCAGGCTTGGACTGTTTGAAACCGGTCTGCTGGCTGGCGGGATCTTGTCATGTTGGTCATAAATTTGTTGTTCCAACAACGACCGCCCGATAAAGTTGCGCGCAGTTTGGTACTCGCCACCAAACCAATATGTGCGTTTTGGGTTGTCATCAAATTTCTTCTCAAAGTTGTCAAAATCGGTATACTCTTTGTCGAACCCTAGTTGCAGTACTTTGCGCCAAATACCAATTGCAACAAAAACGCCGCACGAGATGCCATTGTCTTGTTGTGGATATGAATCTTCAAAGATCAGGTTGTATTCCCAGTCATGCCATCCCAAGTAATCATGCTTGACAATTTTCGCGACCAACTCTGCCACATGTGCTTGGTTATTTTTTGTCAACGAGTCGCACACAGTCACAGTGTTGAGTTGCTTGTCGAAAATCAAAAAGTACCAATGATATCTGGTTTCGTTGATTGGCATGAACACTTTGGTTATGTTTGGTGCAACTTTTTTGTCATCGCTTTTGATGTTTATGTATGGATGCAGTAGTATAAAATCCTTGGTCAACGTATCTGCGATCGCGTGATTGGCCGGCAAAGTAATCAAATTTAAAAAAGATTTAATTATCGCGTCATTCAACCATGTACCAGGTTTGAGGACCAACATGTCTTTTATCCACACAAGGTGCTCGGCGCCGCAAAACAACTTGGTTTTAGCTGCTTCAGCTGAATGCTTTCCAGACAGTATGTCGTCGAGTGCTTTTTGCGATTTTTCATGATCAACTTCGGCATCGTACAAACAAGGTCTTTTCTCGTCTGCTGTATAATCGTTGGTCATATCCACATCTGCGTCATCGGATGGTTCATCGCGTGAACTGCCGACATTGTGCACAACATCGTCTGCACCACCCGGATGGTCGTGGTTTGGTTTGTTTTTTGTGCCATACCTGCTCGTGCCACTCGGAATGCTTTCGCTGTCGCTGTTGTTGCTTGTTGTGACTGACTTTCCTATACCTACCTGTTGGAATGTGTTCCAAGCTTGCAACACATCTTGGTCGCTTATGACTTGGTGAATAACTGCGTCGATGTTGTCTTCCTTACAACCTTGCTTTACAAACAGGCGCTTCACCTGATGCATGTCAACAGCCAGTGTGTCTGCACTGGGTAGCGTCACGTGTTTCATAGTGCCAACACCGACTGCTGTAACCTTGTTGTGACTGACAACGAATTTGCTGGCTTGAAGGTTGTATTGGCTGTATCCTTTTTCGTACAAACATTTGACAGTCTCTAAGATTGCTTTCACCAAGGCAACAGAACATTGCCCGATCTTGTCTGAAACTGGAGCGCCTTCGTATTTCATGGCGTAACAATAGGTGTTTTCGACTTTGAACAAACCATCATGATTGCCTTCATACACTTGCGGTACTGGCAATTTAGCCAAATTCATCTCAAGCAACAATTTGTATTCTTTTTCAAGCTGTTGGCGCTGTTCCTCATTATATGCGCACTTCAACACGTACGGTTGTGTTGGGTGAAAGTAGGTTGTTGCAAACTTTCCGACATGACGGAAAATAGTATTAGCTTGGCTCAGTTTACTAACTGATGATGAATATGTTTCAATTTGCATGTCATGTATTTTGTTGTAAAAGTCGAAGATTTGGCTGGGCGATCCATGTCTTCTCTGGCTATCTGGTTTTTCGGCTGCATTGCCACGACTGCTTGCATTTTTTTCGTCACTAACTGAACTAGGCTTGGCGTCTGGCGGGCTCCAGCGCCAATACCGCGCCAGACGAATCAAACGATGCGTCTCTTCGTCAGTTAAATCGAACTTGGTCTTTTGCAGCCACTCATCAAAGTTCTGGTCTGTCCAAGCAGTTACCTTTTTGACTGCTTTTTCCAAGCTTTGCAACACTTCTGGTTTAATGTTTGCTTTCAACGATTCGAGCTTGGCACCAGCATTAAACTTGAATCTTGTTTTGAAAGTGCGCACCATACTCAGCAGCCTGGTTTTCATGATTGTCTGATTATCACTAGTTTCAGTTTCAAACTGTTTTTCAAAGATCTGTAGTTGTGCAGTGTTTTTCAACTGGTGCTTTACATTCGTCAACCACACATCCAAGTGGCTCATGGTGTACCGCGGATAAAGCACGGCTTCTAAAAACAAGTCCTGCATTGCATGTTTGCCAAAAATGCGGCTGAATTGTTGTTGGTTTCGTTCAATTTGACGCAAATCATTTGTTTGCTGCTGTTTGTTCGTCTGCGCATCAAGCAAAGTAGTGGAAAATTCAGCATTCAAACTTGGGTTGAGGCTCCAATCGACCGGATCTGTGTCGGCATCAACAACCAGTTTGTTTGAATCATTGGAATCATCCAGCAACCAACCAATGTCGGCGGGTGGATCGGCTGTGCCAGACTTGACCCGCTGATCATGTATTTCAGCACTGTTACCACTTGTGGTGACAGCTGGGCGGGTTGTGTTGGTTATGTTGGTTGTGTCTTTTGTTGGATCTGGCATTCCGTCAAGAGGTTGGCCAGTTGAACCAGATGGACTTGCCTGGCCAACTCGACTAGACTGTTGAGACACTGTGCTAGTCTTTTCTTGTGTTGCGTCTTGATTATTGTTTACAATGTCAGGTTGTCGAGACACAGGCTCGCGTTGCCTGGAATTAACTGATACGAAACCAGCCGCATGTGAATTGTGGCTATCGGACAGGTTTGCAACAGCTGCAATAAATGCTGTCAAATTCGTGTCTATGCGCACATGTTGTTCTTTGTTCAGTTTGCTCAACTTGTCTTTTGCTCTGACTGCCATCTCGTGTGCATAAAATGATTTGGCTGTGTCTGGGTCGTATAGCAATTGTTTAGCTAACTTGCTCAAATCATCACCGAAAATGTCAAGTAGTTCCGCGATGGCGTCACGATGTTCAATTAATACACCACCAGGCAGGCCGTTATCAACCAGCTCGTCGAACTCCGGTCGTTCAGGTTCCACGAACCTTACATTATTATGGTTCCTGTCTGCCAAACAAAGTACAAATGCTTCCAAGTTGTTTGTAATCCGCTTGTTGCGCGTATCTTCTCGCGCTGTATACTTCAAGTAAGTTGGGCGTGGTAGGTTTTTGATCCAAGCGCGAAGTGGTATGTTTTGATTTTTGTTTGTGGAATGTATCATGCCTGCCAACTTGATGAGTTCTTGTTCTCCGAAGTAGTCGACTAATTCCCAAACAGCTGCACGATTGTTCAACAACGCATCATCGAAAATAGCTAGTTTGTCAAATAGATCATGACCATTATTGGTTGGTGACAGATTAGCAGGCGCGTCCAAAGGAACGTCCCAATCGTCGTGGCTGTCGTGGCTGTCGTGGCTGTCATAATCCACGTCGCGTTCAGGACTGTCTGTTTGCCGGCGCGGGTCGACCGGCAAGTCGTCGGGATCGTCGCGATACTCGTTGTAGCGCTGGTCTTCCGCTAAATGACGATTACTTACAACACGAATATCTTCCTCTGCAATATGCGAAACATTTGGTTCTCTACGTCTACGTTCAAAACTATCAGACTCTCGTTTTCTCAGCAGTTGGTTGTATCGTTTGGCATCAACTGGCTGCCACAGATGAGCAGCGTAATTGTCATTAAGAGCTTCAATGAACTGGGCCACGTTGTTTCTAATGCGTTGTTTCGCGTCATCGCCCTTGTTATCGAACTTAGATTTTGATTTTAATGTATTGAAAAAATCTTCTACCCAGTTTTCTGTCGTCCATTGGTTCTTCAGCAAATCGTTGTAATGTATTCTTGCGTCGTTCACCTGTTTCTTTACCTCTGCCACGATTAACTTATGAGTTGCAGCTGTTTGTTCTTGTTGTTCTTTTATTAGTGTGTTCAACTGGTCTTGAGCTTCTTGAAGTTCTGTTTGATGTTTATGCCAATCTTGCGCTAAGCCAACGAGATCGTTGCCAAAAACGTCTGACAATTCCGATATGGCATCCCAATGTTCGACTATTATATACCTAGGCAAGTAGTCTTTAAACGTGTCAACTAATTCCTGAATCTTGTTTTGGTTTTCTTTATACCGATCGCCAGTCCAGCCGAATGACGCTGCTTGTTGCTGTCTATTTTCAGTTTCATGCACAGTAGTTGCCAGACGGTTGTCCGAACAGTTTGGCAATTCGAACAAATTTTGGTAGTCTTTGAATAGATTGGGGCGCAGTTTAACGGGAAGGTTTGCACTGAACTTTGCAAACACGGTTTGACTATCTTGGTCGGCCTGGTCGGCCTGCTGGTCAACACTGAAAGCATGGTCAAACATCTTGCAAAATTGCTCGGCATGGCCCAGCCAAGCTGTATAGTCGACTTTGTCTTCTAGTCGTGCTAGCAGTGCTTGCTGTTCGGTTGCAATCAGCAAGTACAAGTCTTCAAAGCAAAGTCGAAAGTGGTTGGTTTGTTGGTGTATTGTTGTTTCGTCGATTCTGCAAGCTGTGGTAGCAAGCCATACATGCTCGAAAACATCAGTAGGCAAGTTGTTTTCGCAAATATACTGGTTGACCACCAGTGCGTCGGCACAGTACACGTACAAACTTGGGATCCACCATTCGGGCTTCATCTGACGTGGCGGTGCCAGCAAGTTGTAGTTGGCGGCGCTGAGACACGCCACGTGGTGGTCTGGCCTGTCGAAACACAGTCTTCGCTTGACGATCAACACGTCAAGATAAGTTGATGCTTTTGAATTCGAGTTCATCAAGTCCTTGACGTGAAGTAAAAATGTCGTGTTTGCGTCTTGTATACCCGTGTCGCCAAGCTTGTTCAGTTCGTTGTGATTTATCAAAACTTGCAGGTTGGCCACCAAGATTTTCGGTTCTTTTGCTATACTGTCGATTTTTGCGCACTTCAATGAATGCTCGTAGTTTTCAACGCATGGCAGCAACTGTTGTCGCAGTTCGCCCAGCTGTTCCAAGTCGACTTTGTTGTGCAGCACAACCAAGTCGTAGTTTGCCAAGTTAACCACTTTGTGAGGTCGTGCCTTCGGGTCAACAATGGTTGGGTCAGGTGCGGCAAACAACTGGACACTGACACGGCAATTGTCCAAGCTAGTTTTAGAAATGTGCAGCGCGTATGCCGCATGGTTGGCGTCGCGGTGCAACACAAAGGTCAACTGCTCGCCAGACACACTTGCAAAACCAAGCTTTGTGTTGGACTGCATGCTGGTTGTTTTTTTCTGACATACATATTTTTAAGTTAGGAAACACCTAACAGCTAACAGGCAGCTTGCTGGACGCTGGTTTGCACGACCTTCATCGTCTGGCGAGTCGTCAGCCCGACGGGCAGGCCGACAACCAGCACTGCCAGCACCACAACACACAGCACCACCAACCAGACCGGCGCACAGTGCCGCCTCAACACTGACCAGCAAACAGGACTGCACAGAAAGAACGCACCGCAGCAAGCCAGCACGACCTGCAGCCTGACGCGCTGCGCAGCAGGCTGCACCGCCAAAAAACCAACCGACTCACCCGTTGCAGGCTGGCAGGTCTGGTCGTTCTGGCACCTGCAGTTGTTCAGGCCCAGGTTGGTGCACAGCTGCTGGCCTTGCTCGGCGCTGTTGCACTGGCACATGATGACTTGGTCGGCGCAGTCTGCGCGGCTCAGCTCGACCTTCTGGCTCAGCCGGTCGTAGCAGCTGGCCTGGTTGGCCAGGCCGTAGGACTTGCACAGCTGCACGCCCGACGACGCGTAGGTCAGCACCGCCAGCACTGCGACCAGCAGCACCAGCACGACAATGCTGCGCCAGTCGACATGCCTGTTGACAATCCAGGCCAGGCAGAAGCCGACAACCGGGCATGCTAGGCCAATGACTTGGTAGTACCGGACGAAGAACTGGTTGACCGAGCTGGGCACCTGTGCAACTTTGAACTTGCAGGCCTGCTCGACTGCCTGCACGTCCAGGCCGCCCGGGTTGATCATGGTCTCGAACCAGTTCGGGTTGCTGAGCCACTGCTTTGCTGTCTGGCAGAGCTGCTCGTCGGAGCAGTCGATCGGCGGGTTCTGGTCGGGACAGGCCAAGTCGAAGCACTGAGCGAACTTGGAGTTGATGCGCTGGTTCAGCCTCAAGCTCCACGGCATGACGCGGCTGACGACGCACAAACACTCTTGGTTGTACTGGCAAAAGTACAGCTGGGAAGCCGGGCAGTCGACTGACTGGTAGGTCGCGAAGTAGGCGCAGTCGCAGTTTCCAGTTGGGTGCTGTGCGTTGACCGGGCAGGACATTACAAACGCCTGGCTGGACGGTTTGGGCGTGCTGCTGCCGACAGTGTGGTCCTGCCAGCTGCTGGCCAGTTTGTCAAACATGTCTGGCTGGACCGACAGCTGGTGGGCCAGACAGACAAAGCCGATTTTGATTTCAAAGCTGGCTTTCCAGCCTATTTGGACCTGGTTGTAGAGCTGCTTTTCCAAAACTGGAACAGTCTGGACCATGCTGGCCGGCAGGCTGGTGAACACAGGATCGTTCAAGTCGTCTTGCCGCGCAACGTACTTGCCAAGCTGGTCCTGGTAGAACGTGTCGAGCCACGACTGGGCGTCTTGCTGGCTTGGTTTTGCGATGTTGTTGTTGACCAGAAAGCTGAGTTTTATTGACTGGTCGTCAACTGTGGCGCGCGGGTAAAAGTCGATTTGGTCAGAGTCGGCAGCATGTGCGTGCAGACCATGTCGTGCATGTCGTGCATGTCGTGCATGTCGTGCATGTCGTGCATAGTTTGGTTGGTGCGGTTGGTGTGGTTGGTTTGGTTGGTGTGGTTGGTGTGGTTGGTTTGGTTGGTGTGGTTGGTGTGGTTGGTGTGGTTTGTGTGTTGTGTGTGGTTTGTGTGGTTGGTGTGTTGTGTCTGCTTGGTTGAAAATGTCCTCTTGGGCTGCCTGGTCAAGCAACTTGCAGAAAGCTGTTTGGTCTGGATCGTCTGGGTTGGAGTTGGCGAGTTTCAGTTCAAAGATCAAGTAGTCAAAGTACAGATTAAACGGCTTGGCCTCGACGGACTGGGTGTCGCACAGCAGGAACCTGGCGACATCAAAGTACTGGTCGGCATAGTCGGCTGGGCGGCTGGCGTACAAGAAGTGGCTGATGTAATCAACCAGGCACACCACCAGTGTGGTTAGGTCGGTGGGTTTGTTGTAATCCTTGTAAAACGTGGCGATAGTTGTGGTGTATTGTTTATCAGACATTTCGTCGAGTCATCAACTACTGCTTTTTTCTAAAACATACATTTTGCGAAAAGACTATTGTTGCTGGTTTGGTTTGCTTGCTGGTTGCGTTTGCATAGTTTTTTAAAAATTTCATTTTTGGTTAGTAATTAGAAAACAGAAACCAACCAACAGCGCAACCAACCAACCAACCAACCAACTGCGCAACCAACTGCGCAACCAACCAACCCAGTTAAACCAAACCAGTTGAACCAAACATGGCAGACAACACGATTGATGTGTTGGCACGCGCGTTGCAGATTACTGTCGATGGCCTGCTTGCTTTTCGCGACGTGAATGCCATCAGCGACGTGAATGCCAAGTGTTGCACCAGTGCCATCAGTGAAGCCTACGCCAAGTTTTGCGATACAGCAGTCTGCATCGCACAGAAAACTGGTTGCAACCAGTCCAACCAGTCCAACCAGCCGGATGCGTCTAACCAGCCGGATCCATCCAACCAGTTTAACCAGCCAGATGCGTCCCAGCCAGACGCAGACTCTGACAGCTCAGACAGCTCAGACTCGGACTCGGACGATTCGGACGACACGCACATGTGTGCTTTGGCTGAAAAGCTGCTACTTGCCCAGCAACTAGATGCCCAAAATGCCCAACAAACCGATGCTGCCCAAAACACCGTTGCTGCCCAACAAACCGATGCTGCCCAAAACACCGATGCTGCCCAACCTGCCCAACCTGCCCAAACCGATGCTGTCCAAACCAGCCAGTCTGTTGATCCAAACGACCACACCAGCAAGGAAAACACTGACAAACTGCGCCAAATGTTTGGCCAGACATACGCCGACTGCCGCACCTATTTGGCGCCGTAATCACATTTGGTAAGTTTGGTTGGTTTGGTTGGTTTGGTTGGTTTGGTTTGATTGGTTGGTTTGGTCAGCAACTTACTCGGCTTGCCAGCGCGACGGCCCAACACCGCTGATTTGCCAGACGCCCTTGCTGGACGGTCTGGGCTTGCGCTCAGGCGTCTCGGAATTGGACAGCTCGTCGTACTCGTTGCGGTCCTGTTGGCCAACGATCACGCTGGTCGGCACACCATGCCGGTGCGAGCCGCCCAGCTCGGCAGGAATCAGCGAGCGCACACCCAGCTCGGCGCCTTCCAGCACCGGACCAGGACCAGGTTGGTACATTGTGCGCAAAAACGACTGGGTCGTCTGGGCCATTGCTTCGCTGAGCGCCTCGGTGCCCGAAATGCCAGGCTGGTTGCGCTGCTCGACCGACATGTTTTAAAAAAAAGTTTAGTTGGTTGTGTGTTTGCTTGTTGGACAAAAGTGAAGTAGGCAGCTGCTATTTTTGCACAGCCAACTAAAAAACTATAATTTCTTAGCTAATTTGGCTAACCCAGCTAACCAACCAAACCAACCAAATTAACCAAACCAACCAAACCAACCAGCCAGCCATATACAAACACATATGCTAGCTCTGCCAGCTACAACAGCTATACCAGCTATACCAGCTATAACAGCTGTACAAGCTATACTAGCTATACCAGCTATACTAGCTTCGCCAGCTATTTTGTCAAACATTTATTGCATTCAACGCCTGTTTAGCTTGGTCTGACCAGTTCGTGCCATCCACGCTGGTCGGCGTTTATATCCGCCTGACAAACGCGGCTCGACTGGTTGTTCAACAGAATCGTCAGATGGTGGAGATTCGTCGGATTCCTCGAATGGTTGTTCTTCAACAGAATCGTCGGATGGTGGTGGAGATTCGTCGGATTCCTCGACGGGCAGATCATCATGCAAGGCGTTTGATTGGCCAGCTGGGCTGGCTGGGCTGGCTTGGCTAGTTTGGCTAGTTTGGCTAGTTTGCTTGGCAGAACTGGTTTTGGTTGTTGGAATGGTTTGGTTATGTTCGTCTGGTTGTGGATTACCATTTGTATTGGTAAACGGTGCAACCATTTCAGACTTGCCCTGTTGGTTAGATTTGGCTGATTTGGTTGATTTGGCAGAATTGGCAGATTTGGACGATTTGCCAGAATTGGATGAATTGGCAGAATTGGCAGCTTTGCTGTTGAGATGCGCCTGGGCGTCCTCGACCAGGATCTTTCCAGTGCCGCGGTTGATGTAAATTCTGACGATGACAAACATGGGCAGCCAAATGACTGCCAGCGCAGCCAGCACAAACATGACGATGCGCGAGTAGTCGTTCAGGAACCAGTCGCGGCAGTAGCCCAGCGCAGACGACGACCCAATGTACGACTGTGTTAGGCTGGTGTTGCCAATGTTGCTGCAGGCCACAGGCGGCAAGCCTGTCTGGCAGCTGTACTTGGAATCGTTCACCATTTTGATGCGCAGCAGCGTCTTGTCGTCAATCGCGCCGGCCTGGTCGTCCAGCGACGAACCCACGCGACCGAAACCCTCGCCGGTCTGGCTGGCCACATAGTAGTGGTCCACCGCGCCTGCGTTTACCAGCATGGCGTTGGTGCCAAACACCGTGTCGGCCGGCTGGTCGCCAATCGCCGCCATGATGCCGGTCCACATCAGCCGCACAAACGAGTAAGCCAACTCGGCGTCGTCGCTTACTGGAAAATCAAAACTGGCCAGCTCGGCGTAATACTGCAAGCTCCAGTCGTCGTCTGTCGGCGTCGGCGTCACTGGATAGGCAGTCATCATTGTTGCAACATCGCCTGAACCCGGCAGCTTCATTTGAACCTGACCAGTTGCATTAACGTTCTCACCAGTTATGGTTTGGCCAGCCGGACCTGGCCCGCCTGCACCCTGGGTGGATGGTGCACAGGCTTTGTCGCCGGTGTCACTTGCGGTACAACCGTTGCAAAACGTGCCTGTCTGAGTATAGTACGTTGTGGCGTCATCGGGGTCGCCACCGCTTGGGTTGTTATCGCCGCAATTGTTGGTAAAGTCAAACGCATTAGTCTTATCCGTGCTGTCTATGTACTGCATCATGCGCGTCGAGCAGCAGCCTGCACCGTAGTTGGCAGTCTGTGAGGTAGTACTGTGTGATTTAATCGAGGTAAAGGCCTGCGGAACCTGTACCAAATAAGATTTAGAAGCATCTGCACTGCTCACCCAGTTAGACACGTCGGCTACTGTCAAGCAAGTCTGTGCAGTTGAAAACTGGTTGGGCCAGCTAGCTGCAGCAGCCTTTTGGTCGCTGGTTATAAAAACTGGTCGCAGCGGGCAGCACATCAGCGCCAATCGAATTGCGCTCTGCTCGTAGTTGTTGGTGTCGTTGTCAACCAAGCAGCTGGTCAGAATCTTCATGGTGTCGCTGACCTCAGTGAGGCTTGCCAGGTACTTGGCGCCTGCTCTGAACATGTTGACGATGGACTGGACAGTCTGCGTCTTGATAGGCAGCGGCATGTTGTATGCCGGGAATGAATTAGTCTTGTCGTCGTTTGGCCATGCGCCAGCACACATCTTGACATAGCGCAGCAGCGTGCTCAGGTTCTTGCCGTTGTTGGCGTTGATTGTCATGGACTGCAGCTTGAAGTACGACACCAGAATGCCCTGCATGCTGGCCGTGCTGGTTGAGTTTGAATTTGTACACATGACCGACTGTGCCTGGTGAAAGGCCAGCACGTACTGGTACTT